>Ga0209643_1001399_pt1 | contig 22966 bp, 25 predicted proteins | sample AutmiccBRH37_all_FD_187383 | JGI IMG/M metagenome (GOLD analysis project Ga0209643, IMG submission 187383) | Deep subsurface microbial communities from Mt. Terri, Switzerland - Autotrophic microbial communities BRH/37_all (SPAdes) (version 2) | ecosystem: Environmental > Aquatic > Deep... | reverse complement strand
GGAACTTTTTGTGCATTGGAAAATGGGGATTCTCCCTGGGGCTGGATGATGGGAGCCGGATGAGCTGAGAGGTTCACGTCCGGTTCTGAGAGGGCCTGGGGGTGAAAGTCCCCCGGGCTACTTACCTAGTCATGGGGTTTCAGCATCGAAATGAAGCAGAGGATTTTCTGCAAGCATTGCAGGAAAGAATGGTGAAATTTGGACTGGAACTGAACCAAGAGAAAACCCGACTCATTGAGTTTGGACGGTTTGCAGCAGCGAACCGGGCAGCGCGCGGAGATGGTAAACCAGAAACGTTTGACTTCCTTGGATTCACACACATCTGTGCGACGGCCCGCAAGAATAATCATTTTACCGTGCGGCGGAAAACAATTGCCAAACGTTTACGGGGGGAAAATCAAGTCAGTGAGGATAGAGATCATGCGTCGACGGCATGACCCGGTCCCTGCAATAGGGAAGTGGATTCGCTCAGTCGTGCAAGGGCACCTCAACTACTTTGCAGTGCCTGGCAATAAAAAATCAATCGACGCTTTCCGAACTGAGGTGATCAGGGGATGGCTTCACGCACTGAGACGTAGAAGCCAGAAATCCCGTAGCCTGACATGGGATAGAATCAAGCGACTGGTTAAGACTTGGGTTCCCTCAACGAAAGTACTGCATCCATACCCAAATCAGAGGCTTTGCGTCACAAACCCAAGGTAAGAGCCGTATGAGGTAATACTTCACGTACGGATCTGTGCGGGGGGCACCCGGCAACGGGTGTTCCTACCGCGATTGCTGTCGCACTAGCCAGAGACGGGGTGACGTTGTGAGTGATGAAAGCAACGACGGCCTAATAAATTACCGTATCCAACGTGCTCAAGAACATTTAAAGTTGCAGAACGTAAAATTGAAATAAAACGAAATAGGTAGAAAAAGATTGAAATCCCATAGCCCGGAAAGTGGCGACTTCATGCTTCTGGGTCAATCAAAAAGGATCAATGAACTGATCATTAATCAGGTCATTGCATTTAGCGGTAGGGGACTTAAATTTTCGGAATATTACCCTGCAGTACTTGAAAAATGATTATATGTAGGGTAAAATAAAATTACCCTACGGTGGTTATAATATTATAATATTGTAGGGTAAAAGGGTGATGATTGAATGCCGATTATACCAGTGTTGAAGGAAGAGTTAGAGCGCCTTAAAGACATGGAGAAGGGATACCTCGAAAAAATTTCAGGGCTTCCCCGGGGAAGTATTAAAAAGAAAATTATCAAAGGAAGACCCTATTATTATCTCATGTATAGGGAAGGACCCAGGGTAAGGACCAAGTACCTAAAACTGAGTGAGCAGGAACTTGAGGAGCTAAGTTATAAACTTTCCCTAAGGCAAAAATACGAGAAAGCCCTGCGTGAAGTTCGTAGAGACTGCAGGCTTTTAGGAAAGGTTGTTAAATGAGCTCCACCCAGGAAGATATATTTTGGGAGACAATTGAAATTTTGAACTCCCAGGAGGTACTCGATAATTTAATTTTGATTGGAAGCTGGGCCGAGTATATATATCAAGCTGCCAACTATTACGAAGGATTCCGATCCAACTTCCGGACGATGGATCTTGATTTTTTGATTCCAAACCTTCGTCGTCCTTCAAAAAAGGTAGATCTATGTGCTATTATGGAGCGGCACAACTTCTTAACTATCCAACGACCATCGGATGGTCTAACAAAGTTTTCTTGTGGTGAAGGTCCATTAGAAATTGAATTTATAGCCCGAGAGTTAGGGAGTGGCCAAACGGAGCCTTACAAAGTGGAGTCTCTGGGGATAAAGGTAGAGGGATTACGGCACTTAAATATTCTGAGCGCTAACACTACACTTTCATTAGTAAGGTCTTATTATATTAGTGTCCCGATTCCTCCTGCTTACGTGCTGCATAAGCTTATGATCAATGAGAGACGGGGGATAAAAAAAGAAAAAGACTTGTTTGCTGTAGAGAATCTTTTGGGGTTTATCCGTAGGTCAGACACTGAACTGTCTAAATTGAAGGAGATTTTCGATAGTCTAACCAAAAAAGAAAAGGTTATGGTGGTTACAACTTGCAAGAAAAATTTAATTAAGTTATTTGATTAATTAAGACCACTAAGGGCAAGGAAACACTAAACAAGGTATTCCACCTCTTGGAATGCATTATAGGGGCTTTTTTATATTTATATTTTAACCTTCTTCAACCGGCCTATTTCATACTTTGTGTTCTTTTAATCTCTGTGTTCTCTGTGTCCTCTGTGGCTAATAAAGACCCGAGGTATTTTCAGGGCAGAATATGGAGTATCGCTTGACAAAGCGTAGTACAATGTAATACAATGTACCCAGCAACATTTCAGGAGGTTCACATATGCCTAAAATTCAAGTTCGAATCTCAGGCGAAATGGATCGGGAACTAGAAAAAGCTGTTAGATTATTGAAATTAAATAATCCAGCAGTGGAGGTAACAAAATCAAGCATTGCAAGAGCCGCACTAGAAGAATGGCTTAGGAAATACTTTGGACCAAACGACGAGGGTGAGTAGAGTAGCAGATATGTTGTTTATTAGTAAGACTAAAGAAAGCCCGAATTAGACATGTGAGGCTATTAATTTAACGATGGTATGCATCGATAAGAACAGGGTGTAAAAGCAGCAATACAACTTTCTCTAGTGTGGAGGGGTACATACATGATTAAGGAGATACGTTATTTTAAATGGAAAAGTTTTCGCGAAGCAAAATTACCAATAGATCCTCTCACGGTTTTGATTGGAACAAATGCAAGTGGAAAATCAAATGCTCTTGATGGTTTGGCATTTCTTAACCTATTGGCATTAGGCAGAGATTTTCAAACTATATTAACAGACGAGCCTAAATTAATGCGGGGCACAGGTTTAAAAGGTGTTCGTGGCGGTGTCGATTGGGCCGCACTTAAACCAGGTAATCAATTTACGCTTGAGGTATTGGTCCAGGATAACGATACTACTGACTACCTTTATAGTATCACTATCAATATTCATCCCCTTAGAGTTGAAGTTAATTCTGAAAGTTTGACTCGAATCATGAATCATCAAATTAGATTATATTGGACCGACCCTACAGATTCTGATAACCCAAGTATCACTGCTAAGCTTTACAATAAAAGTGTAGGAAAAAAGAAAGAATGCCGGAGATCTGTTTCTATTTTAAGTCAACTGAAGGACTTACCCCTGCGTCAAGAGATAGAGGAAGGTATTAATTGTGTTACAAGGGCACTGAGCGAAATATTTGTTCTTGATCCTATACCAAGCATTATGCGAGATTTTTCGCGTTTATCTAATTCTTTGGCAAGTGACGCTTCTAATATCGCTGGAGTATTGGCTGCTCTCCCGAAAGATGAAAAAAAACGTTTTGAAGAGACGATCACTAAATATGTTCGGAGGTTGCCGGAGAGAGATATTCGCAAGGTTTGGGCGGAAACGGTAGGTCGGTTAAAAAATGATGCAATGCTATATTGCACGGAGGATTGGGTTAATAATTTAATCGTAGATGCTCGTGGAATGTCGGATGGTACGTTGCGTTTTATAGCTATATTGACCGCCCTACTTACTCGTCCATCTGGTTCTTTGATTGTTATTGAAGAAGTTGACAACGGCTTACACCCCTCCAGAGCTTGGCTTTTACTTGAAATGCTCAGAGACATTGGTTCTGATAGAAATATTGATATATTAGTTACTACTCATAATCCTGCATTATTGGATGTTTTGGGTACAGAAATGATACCTTTTATGGTAGTTTCCCACCGTGATACTTTTTCGGGCGAAAGTAAGTTGACACTTTTAGAGGACATTGGTAATCTTCCAAAACTTCTCGCATCAGGGCCTCTTGGTCGATTAACTACAAAAGGCAGCCTTGAAAAGAGCCTTAGTGCTATCAAGGGGGCTGGGGAATGAGAAAAAAAATTTTGGTTGTTGATACATCTTTCCTTTGTTGTTGGCTTGGGGTTCCCGGCAAAGAAACATGCGGTAAGCATGATGATGTTTGGGATATGGCAAGGGTTATAGGACTAATTGATGAAGAAATAGAGGCGGGTGCCACTTTAATATTGCCATTGGCGACTATAATAGAGACAGGTAATCATATTGCACAAGCTCCACATTCTCAGTATGAACTAGCTAAAAAACTTGGAGAGATAATGATTAAGACTGCAGACGAAGAATCGCCATGGGGAGCTTTTACTACCCAGGGAGAGCTTTGGGAAAATGAAGGCCTAAAGAATTTAGCTCATGAGTGGCCGGAACTTGCAGTTCAAAAATTAACGCTTGGAGATGCCTCGATTAAAACAGTTGCAGAATTTTACGCCAAAGCGGATTTTATTATAGAAATTTTGACAGGGGATGAAGGGTTAAAAGCATATCAACCGACATATGTGGTTCATGTACCAAGGAGGAGAAAAAACAGGTAAGGTAAGACCTCAAAATAGTTGTTAATATATGAGCAATACTATATAAAGTGCTGAGTTTACGGCTTTTTTTATGATATTTGCATAATTTGTAATCCATATAATGAAATGGACTAAACACCTACACCAGGTACTCCACCCGCGACCCCGGAAAATTTCTTTCCAGTTCCCTACTGAACAGGAAGTCCATTTCCTGAAGTGTTTCCTTTGGATAAACGTACTTGCCATAGCCGAACTGTCCGTACTTATATTTTCTTTCCCCCTCATCCATGGGAAGTGTGGTGGAGGGGAAAATCTTCAGAATTCTTTTTTTGGCCCTGGAGGTAAAGCGGTGGCTAATCAGCTCGAAGGTTATATTGTTTTCTGCCGCTGCGCCCAGGCGTTTTTTCAGACCGGTTATAAGGTCACGGTACTGGTCCTCCCAGCCTGGATAAACCATTATTGGAGCGATAATAAATCCCAGGGGGTAACCGGAGGCCGCCACCTTTGCCGCGGCCTCCAGGCGTTCATCAATGCCGGGTGTGCCGTGCTCGTACTTTTTTATCACCCTCTGGGTGTTGATGCTGAACCTGAACCGGGTGTGGCCCCTGTGGTCGGCATCAAGCAGGGAGTCCACCTCGGTGTGCTTGGTAACGAAACGGAAGCGGCCCAGTTCCCGGGCGCCGAAGAACTCAATGGTCCTTTTAAGGGATCCGGTGTATCTTTCCGCCGGGATGGGGTCCGAGGTGGCCGCCCCTTCAAAGACGGTGATTTCAGGGGCCTGTTCCTTTATGTATGTCTCTGCCGCCGCCAGAATTTCATCGACATTAACGTATACACGGAGGTAAGGCCTGTTGCCCAGTGTTGTATGCAGGTAGCAGTATTCACATTTGCCGCTGCAGCTTGTGCAAAGGGGCAGTTGGTAATGGGCCGACGGCTTGCAAGTCTCAAACTTAAGGGTTCTTCTTACACCCACCACCAGGGTGCGCTTGGACTCAAAATAGGCCTCCCGGGGGGTCTTTCCCGGAATTTCGGTTATCCGGTTATGGCTGGCCGCCAGGCTGACCGGGATGCCTTCACCGGTGAACTGCCTGTACAGTTTTTCCCCCAGCGGGTATTTAAGGGCGTCCCTTTCAAAGAATACACGTCCCGGCACAAAAGTCACAAAAATCCCCTCCGGGAATTATACTATCCCCATCGGGGCATTAACATGAATTGAATATTTTTCAGGGCTTTCAAATCATTCAGGGGGTTACCTTTTACGGCTATCAGACAGGGAGGCATCCAGGGAATACCCTTGGCGGCCATTACCTCCAGGGTGGGCTGACTGATAAAATAACCGTGCTCCAGGCTGTCCGCGCCGGCCTCCACCGCCATCCGCACCGCCTGGTCCGAACTGGCGTGGGCCATAACCCTGAGCCCGTCCCCTGTCGCACAGAATTGGACGGGACGATTATTGTGATGATTAAAAAATAAGGTTATAATGCAAGTAAGATATATATTAAAAGGATTTTCATATGCCCTTAAAAGGAGGGTTTGTTAGATATGGCGATTGAAAAACTGCTTAAAGAAATCGGGAAGCTCTCGATGTCAGACCGTTATAAGTTACGCATAATACTTGAGGCTGATAAAATAAGCGAGGAAGACATAGAGGCATCCAAGCGTTCAGCAGGCGGATGGTCTGATATAGACGCTGAAAAAATGGTTGAAGATATATACCGGAAGCGTGAAGATAACTCTGGAAGAGTTGGGATGAATTGGTAGCTTTAAAATATCTTTTGGATTCGGATTGGGCAATTTATTACCTGCGTGGTAAGGAGCCTTTTGTAAAGGTCATAGACAAGTACCGGCAGGAAGGTATAGCCATAAGCATGGTTTCAATTGCAGAGCTATATGAGGGGGTTTTTTGGAACCCGAAGCCCGAAGAAAAAGAAATTATCTTGATCGATTTTTTAGAGGGTTTTACCGCCATAAATTTAAGCAGACCGATAGCACGTCTATTTGGTAAAAAGCGTGCGGAACTCAGAAATAATGGATTAACAGTAAATAATCTTGACCTACTTATTGCATGTACTGCCGAATATCATAAACTTACTATACTGACCAATAATATAAAGCATTTTGTGAAAGTGCCCGATATCGGAAAGATTATCTCAATAAAGGTGTAAGTTGTAATTTCCCCATACAAAAAAACAAATTTTTGGTGGACACTTTTTAAAATTTTACCTATAAAAGTTTGATAAAGCATAGCAGGAAAACCCAATAAAACAGGAACTTTTAACAAAAGATGATAACGTAAAATACCCCTTTAAAAGGACTTCTAATCCGTAGGTCAGGGGTTCGAATCCCTTCTGGGACGCCAAAGTTAAAAATACAGCAAAATCAATAGGGGCAAAGAGGGACAGGACTAACACCCCCTCGCACCACCCTTTTTGAGGAAAAAATCTCCGCAAGATTAGTGAAAGAGAAAAAACGTTTACCACAATTTATGGCTGGCCGCCAAGCTGACCGGGATACCTTCACCGGTGAACTGCCTGTACAGTTTTTCCCCCAGCGGGTATTTAAGGGCGTCCCTTTCAAAGAATACACGTCCCGGCACAAAAGTCATAAAAAATCCCCTCCGGGAGTTATGCTATCCCCATTGGGGCATTAACATGAATTCAATATTTTTCAGGGCTTTCAAATCATTCAGGGGGTTACCTTTTACGGCTATCAGACAGGGAGGCATCCCGGGCTTTACCACTCCCATTTCCTTATCCAAACCCAGAATAATTGAACCGTTGCGGGTGGCGGCCCGCAGCACTTGATCCCTGGAAAGTCCGGCCTCTTCCAGTAAAAGCGTTTCTTCCAGAAAGCCCTGGCCGTGTAACACTCCGGTGGCCCCGGAATCGGTGCCCACCCCCAGAGGCGCCCCCATGTCAGCAGCTTTTTTAACCATTTGCTGCTGCAGAAGGTATGTTCTTTCTATTACCTGCAGTTCTTCCCGGCTGTGCCTTGTTCTGAGGTTTCCCCGGGCCTGGTTGGCCACCGGCGCCAGCGTGGGTATCCAGGGAATACCCTTGCCGGCCATTACCTCCAGGGTGGGCTGACTGATAAAATAACCGTGCTCCAGGCTGTCCGCGCCGGCCTCCACCGCCATCCGCACCGCCTGGTCCGAACTGGCGTGGGCCATAACCCTGAGCCCGTGCCAGTGGGCCGCCGACACCAACTCTTGCAGTTGGCGCCGGGTAAACTGCAGGTCCCCCACCCGGCGGTAATTTTTAAAACTGACCACACCGGATACCAGCGCCTTTATGTGGTCAACACCCCTGCCGGCCACCTCGGTCACCGTTTCCCGTATTTTTTCCCCTGCCACACCCGGGCCCAGGAAAGATCCGTATTTTCCCCGCCCGCCCAGGGCAATTCCGGCTGCGCGGATACGTGGGCCGTCCATTTCTCCCCTGTTAACCTCATCCCTTACCTTAAGGCCTATCCATTCCCGGTCCCCTCCATCCCTCACGGCCATGATGCCTCTTCGCAGGGTATTCATTAAATCCTCCCGGATTCTTTGCCCCAGCAGGTCCTTATCGGTCCAGAGTTCCAGTGCGCCATGGAAGTCCTTTCCGTCCAGGGCAAGGTGCGCATGGCAGTCCACCAGCCCGGGAAGAACGGTCAGCTTCCCCAGGTTCAGCATATTTTCACCCTCTTCGGAATTATTCCGGTGGAGGGCACATGGTTTAAGCTCCCGGATTAAACCGCCGGTCACCACAATGTCAGTTTGTTCTTCTATTAAAGACCGGCCGTCAAATAATTTTCCCGCCCGTATGGTCATATCAGATGCGGCTGATATATGTATAACCTTCATTCCGTGCCTCTTTCGCTGTTTTCTTTGCATTTCAATCTATCATTTAAAGGCCGGTGCGGTCAATTGTATTCCATAAAGGCAGGTATTTTAATTATCATTAGTATTTTTAATAATTCAAAAATATTGAGATTTATATTAACCTGTGGTAACATACTGGTTAGGAGGGTATCCCATTAATAGGGAACCTTACCTTGAGGTATGGTTAATGTCTATTCCACAGTTAAATATGGATCCGCTTGGAGCCGGTAAGGACCGAGACGGGAAGGAATAAGATATATAAAAGCCTTTCGGTATTGGTGCCGGAAGGTTTTTTTACGAAATAAGGAGCTGTTGCACAGTGTCCATGCCTAAAATAGCCGTCATTGGGGCCGGTAAGGTTGGCAGCGCCCTGGCCATATTGCTGAAGGAAAGGGGTTATACCGTTTCCGGGGTGGCCAGCAGGAGTTTTGAGTCCGCCCGGGCACTGGCTTTGCGGGTGGGATCCGTGGCCTTTGACAGGCCTGAGGATGCGGCGGCAGGCGCCGGCCTTATATTTATAACCACCCCGGACAGGGAAATACAAAATGTCAGCCGATATATTTCAGACCTGGGGGCGGTGGGGCCTGGCCAGGTGGTGGCGCACACCAGTGGAGCCCACTCCTCCCATCAACTGGCCGGAGTACGGGAAAGGGGCGCCATGGCCGTTTCTATCCACCCCCTGCAGTCCTTTGCCGATGTAAAGACAGCCATGGAAAACCTGCCGGGGTCCTATTTTGCACTGGAGGGAGATGAGAGATCCATTCCGGTGGCCGAGCAAATAGTGGCCGATCTTAAAGGGCGGTCCTTTTATATAGACGCCGCTGATAAGGAGCTTTATCACGCGGCGGCCTGCATTGCCTCCAATTACCTTGTTTCACTGGTACACCTGAGCACCGGGCTATATGAAAAATTCGGGCTGACCCGGAAAGAGGCGTTCCAGGCGTTACTTCCCCTCATTCAGGGCACCATAAATAATATTGAAAAGGTGGGCCCGGTACAGGCCTTGACGGGTCCGGTGGCCCGGGGGGATGTGTCCACCGTGGAGGGGCATCTGCCGGCCCTGGCCAGGGTGGGAAAGGAAGAGGAAAGTATTTACCGTCTGATGGGAAAATACACCGTTCGGGTGGCCCTGGAAAAAGGCAGTATTGACCGGCGGCAGGCCGGGGAACTTTTAAAGCATTTGGAGGAGGAATAAATATGAACGATAAAGTAACCGTAAGCTATTTCAGGCAGGCCAAAGAAGAAAAAAAGCCGATCACCATGCTGACGGCCTACGACTTTCCCATGGGAAAACTGGTGGATGCCGCAGGGATTGATTCCATTCTGGTGGGCGATTCCCTGGGTAACGTGGTTCTGGGTTACGGTTCCACCATACCGGTGACCATGGAAGATATGGTTCATCATGTCAAGGCCGTTGCCCGGGGTGTCAGCAGGGCAATGGTGGTCGGGGACATGCCTTTTTTATCATACCATTTGTCCAGGGAGGAAAGCGTCCGAAATGCGGGCAGGATGCTTCAGGAGGGGGGAGCCCAGGCCATAAAACTGGAGGGTGGGCAGGAAGTGGCCGGGACCATCAGGGCCATCGTAACGGCGGGTATACCCGTTATGGGTCACCTGGGGCTTACCCCGCAGTCTGTTCTTACCATGGGCGGATACAAGGTCCAGGGTAAGGACGAGGCGGCCGCCCGGAAGCTTTTGGAGGATGCCCTGGCGGTCCAGGAAGCCGGGGCCTTTGCGGTGGTGCTGGAATGCGTGCCCACACCCCTGGCCAAACTTATAACCCAAAAGCTGGACATATCCACCATAGGAATAGGAGCCGGGCCGTACTGTGACGGCCAGGTGCTGGTTACCCACGACATGCTGGGCTTTTACGGAGGCCACTCACCCAAGTTTGTCAGGCGCTTTGCCAACCTTAACGATGAAATAACCGGCGCCCTGAAGAACTATAAGGATGAGGTGGTGTCAGGGGGCTTCCCCGGGCCCGAACACGGATTCACAATGTCTGAAGAAGTACTGGCCAAATTGAAATAACCTTATACTGAAGATATTATTCTGACTCCTGACTCCTGTATTCTGACGGAAGAGTCTATCATATTAGAAAAAGTGAGAGGAAGACCAGTCCATGCTTATCTTTAAAACAATCCCGGAGATAAGGGATTTTGTGAAGAGGGAAAAGTCCGGGGGTAAAACCGTGGGTTTCGTTCCCACCATGGGATATCTCCACCAGGGGCATCTGTCCCTGGTGGAGAAGGCCCGGGAGGAGTGCGGGACGGTGGTGGTCAGTATTTTCGTTAACCCCCTTCAGTTCGGCCCCAGGGAGGATTTCAGCCAGTACCCCAGGGACTTTGCAAGAGACTCGGCCATGCTGGGGGATTGCGGGGTGGACGCACTGTTTCACCCCACCGGGGAAGAGATGTACAACGGACACCACAACACTTTTGTCGAGGTTGCCGGGGTTACGGACTGCCTCTGCGGCAAATCCAGGCCCGGACATTTCCGGGGGGTGGCTACGGTGGTGACAAAACTTTTTAATATAGTTCAGCCAGACCGGGCTTATTTCGGGCAGAAGGATGCCCAGCAGGTGCTGGTCATCCGAAAGATGGCGCGGGATCTCGACATGCCGCTGGCGGTGGTAACCGTTCCCACCGCCAGGGAGCCGGACGGACTGGCCATGAGTTCCAGAAATGTATATCTTACGCCTGATCAAAGGGAAAAGGCCCCGGTTTTGTACAAAAGCCTGCGGGCGGCGGCCGAAGCCGTGTCCGCCGGGGAGCGTGACGTTAATAAACTGGTTGGTATGGTAAAGCAAGTCATAAACAATACTGAAGGCGCAGTTATGGATTATGTGGAAATAAGATCGCTGCCGGATCTCGATGAAAAGGAATGGCTGGACCTTCCTTCGCTGATGGCCCTGGCCGTAAGATTCGGCAAAACACGCCTGATTGATAACATTGTATTGGGGGAATAGCAGTGTTTTTAACAATGTTCAAGTCTAAAATTCACAGGGCCACCGTTACCGAGGCCAACCTCAGCTATATGGGCAGCGTTACCATTGACCGTGAACTGCTGAAGGCATCCGATATTCTTCCCAATGAGAAGGTTCAGATAGTTAACGGCAATAACGGCGCCAGGTTTGAAACCTATGTGATTCCCGGTGATCCCGGGTCCGGGGTGATATGTCTTAACGGGGCGGCGGCAAGGCTGGTCCAGCCGGGTGATATAGTAATAATTATATCGTATGCCGTAATGACCCGGGAGGAGGCCGCATCCCACAGTCCCACCGTGGTTATGGTGGATCAGGAGAACCGGATACAGGAAATACGCAGGGTGGAAAATCACGGGGAAACCGGACTTGTAGAACTATAAGCCTTGACTTTTCCGATCCGGCGTGTTTAGAATAATTCCATGGCTTATATTGGTATATAAAAATACAAAGCAGCCATAAAAAGGAGTCAACGAAATAGCAATGGATAATATAAAGAGGCTTTCAGAAGAAATAAGGGAGCTTAAGGAAAAAAGGAAGGCATTGATACTGAGCCACGTTTATCAAAGGCCGGAGGTTCAGGAAGTTGCGGATTTGGTGGGGGACTCCCTGGAGCTTTCCAGGAAGGCTGCCGAAACTGAAGCTGAAGTTATTGTTTTTTGCGGAGTTCATTTTATGGCTGAAAGCGCCGCCATCCTTTCACCGGAAAAAATAGTACTGCTGCCTGAAAAAAAAGCCGGCTGTCCCATGTCCGACATGGTGGACGCCGAGGCTTTGAGGGCAAGAAAAAGTAAGATGCCGGAAGCCGTGGTGGTTTGTTATGTAAATACCAGCGCAGAGGTGAAGGCTGAAAGCGATATTGCCTGCACATCGGCCAATGCCGTCAGCGTGGTTAATTCTATACCCCAAGACCAGCCCATACTGTTCATACCCGACAAAAACCTGGGGACTTATGTGGCCGGAAAGGCCGGCAGGAAAAACCTGACGGCATGGGAGGGCTTTTGCAACACCCACGACAAGCTGACCCTCACAGATTTACTGAAGGCCAGGGATGAGCATCCCGGGGCCGTTATTCTGGCCCATCCCGAGTGCCGCCCGGATGTGGTCGATATGGCCGATGTTGTGGCCAGCACCTCAGGGATGTTGAAATTTGCCGGGGAAAGCAGCGCCCAGGAATTTATAATCTGTACTGAAATAGGTATATTACACCAATTTAACAAAAGGTATCCGGGTAAAAAATTCTACCCGGTTTCAAATAAGCTAAGTTGTCCCAATATGAAGGCCACCACCCTGGAAAAGGTGCACCGGGCGCTGGTTACCATGGAACCCAGGATTACTGTGCCCGCTGATATCAGGGAAAAGGCGCTTTCATCCCTTGAACGAATGCTGGCTGTTAAATAGCTTACCGTAGATTTTTATTCCATGGCCAAGGACGAGAAAGGCCGGGATGAGAGGAATTTTTTTGTGAAACCAGACTATCTTATCAACTTTGATACCCGGCAGCTTCCCCAGGAGTATTGGGATTATGTCATTGTAGGGAGTGGCATTGCCGGGTTGTACACTGCTCACATAGCCGGCAGCATGGGAAAAAAAGTGGTGGTAATAACCAAGCAGGCGGTTGACCACAGCAATACTGACAAGGCCCAGGGAGGAATTGCGGCGGCCTTGGGCACATCGGATTCCCCCCAACTGCACTTTAAGGATACATTGGTGGCAGGGGCCGGTCTTTGCGATGAAAGTGCGGTAAAAATATTGGTGAATGAAGGCCCGGACAGGGTGAGGGATCTTATCGAGATAGGGGCACGGTTTGACCGTAAGGGTGGTGAACTGGCCCTTACCAAGGAAGGCGCCCACAGCAGGAGACGTATTCTGCATGCCAGCGGAGACGCCACCGGGGCCGAGATCCAGAGGGTTCTTACCCACAGGATGAGGGAGGATAAAAACATACTGGTTCTTGAGAACCATCTGGCTGTTGACTTGCTGGTTCATGAAGGTGTTTGCCACGGAATACTGGTTTATGATCGCAACACCGGGAAGCTCACGGTTTTTAGGGGTGCTTCGGTTATCCTTTCCACCGGTGGGCTGGGCATGCTTTATGAGCATAACACCAACCCCGAGGTGGCCACCGGGGATGGAATCGCCATAGCATACAGGGCCGGGGCCGAAGTAATGGATATGGAATTCATTCAGTTTCATCCCACTGTACTGAGCCTTCCGGGTGCGCCCAGATTTCTGATATCCGAGGCAGTCAGGGGCGAGGGCGCATATCTTCGTAACCGGTATGGAGAGCGCTTTATGACCCGCCACCATGATCTGGCCGAGCTTGCCCCCAGGAGTGTTGTGGTCAGGGCGATACTGGCTGAACTGGCCAGTACGGCCTCGGAAAAGGTTTTTCTGGATCTTTCCCATATGTCCCCGGATCTTGTGGGGGAGAGGTTTCCCACCATCGGGAAGACCTGTGCAAAATACGGGCTGGACATAACCCGTGACCCCATACCGGTGGCCCCGGCGGCCCATTACATGATGGGAGGGGTTAAAACCAATTTGAGCGGGGAAACCAGCATCAGAGGATTGTATGCCTGCGGGGAGACATCCTGTCCCGGTGTTCACGGCGCCAATCGCCTGGCCAGCAATTCCCTGCTGGATGGGCTTGTTTTCGGATACAGGATTGTTGAATGCGTAAAAAAATATAAATTGGGGCATCAGAAAAAGAAAGAAGAGTTTGCCTGTGACCGGCTTAAGCCGGATGCGGCTCCATATAAAAAAATTCGCGCCGAACTTAGAACAGTGATGAATCAGTATGTGGGACCGGTCAGGACCGATCAGGGTCTGAAAAAAGCTCTTGACTTCTTTGGAAGGCATGAATGGCTGAAACACGTAGAGGCGCCCGGTTCAGAGGATATGGAAGTAAGAAACATGCTGGATGTGGGCGGACTGATAGCCGAATCGGCCTTAATGCGCACCGAGAGCAGAGGCGGCCACTACAGGCTTGATTATCCTGAATCCCAGGATAGATGGCAAAAACATATAATACTGAAAAAATAGCACCCACTGCCGGGAGGTTTATATATGAGTCTGGATCCCATTATTATAAGAGATATTATCGACCGGGCACTGAGAGAGGATTTGGGGACCGGGGATGTCACAACCCAGAGCATAGTTTACGATAACTACGTAACCATAGGCTTCATCAGGGCCAAGGAGCCGGGTGTGGTGGCCGGACTGGGCGTGGCCAAAGAGGTTTTTCTCCATTTAAGCCCGGAGATTTCCTTCCAGGCCAGAGTCAGGGACGGTGACAGGGTAATTGTGGGGCAGCTTCTGGCCAGGGTTGAGGGGGATGCCGGGGCAATACTTTCTGGTGAGCGGGTGGCCCTTAATTTTCTGCAAAGGATGTCCGGCATAGCCACCAGAGTGGCGCATCTCCTGTTAATTATAGCAGGTCAAAAGGCAAGGCTCACCGACACCAGAAAGACCGCTCCCGGCCTCAGGGTGCTGGACAAGTACTCAGTCAGGGTGGGTGGGGGATACAACCATAGGTTCGGTCTTTATGACGCTATTCTCATAAAAGACAATCATATAAAGGTGGCCGGAAGCATATCGGAGGCCGTTTCCAGGGCTAGGTCCCGGGCGCCGCACACAATGGGGATAGAGGTGGAAGTGGAGAGCCTGGAAGGTGTGGAGGAGGCCATCAGGGCCGGCGCCCATACAGTCATGCTGGACAATATGGACCTGGAGTCTATGAGAAAGGCAGTTGAGCTTGTAAAGGGAAGGGTGCTGCTGGAGGCGTCCGGAACGGTAAATGAGGAAACCATACTGGACATAGCAAAAACCGGTGTCGATCTCATTTCGGTGGGGGGCCTCACCCATTCGGTGAAATCACTGGACATCAGCCTGGATGTGGGTGAAATGAAAACCATTGCCGGGGTGATAATTTAATACAGGGAAATGGTGACTATTGAAAAAGGCTCAGATATTGCTGCTTCTAAAAAAAGAGCGTAACCAGTTCGTCTCCGGTGAAGATATATGCAAACAGATAGGGGTATCCAGGACCGCCGTATGGAAGCATATCCGATCCCTGCGGGAGGAGGGTTACCATATCGAGGCCGTTACCCATCGGGGATACAATCTGACCGATGTTCCCGACCGCCTTTATCCTGATGAGATAGCTGAAAGCCTAAACACGGAATTCATTGGTGGCAGGGTATATTATTACCACAGCCTGGAATCCACCAACAGGGAGGCCAGGGTATTAGCTTCCGGGGGCGCTCCGGGAGGCTCCCTGGTGGTGGCCGAGGAGCAGGTGCAGGGCAGGGGCAGAATGAGCAGGGGCTGGTTTTCTCCAAAGGGTCTGGGCATCTGGTGTTCTCTGATATTGCGCCCGGAGGTACAGCCTGGCGAGGCGCCTCCGGTTACCATGCTTACGGCTGTGGCCGTAGCTTCAGCCGTGGAAAAGGTGGCCGGTGTGGCCCCGGGAATTAAATGGCCCAATGACCTTCTGGTGGGTGGCAAAAAAATATGCGGTATTCTAACCGAGATGAGCGCTGAAATGGAAATGGTTAACTTTTTGGTGGTGGGAGTTGGAATCAACGTAAACACCTCACTTGAAGATTTTCCCGAAGAACTGAAAGAAATTGCCACCTCGCTGTACCTGGTTGAAGGTGAGCCGGTATCAAGGCTGAAGCTTTTAAAACAGTTTCTCAGAGATTTCGAGTTTTACTACCGGAGATGGATTAATGACGGTTTCGGCCCAATCCTGGAGGAATGGAAGAAAAGGTGTGTGAGTCTGGGCTGTCCCGTTCGGGTCAGCTCCCCCCGGGAGGTTTGGGACGGCTGGGCCGAAGATGTTGACAGCGATGGAGCTCTGTTGGTGCGCATGCCCGGAGGTTCGATTAAGCGTTTTGTGGCAGGGGAGGTGTCACTGAGGAATAATTGATTTTCTTTGGGAGTATGGTTAACTATGTGATTTAAAATGGTTAACAAATGTCTAAGAATTGATCTGTGATAAGGAGGATTTGTAGTGAAAATGTCTGCAAAGGAAATTACACTGGTGGCAATGTTTGCCGCTCTGGCTGCAGTGGCGGCCGCTCTTTTTCGCTTTGGGGCGCCCATAGTTCCCTTTAGCCTGGTTCCCTTCGTGGTCCTGCTGGCGGGAATGATCTTGGGCCCCAGGCTGGGGGCGCTCAGTATGACGGTATACGTTCTCATGGGCCTTCTGGGGCTGCCGGTTTTTGAGAAGCCGCCCTTCGGTGGACCGGCCTATATTCTCCAGCCCACCTTTGGCTATCTTATGGGCTTTATACTGGGAGCATACGTCACTGGGAAGATACTTACGGAAAAAGAAGACCCGGGCCTGGTCAGGTACCTTGCGGCTTCGGTGGCTGGTGTGGCCGCCATTTACCTGGCGGGGCTGCCGTACCTGTATGTTATGCTTAACTTTTACATAGGCAAGACTTTTCCGGTATTAAAAGTTATACAAATTGGATTTATACCCTTTATAGCCTTTGATCTTTTAAAGGGAGCACTGGCGTCATTTTTGGCCATGGCCGTGGCAAGGCGGGTCAGGTCGGCCACCGGGTCAAAATGAAGCAGAGAAGCACAGCTTCATTTTATTGCAGAACCTCTCCGCCTCTGATAAAATTGCTTAGAGGATCGGTACCGAATTTGGAGGTCTGATGTTGGAAACCGGAAGTTGGATTGTGAAGGAACTGCTCTAAAGCTAATTCCCGCAAGATTCCAACCTTCAGCCTCTTGCCTCTGACCTCTGCTACGGGGCGGCAGACCCTTTTTAAGAAGGTGGGGAGATTATGATACTGGTTTTTGATATCGGAAATACAAATATAGTGCTGGGGGTCTACGAAGGTAAAAATATGGTTGAAAACTGGCGTATATCCACCACCACTCATCGCACGGCTGACGAGTACGGGGTTCTCCTGAAGGCACTGTTCAATAATGCCGGGCTGTCTTTCGAAAGGATAGAGGCTGTTGTGATATCGTCGGTGGTTCCGCCCCTGATGATGAATCTTGGCATAATGTCTAAAAAATATTTTGGCTTTCCTCCTTTGGTGGTGGGGCCGGGCATAAAAACCGGTATCCAGATTAAATATGAAAACCCCAGGGAAGTGGGGGCCGACAGAATAGTAAACGCCATAGCAGGATATGAATTATATGGAGGCCCTTTGATTATTGTGGATTTCGGAACGGCCACCACCTTTTGCGCAATTACCGCCAAGGGTGAATATCTGGGCGGGTCAATTGCCCCGGGTATAGGCATATCCACCGAGGCATTGTTTTCCAGGGCTTCCAAGCTTCCCAGGGTGGAGTTGGTAAAGCCGGCCACAGTAATAGGCAAGAATACCGTTAGCAGCATGCAGTCCGGTATTATTTTCGGTTTTGCCGGACAGGTGGACGCCATAGTTATGCGGATGAAAAAAGAGATGACCGGTAACCCTCAGGTGTTGGCCACGGGAGGACTGGCGGAGTTGATAGCCCAGGAGTCCCAGACCATCGACAGGGTGGATGCGCTGCTTACACTTACCGGTTTAAGGATAATCTATGAAAGGAATCAGGTTGGCAGTTTATGAAAATCGCGGGTGTAAGGCTGGCTAATCCGGTGATTGCCGCACCCATGGCGGGGGTTACCGACAGAGCTTACCGAACCCTTGCCAGAGAAGCCGGATGCGGCCTGGTCTGTACCGAGATGGTAAGTGACCAGGCTTTAATTTACGGCAGTGCCAGGACCGATATGATACTGAATATAGACGGGGAACAGGGACCGTTAAGTGTGCAGATTTTTGGTTCAGACCCTGGTTTTATGGAGCAAGCTGCAGTCTTAACGGCTGCAAGAAGGCCTGATTTGATAGATATAAACATGGGCTGTCCCACACCCAAAATAGTAAAGAACGGCGAAGGATCAGCCCTTATGAAAAATACTGATCTGGCCTATGAAATTGCCAGGGCCGTGGTTTCTGCGGTGAAAATACCGGTTACGGTAAAAATGAGAAAGGGCTGGGACGATAACCATGTTAACGCTGTGGAGATGGCCGTCCTAATGGAAAAGGCCGGGGTTTCTGCGGTCACCGTGCATGGCCGGACCCGGTCTCAGTTTTACGGCGGCCAGGCCGACTGGAGTATTATCAGGGAGGTTAAACAGGCGGTGGGTATTCCGGTGATAGGAAACGGGGATATACGATGCCCTGAGGATGCCCGGCGCATGATGGAGGAAACGGGCTGTGACGGCATCATGGTTGGCCGTGCCGCCATGGGAAACCCCTGGATTTTTACCGAGATAATTCATTACCTGAAGACAGGAGAAAAAATACCTCCGGCAGGGGCCGGGGAGCGCATTGCCACCGCCCTCCGACACCTGGACTTGCTGGTGCGGCTAAAGGGTGAATACATAGGTATCCGTGAAATGCGTAAACACTCGGCCTGGTATCTGAAAGGAATCCGGGGGGCGGCTAGGGTCCGGCAGCGCCTCAATGGAGCCGGAACCAGAGAAGAAATGGAAAGTTTGCTTTCAAGTATAGGTAATGGGTGATAGGTAATGGGTAATGGCCAATAATGTTAGCTTATAACTTATAACCTATAACCAATCTGCTTGCGGTATGGGCAACTGCCTAAAAAAATTGGTATACACCGGTACGGGGTGGCATAAAATGTAAAATAGCTAACGCCACTACAAGCCGAGGTGTGGTTATTTGAATAAGTTCGCCTTTATAGTCCACCCGAATCAGACCGGAGACATGTGGAGGTTTCCTTTTTCCGGGCTTCTGCCGGGCAGGATTTTGGAAGGCCTGCACAGATTCGCCCCACCGGTTAAACTGGCGGAAATTACAGGTATTGAGTCCTCCCTGGGTATAACAGGGGGGTTTTTAATATCCGTCCCCCTTACCGCAAGGCAGATGAGTAAGCTTCCCCGGAGTGTGCTGAACGGAAAAATTGTCCGGGCAGCGAGGATGGCCCAAAGGCTGGGGGCGACAATGGTGGGATTGGGTGATTTTGCACCGCTGTTGGGTGAGGACGGTTATGGATTTGGAGAATATTTTGGTCTTGGGGTAACCGGCGGATTCAGGTATTCCCTCTTCACAGGGCTTGCGGCAGCCCTGGATGCCGCCGTTTTAATGGGACATAATTTAAAAAAGGCCCATGTGGTGGTATTGGATGCGGCCGGGCCGGTGGGAAGCGCCTGTGCCCATTTATTGGCGGGCAGGGTAATGAGGATGACGCTGGTGGATAAAGAAAAAAGAAAGCTCAACGATCTGGCGGGCAAAATATTGTTTGAAAGTGGCCTGTCGGTTGGGATATCCCCCGATGACAAAAAGGTTATTGGCGCCGCCCACATTGTTGTAGCACCTCAGGGGCAGGTTATGGACAGCCGCTTACTTCCCGGAGCCGTGGTCTGTAATCTGGTCTCTCCCCCAAATGACTGCTGGCAGCCGGCGGTGGTACGGGAAGATGTGCTTACCGTGGAGGGGGCGCTGGTTAAAGCGCCGGGAAAAGAGAATAAAAATTTGATGCCGGGATTGCCACCCGGCATGATCTGCCCCTCCATGGCCGAAACAATCCTTCTTGCCCTGGAGGGCCGCCGGGAGAATTATTGGCCGGTTAGCCGGGTGACAGTTGTACAGGTCAGGCAAATGGCCGCCCTGGCTGAAAAACATGGATTTAAAACAGCAGGCATTCGGGGCATAAAAAGCCCCCTAACACCGGAGGACATAGAAAAGGTGAGGGATAATGCCCGAAAAAAAGGTTTTGGCTCAAACCCGGCTGGCCTGCCAATGGAGTAGTCCTGTTGAAATAGCCGTAAAATGCCTTGACAAAGTTTATAACAGTTCTTATAATGTTTTGAAGGTCAGGTCAAAAATGCTCGGCACTGCAATGGGTTAGCTTGCAGTGCTTCTGTAGTTTAGGGTTTTTTCCCCCTTCTTATTTATTCTTTATTTGTTTTAATTAATATTATGGCTTAAAAAACATATACTGTTTTGTAAGTTTTAATTAGGCAAGGGATAATATTATCAGGTGTAAGGAGAAGCATAATGAAGGAAAAAGAGGTCCTGCTTACGGTACAAGGGCTGAAAAAGCTTGAGGAAGAGCTGGAACAGTACAAGTCGGTCAGGCGGAGGGATGTTGCAGAGCGTATCAAGCAGGCCATCGAATTTGGCGATATCAGCGAGAATTCCGAATATGAAGACGCTAAAAACGAGCAGGCATGGATTGAGGGCAGGATTCTTACCCTGGAAAAAATGCTCCGAAACGCTAAGATTATTGACGATGAGAATCTTGGCACCGATGAGGTAACCCTGGGATCTACGGTAATGATCAGGGATCTTGAGTTTGAAGAAGTGTTGGAATATACCATAGTGGGATCCATGGAGGCCGATCCCGGGAACAGTATGATTTCTAATGAATCCCCGGTGGGCAGGGCAATACTTGGCAAAAGCAAGGGAAGTGTGGTTGAGGTTACAGTGCCAGCCGGTGTTTTGAAATACCAGATAGTGGACATTATCAGGTAAAATTTCAAAAAAATGCATTAAGTTAAAATGTAATAAAAACGGCTTCTGGGGCCGTCTGGAAGAAACGGGCGCAAGGCTCGGCGGGCTATGGCGTACAAGCCGTACTTTATGGCTTGTAAGTCAAAAACTCCCTGCCGCTGTGGCGAACCGGCTTTTTAGACGGCCTCGGACAGGTTGATCCGGAGGATTGGATATGTCAGTGCAAAAACCAGAAGGCCCTGCAGGAGAACATCAGGAAGATCTTAACGAATTGATGAAGGTCAGGCGTGAAAAGCTGGCCGAAGTGAAAGAAAAAGGGATCGATCCCTACGGACACAAGTACATAAGAACCAATCTGGCGGCGGAAATTTACGACTGCTTTGAAGCCTTCGACGGCAAGGAAGTGAGCCTGGCCGGGAGGATAATGGCCAAGAGGGTAATGGGAAAGGCCAGTTTTGCTCATATTCAGGACATCTCGGGTCAACTGCAGATTTATGTCCGGCTCAATGACGTGGGGCAGGAGAATTATGATTTTTTCCTAAAGCTTGATATAGGGGACATTATCGGTGTAAGGGGAAAGGTTTTCAAGACCAGGATGGGGGAGGTAACCATCTCGGTGGAGGAATTGGATCTGCTGTCCAAATCCCTGCGGCCCCTTCCGGAAAAATGGCACGGTCTCAAGGATGTGGAGCTGCGTTACCGCCAGCGCTACGTTGACCTTATTGTGAACCCCGAGGTAAAGAATACCTTTGTTATGAGAAGCAGAATCAATAATTCCATCCGGAGATACCTCGAAAACAAGGGTTTTCTGGAAGTGGAGACACCCATGATGCATCCCATTGCCGGGGGAGCCACCGCCAGGCCCTTTACTACACACCATAACGCCCTGGACATTAATCTTTTCCTGAGAATTGCCCCGGAGCTTTATTTAAAGAGGCTTTTGGTGGGCGGGTTTGAAAAGGTGTTTGAGATAAACCGGAACTTCCGGAACGAAGGCATTTCCACCAAGCACAATCCGGAATTCACTATGCTGGAACTTTATCAGGCCTATGCAGACTATCATGACATGATGGCCCTGACGGAAGGTCTTATTTCCACTGTGGCCGGGGAAGTGCTGGGAATTACTTCACTGGCATATGAAGGGGAGGCAATAGACCTGACTCCCCCCTGGAACAGGATTCCCATGTTGGAGGCCGTGCATAGGTATAGTGGCCTTAATTTTGAAAACCTGAAGGGAGAGGGAGAAGCATACAGGGCGGCCAGGGAAATCGGCCTGGAAGTCAGCCCCTCTGATTCCTGGGGAAGCATACTTAACGCCGTGTTCGAGGAAAAGGTTGAGCCCAGGCTGATCCAACCCACCTTTGTGCTGGACTACCCCATAGAAATATCTCCCCTGGCCAAGCCCAAAAAGGAACAGCCCGGCCTTACATACCGGTTCGAGCTGTTTATATACGGCAGGGAGTTGGCCAATGCCTTTTCGGAACTTAACGACCCCATTGATCAGAGGTCAAGGTTCCAAAAGCAGGTTGAAAAGAGAAAATCCGGAGATGAAGAGGCCCACATGATGGACGAGGACTATATTAACGCCCTGGAATATGGAATGCCGCCGGCCGGAGGGCTGGGAATAGGCATAGACAGATTGGTTATGCTGCTCACCGGATCTTCTTCAATCAGAGACGTTATTCTTTTCCCTCTAATGAAGCCCCGGGACTGACAGCCCAAACTGGTTAAATATACCTGTTGATCTTGGCGGCTCCAGGTGGTAACCTTACTTCTTGCCGGCAGTTGGAGAACAGCGGCCGGCACAGAGAAAAGATAAGGTTGGCGTAAAGTTACTGTTGACCGCAACAGGCAGAGATGATAAACTATGTACTTGTCGGCGGTAAAAAAACCGGCAAAAATATGGCAACAAATCCGCCAGATGCGGCAGATATCAATTGACACCAGCAGGAGATTGTGATAACGTATATAATACTGCTGACGATAACAGACAGCTTGGTCCTTGAAAACTAAACAGTGGAGATGGAAACAAAATTAAGCCAGACCTCTTCTCGAGGTTCGAGGTTCGAGGTTCGAAGTTCGAAGTTCGAAGTTCGAAGTTCGAATGCGGGAAGAGATAAAAAAGTAAGTAAGAGCTAAAGATAGCTTTTCATAAATTTTATATGGAGAGTTTGATCCTGGCTCAGGACGAACGCTGGCGGCGTGCTTAAC
>Ga0209643_1001398_pt1 | contig 22975 bp, 18 predicted proteins | sample AutmiccBRH37_all_FD_187383 | JGI IMG/M metagenome (GOLD analysis project Ga0209643, IMG submission 187383) | Deep subsurface microbial communities from Mt. Terri, Switzerland - Autotrophic microbial communities BRH/37_all (SPAdes) (version 2) | ecosystem: Environmental > Aquatic > Deep... | reverse complement strand
AAAGGGACTGCAGAAACTTGCTGCATAATCGCATGCTGAAGGTGAAGAATGTCGGAAAGCCGGATGAGGGAAAACCTCACGTCCGGTTTGATGAGGAGGGGCAGGCATCCCTGCCCTTTACTCTATTGTAAACTTAAGAGCTATGCAGCAGCATCCAAATTGAAATATCTGCCTATTCAATTATACTATTTTCTAACATTATTTTATAAACTTTTCTCAATATGAAAGGTGATTCATATTTCATATTTTGGGATTATATATTATAATGTAAATATATAATCCCAATTATAGTTAAAATCACATTGATAAAGTTATCTATGAAGTTCGTCGGGTATTAAATTCACTTGTAAATATTGAACTCATCTTCTACACTTTTAATTCTTGCTCAGAAATACCATAAAGGTCTTATTCCCTTTATTATCATTTATTAAATGGAGGTATTGACATGACCGGAGAAGCAAGTGTAAAGATCAGTCCCGAGGAGATAAAAAACCTTTTTATCTCAATTACTTCCTTGATCTTCAACCAGATTCCAATTCCCATTAACTTTGTGGATGCGGACTGCCGTGTCGTTGTTATGAACAAAGCTTTTCTTGACTATCTGGGGCTGCAGCAAAAGGATGTGGTAGGAAAACATCTGACAGAAATTGATCCCTTTGTACGCCTGCCCCTGGTACTAAAGACAGGCAAGGCAGAAATAGGGCAAAGACACCGGTTCAAGGACGGCCGCGAAGTCATAGTTCACAGGATACCGCTGTTCCACGAAGGTGAGCTTATCGGAGGAGTAGGAATCATACTTATAGATGACTTGAATTATCTATATAATATGGCTGTCGAGGGACATCTCATCAAAAGTATGACACCCCATAAACCTGGAAAAGTCGTGGATATATGCAAGGCCAAATATTCTTTTGATGACATTTTTACAAGATCCCTCCCAGGACAGCTTTGCAAACAAAAAGCAAAGAATTACGCCAGAACTGATTTCACAGTACTGATAACTGGTGAAAGCGGTGTCGGAAAGGAATTGTTTGCCCATGCAATCCATCATGAAAGTGGAAGAAAGGACAATCCCTTTATACGCATAAACTGTGCAGCCATACCTGAGACTCTTATAGAATCAGAACTGTTCGGATATGAAGAAGGTGCCTTTACCGGTGCGAGTAAATCAGGAAGAACAGGGAAATTTGAAATAGCAAACAGCGGTACAATCTTTCTGGATGAGATAGGCGATTTGCCCCTCAGCATGCAGGCAAAGCTTCTCAGGGTTTTGCAGGAAAATGAGATTGAAAAGGTTGGGAGCAACAAGATAATAGACATAGATGTAAGAGTGATTGCTGCGACAAACTGCAATCTTGAAGCAAAGGTTAAGGAAGGCAAATTCCGCTCCGACCTATACTACAGGCTGAATGTTCTGAACCTTGCCATACCAAGCCTCCGGGATAGGAAGGAAGATATACCAATGCTAATTGAGCACTTTATTACCTCTATGTACAAGGAATACGGGATTTTCAAGAAGTTCCCCGATAAAATAATTGACATATTCAAGGAGTATACATGGCCGGGAAATGTACGTGAGCTTAATAATACAGTAACAAATATAACAGTGAATACTGAAGGAGACACAGTAGAATTAGAAAACATACCTCAGAATATAATGGAAGCAAGCTCTGTCAAGGCCTTTATCCATATAAAATCCCATCTGTCTGCCGAAAGTTCTCTAAAGGGTACACTTACACAGATAGAAAAGAATATAATAGAGGATGCCCTGAAGCTCTGCAATAATAATAAGGCGGAGGCGGCTAAAATGCTAGGCATACCCAGGATGTCACTGTATAGAAAGTTAAAAGATAATTTCATGTAATAACATAACTATAAGGAGGAGTATAAAGCTCCTCCTTATAGTTATGTTAATGCTTAAAGGCTCCATTTTTGATAAACTCCATCACATCTTCAAATACTTCTTCCGGTATCGTTTTATTTTCCCATATAACCCACCTTAAACCTATAAAATTAGTTATGCCTATAAAACAATACACAAGGCCCTCAGGGTCCAAATCCTTTATTTCTCCATTCACCTGGGCCTTTTTAATTGATATTACGTAGCTCCTTGCAATTTTTTCGTAATATTCCCTGAAAAGCTCAGGATCAACAAATTGTGCCTGCCAAATTATGTTGTAAAGACCTCTGTGCCTTGATATGAAGCTGAAGTAAATTTTAAAACCTTCATATTCTGCTTCATATCTGGTTTTACAATTGTGGACGGTAGCAGCTAGCTCCTTTCGCAGGGTACTGCCCAATTCTTCTATCAAAAATCTGAAAACAGCCAGCTTATCGTTAAAGTATATATAAAAAGTTCCTGGAGCAACATCTGCCTCTTTTGTTATTTCATTTATTGATGTTTTATAGAATCCCTTTTCACTAAACAGCTTCTCCGATGCTTTGCATATCTTCTCAAGGGTTTCCTGTCCTCTGGTTGTTTTTGGCTGATTCATATAAAACACCTCCGTTGTATTCTCCTGCAATATATATCGGTAATGATGCCGCCCAATTTAATAATATCATCAATTAAAACATTTCCTCAAGCATTCAATTTTTTAAGCACCTGTGCCATGTTTTCCGCCAGATGCTTCATTATGCCTATACCTTCTTCATCATTCTCAGCATCCCTTGCGCCGCCTTTTCCTGCGACACCTACATTCCAGTAGTTGGAGCTTACTACAATAAAGTCATTTACTGTAAGTGACAGTAAAAGCTGAGCAAATGCAAAGCTCTGCCCAGACCTTCTTGCAACAGTGATTGGTGCTGCAACTTTTCCGGAAAAGGCTGTTCCCTTCCATTCATAGTTCTCGGTTTTTTCCTTCATTGTATTTGCAATCCATCTCGAAACAAAGCCTGAACGGTCCAGAAGGGCTTTTATATTTGCCGTGGCAGCTGAGTTATATACAGGGGAACCTACGATAATGCCGTCTGCATCCAGCATTTTAGCGAATATCTCATCAAAGCAGTCACCCTCCTGTACACACTTTTTAGCCTTGACGCAGCCATAGCACCCCTTGCATGGTTTTACCTCCTTCTCTGCCAGTCTGACAAGCTCTGTTTCTATACCATGCTTTTCAATTTCACTTAATGTCAGGTTTACAAAATACTCAGTATTTCCTGCTATTCTTGGACTTCCACATATGCCAAGTACCTTCATTCTATAACCCCCTATTAAATTATCATTAAATGTTTAATCCAATAGAGGGAATTAAATACTCCCTCTATTGGGCAATTCATACTATAATTAATTTTATTTTACCACATCCTCATGGTATTTGAGCATATTTTACAAGTCTATGACCGCTTCCACTCCCTTATTCAGCTGTTTTCCACTTGCACCCTTTGTAAACAGTGAAACAAGGACAGTGGTACAAATGGATATTGCAATAACAAATACATACCATGGGAGGGACCCGGGATATTTGAATTTCATCCTGTCAAGCACAAGGCATGTTATATTTAGTATGAGAGCAACGGACAAACCGCATATAACCCCCTCCTTGCTTGCCTTGCGCCACAAAAGTCCGACGACCAGGACAGGGAATGTAGCTGACATGAGTGTGCCCCAGCCAAATGTCCCCAATATTGCTACCATATTTCCACTTGTTATAGCGAATATTATGGATAGAATTCCGAGTATCACTACAGTTATCCTGGAAACTGTAATTTGCTTCTGGGGTGAGAACTTTATCCCAAATGAGCTTGGAAGGTCCCTTGAAATAATATTGGAGGATAGCGAAAGGAACATGCTGGCTGTTGACATAGCGGCAGCCAGTATTGCAGCATATACGAACAGCTGGGCATAAATGCCTACATAATCGGCGAATACAAATATTGCAGTGTCAGCATTTGCAAGAGGTGGTACTAAACTCTTCCCAACCAGGAACAGTGCTGCATATCCCATCAATATTGCGAAGAACCCAACAACCATATGAGCCAGTGCTGCATACAAACCCAATCTTGGCATGTCTGTAGGATTCTTCAGGGCATACATTCTTGTAAGCACCTGAGGCTGGCCTACAGTACCAAGAATCGGTATTATCATCCATGTCATGGCAATGGACCTTGGGAGCACTCCCCATGCATTCAGTATATCCGGAGAAAATGCCTTTGTTACGTCGCCGCCGGTTATCTTGCCTGCACTCGAAACAACATCCAGTACGGGCCCCAAACCTCCGGTTATAACAAAGAATGCGATAATCATTATGATACTGGCTATAACCATTATTAATCCCTGGAATGCCTGGGTAAGTATCCCACCTACCTCACCGCTTACAGCTGTATATACAGTAATAATGCCGAAGATAAACAGTCCTGTGACCATCGGACTCCAGCCGAGAAGGTGGGAGAAAAGCTCGGAACATGCTTTTATCTGTGCAGCCAGATAGGCAATGGATCCAAGAAAGAGCACTATGGACATCAGTGCTTTGATGGCACGGCTATTGTTAAACCTCAAATCAGATATGTCACCGAGGCTTGCGATAGGCCCAAGCTCGGCCATAGCCCTGACTTTCTTGCCCAGTATAATATAGGCCATTGCAAAAGCTGCGGAGGAGAGCATCCAGTATGTCATGGGATTTCCCGTACTGTATATTATTCCCGGAATACCAACTACCGCAAAGGCGCTTGCCACAGCTGCCATTGTAGAAAAACCTACAACAAAGGGTCCAAAAAGTGCAGTGCTTCCAAAGAATGCTTCTGCTGTTGTAACCTTTTTCCTTGCCCATATACCTATGAGTAGAGAACCTATGATGGTTGCGAAGGAAAATCCTACTATCAAATACCTGACTCCGACTGACATACTACTTACCTCCTCCTATGGTTTTAGCCCCTATATTTACAGTGTAGTCTGCCACCCTGTCAACGCTTGTCTCATTGGATTCTTTCAATTTTGCAATCTTTTCCTTGAAAGCTTTCCAGTCTTCATCGGTCAGCCAGTATCTTGCCAGCTTACTGTATCCATAACCCAGTGTCACCATACCCCCTATCCAGTAGGTCAAAACCGTCCAGGCAAAGGATGGGTGCAATCCAAGTATTGTAAAGTCAGGCTTTCTTCCGGCAAATACTGCAGAGTAGTAGTCAGACAATATAAAGCTGAGAATCCACAATACTGCCCATGCTAACAAGGGATAGAAGAAAAAGCTAGTATTCAATTTTCCGTCCTTTGAAGCACCAAGCATCATATAAATAAGCATAAGTACTACTCCGGTCAACATTCCTGCAAGGTAATGCCCCGTTGCACCGAGCAAAGTAATTACTATCCACAATAACGCCAAAAGTACATTAAGAAAAGTTTCCTTACCCTTAAGGTCAATTGAATTCACAAATAATCCCTCCTTCAAAAATATCGGTATTATACCTGTCCCTGGGTTAAATTCCCGATAACCAACCACCCCCACAATTTCAGTATAGTATCAGCCCCACCGTACTGCTGTTGCTGCCCACGAATATCCCGTACCTGCCCCCAGCATTACTACCAGATCTCCATCCTTGATCCTTTTTAGCTTTAATGCTTCATACACTGCTATATAGGCATCGGCAGACTGTACATGGCCGAAACTCTTAAGTATGAATGACTGCTCTTCAGTCATATTGAAATTATTGAGTATGCAATTTAATATTGAGTTTTTCATGAATATGGATGCCAGGAAATTTATATCAGTACTTGTATATCCGCTCTTTTGTGCTGCACCTTCTATGACCCTGCAGAAATTCGAATGAGATATCGGATCCAGCCTCTCCTTCATTGCTTCAGGGTCGGCAACATCAAGCCCTATATAACCAATACCGTCTTCCTTGGCCGCCTCAGCCTTTTCAAAGTCCTTTTCAACAGAATTAAACCTGTGGAAATTGGAATTTCCTACACCATATACGGCCACATCTGCAGCAAAGCTCCCATCAGTTATCATTTCAGTTTCAAGTATCCGGTTTTTTTCATATCCTCTTGTTAAAAGACAGGCTGCCGCACCATCTCCAAAATTGAACATGAACCTTGCTCTTGGGTTATTATAATCCACCAGGTCCGATTCTCTTGTCCCTACCACAAGCAATGCATTCTTATACTCAGGTTGGGTAATCATCAGACTTTTTACAATCTGCAGTGAAATTGGCCCGGAGGAACACAAATTGTGGATTTCAAAGGTCTTTGCTTTTACTGCCCCAAGCTTGTGTTGTATATGAGCGGAACAGTTATATAGATAGTAGTCCTTGTACTCGCTGCCATGGTACACGATCAAATCTATATCCTCAGGCTCTATCATTCCTTTTATACTTTCTCTGGCTGCTTTTACACACATATCGGATACAGTCTCACCTTCTGCTGCCTTATGCTTTGATTCAATACCGAATTTTTCTCTTATTATTTCTTCAGGTATTGCGCTCAAATTTGCTATATCAAAGCTTGTTTCAATCCTTTCAGGATAATATACCCCTATTTTCCTTATTCCTATAGGTACTATATCAATGCCTGCCATACCATTTCCTCCGATCTCTAGTCTTCGGATTTTCCATACATTTTAACAACATCCTGTGCAACTATTTTTCCTACGGAATTCTTAGGAACTTCAGATACAAAGGTTACATACCCCGGCACCTTATAATGTGCAAGCCTGGACTTCAAAAATACCGTTACCTGTTCCTTTGTCAAAGTTTTTCCTGGTTTTACAGCGATAACAGCCTTACCGGACTCTCCCCATTTTTCATCCGGCACCCCTATTACACAGCACTCATGTACTTCCGGTATTTCATATAGCACCTTTTCTATCTCAGGTGGAAATACATTTTCTCCACCGCTTATATACATATTCTTCTTTCTTCCAACTATATAATAGAAGCCGTCCCTGTCCTTTTTAGCCATATCTCCGGTGTATACCCAGCCATCCTTAAGGGTCTTTTTAGTTTCATCCTCATTTCTCCAGTATCCTGAAAAAATCTGCGGTCCTGTGAATATGAGCTCTCCTGTCTCTTCAACCCCCGCCTCGCTGCCTTTATCGTCCACTATCTTTGCTACCGTGAAGTAGAAAGGTTTGCCAACTGCCGTGTGCTTTTCCCTGAGTTCTTCTATTGTCATAAAATCTACAGGTGTCCCCAGGTTCATAGGGCCGCCTTCCGTAAGTCCGTACCCTGCACAGATTTTAATTCCCTTTTGCCAGAATTTCTCCATTACCTGTATTGGGGTAGGAGCAGCACCTGACATCACCCACCTTACTGAAGACCAGTCAATGCTGTCAAAATCGGGCTGTTCATACATCATCCTGAAAATTGTAGCAGCGCCAAATATATAAGTGGGTTTGCAGTCATTTATAACCTTCAGCGCAAGCTTGGGGTCGAAGGTTTTGTTTATCATAAGTAGACCGCCTACCCTAAGGAGAGCAAGTGTGAGTATATTCCAGCCACCTGTATGGAAAAGCGGCAGTATGACATGTACACGATCCTTCGGCCCAAGGTTCCAGTCTATAATGTTGTTTAAAGCATTGTATAGAACTGCCCTATGTGAAATCATGGCACCCTTCGGGAGACCCGTTGTACCTCCGGTGTGAATCAGAAGATATATATCCTCAAGGTCCAGTTCATCACATCTTACCTGGCTGCTATTCTCATATTCCATAATTTCGTCGTATCTTAAGTCTGTATATTCCCTATCGGAATTTGGGATGACTACATAGTTTTCAAGTAGGCTTAAATTCTGTTTGAGCATTTCAACTACAGGAAGTAAAATGTCTTCATAGAACAGCACCTTTGGCTCTTCGTTATTTATAAGCTGCATAAGCTCCTTTGCTGAAAGTCTCAGATTATAGGGTACGAATATTGCTCCCAATTTGCCGCAGGCAAAAATACCGTCAAACATCTCAATACGGTTCCTCGCTATGAAAGCAACCCGGTCTCCCTTTTTAACCCCGTATTTTTCCGTCATATAGTTTGCCAGTCTGTTGGCCCTGTCATTCAGATCTTTGCAAGTATAACAGCTTCCGGTATCAAGGTCGAATATGGCTTCCCTGTCCGGAGTCAGCCTTGCCCTGTGCCCGGCCTGGTCCCCTACCCAATCCCAATTCTTATACAACATGATATTATCCCCCTTGCTCTAGTTTCCGGCCATAGTATAAGCGTATCATAGTTAATACTGACGTGTGATTCCTCCTTTAATATTTTATATCGCAAAAGCTATGCCAAGGAACCTCCTTCAGCCATACCTGAACATCGGAGATTCAGATGGGGACCCAGCGGAACTCCGCCTTGCAGAAGGTGTAGTTCGGTAAAATATGAAAATATAAAAATAAGCTTTATAGTATATATAGTTCACTATTATATCCCATAGATTAACCCGCTTGAGCGGTCCATACATACATTTTGTTACACTCATAAGTGTAACAAAATGATACTTAACATGAGGTAAGATGAGAATAGCAAAGGACGATTCTTTTCAAGAACCGTCCCATTCTCCTCCATAATTCAACTTTACCTGTCAACTATTTATCCAGTAACTTATTCAAAGATTCGTAAGATAATCCGACCTGATAAATAATTTGTCTCTCTAAACCTGCAATTTCTAGGAATTTAAATAATTTTCCAGATTGCTCACTTTTTATCAGCGGGCTGACTGAGTATGGGTTTTTATCAATGAATATATGTTTTTTAAGATCAAAATTATTTTGTCTCATCATAACATCATACAAATCCAGCCCTATTGCAGATTGGATATTAGAAGCACAAATAACTCCTTCGGTATTTGAATAATCAACCTCATCAACGCCCAATTCCTTTGCCAGCTTCTCCATATCGGAAACAGAACCCGTGAAGCCTTTGATTTTTTCTACTCTATCTTTAAGCTCAAGTGCTTTATTAAACATAATCTTATCCATTACTGCTGATGCAATATGCTGTTTAATTTCTTCAGATATTTGTGTTATTACTTCAATATTACTGTTGATTTCTTCGATAGAAGCGTTCTGTTCTTCAGCTGCTGCAGCTATTGATTGAGTGGTGTTGGCGGTTGATTGTGCCATTGCCTGATTCTCTTGTGTAATGCTCAAGACTGTATGGCTGCTATCAACTGTATGCTTCAAAAGCTCCTGGATATTCTGAGTCTGCTTGGCTGTCTGCTTAAAGATTCCTACTATTTCTTCTATCAAATCACCGGCAGATTTAGAAACATTAACTCCTTCAGTCACACAACTTGTAACCTGATAAAAGGATTTTGAGGAGGAATCAATGTCTCCTTGAATTTCTCGGATTATATCACCAACTTTTGATGCTGCGCTGTTGGACTGTTCTGCTAATTTACGAACTTCGTCAGCCACCACAGCAAATCCTTTGCCGTGTTCACCAGCCCGAGCTGCTTCAATCGCTGCATTTAAGGCCAGCAGATTTGTCTGATTGGCAATACCGGTAATAGCAGAGATTATTTCATCTATTTGCTGTGATTTTTCTGAAAGGGTCTTGATCTTAAAGGTCGTCTGTTCTGTAATCTCTTGGATTTGCTCCATGGTTCCGACTACTTTTTTTACTTCACTTCCTGCATCAATAGAAATTTTAGTCGCGTTTTGTGCTTCCTGGTTGGCGCTATTGGCAAATCCAGACGCTTTGGATATCATTTTCGTAATATTATTCGAATTGTCCGTTACCTCATTGACAATACTTAGTTGCTTATTATTTTGTTCAACTATGTCTTGTGTAATCAGGGCAATATCTTCTGCCGCTTTCCCACTTTCTACGGCCCCATTCCTGATGTTCTCCAAAGCATTATTCAAATTCAAGGCATTATCCAGAATCTGTTTTAATGAATTCTTTAGATCATCATCTTCCAGAACGGTATTCACATTTTGTTGCTGAAAAGTTTTTTTAAGTCCCTTATGCTTAGATAAATTCTCTTTTAGGAAAATAAAAAACCCCAACCATAAAAATATAGCATTAACTATTCCAAACAATAAAAGCGATTTGCTATCCTTTAAACCAGAGAACATAGTAATTATGTATGATAAAATAAAAGAAACTGCGATAATCAAATTCTTCTTCAATTTAAATCCCCCTATATCTCTTTTTTCAATTCAGACAAATCAGAAAGGTTGTAAAGAATTTGGATTAGTTAAGTAATACTAAATAGTCTTTTAATGTTTTCAGAATTTTTGATTAAACAGTCTATAACACAATTCTATACTATTTCTAGATATTTTACTACATAAATATACAAAAATAAGTGAAAGGGCCCTGGGCTTTGAAGGTTCCCGGGGCTCATTTGATATCATATGATCTAAAGAAAACAGAATTACAGACAATATTATGTTGAAGCATGTATTCTTCAATTCTGCACAGCTCACCATCATTTGCTTCCGCCAGGGTTTCGTACCTTTCAGGCATATCGGCATCCCATAAAAATTTATTACTATTTCCTCCAAGTGCCGACATACTGAGCAGAAAAAGCAATATCCCGCCCAGGATCGGCATAACATACACCGGTATTACATTAAGCAAGCATCCTGAAAGTATCAGTGCCGCCGGAAGCATTGTCTTTCCAATGCTTACTCCTATGCTCAATACCCTTCCCCTATACTCCTCAGGGATAATACTTTGCATGGTATAAGAAATTGGAATATCAATAAAGGAAATGATTATTCCAAAGATTATCATTACTGCACTGTAATAAACAAGATACCCGGCATAGCTCAATTCAAACCCAACCGGCATAACCGGAAGGGCTATTAACAGCATGCACAGGGACATTATACAATTTAAGACTCTTAATAGTCTATAATATGCAATCTTCTTACATGCTTTCTCCACAAGCAAAGCCCCTGCAATCACTCCCACAGGAAATGCCCCTTGAATTATTCCGAATTCCTTCGAACTTAATTTCAATACATTATTTATTATGAAGGGAAGAGGTACATTAATTGAAAATCCGATAACAAAATTCAGTGCAATAAGAATTACGAACAGACTCTTTATTTCTTTTCTTTCAATCAGGTATTGGAAGCCTTCCTTTATATCCTTTAAAAAATCAACTTTACTTCCAGTATTGTATTCATCCTTTTCTTTGCAATTAAGTTTGAAATCAATGAACATTTCCAAGGCAGCTGAGAATATAAATGAGATTCCGTTTATAACAATAAAAAGCCGTATATCTATAAGTGCAAATATGATACCTCCTACCATAGGCCCTAAAATTGCAGACACAGAATCAATTATCTTGCTCATGGAATTTATATTCATAAGCATACTTTGTGTTACCACATTAGGTTTGGCCGCTTCCATTGCTACTCCAAAGAAAGTTGTAAAGACAGTAAGCAGAAAAGTTGCCGCATAAATCAATGGGATACCCAGTCCATAAACCAAGCTCAGGAGGTATACTGCAATCAGCAGAATACCATTTGCCAAATCCATTACTACAACCAATACTTTTTTATTAAGCCTGTCGGCAGCAACTCCTGCAAAGGGGTTTATGAGCACCATGGGGATTATCCCCAAAGCCAGTGTGGTTGCAAAACTTAACCCTGATCCTGTAAGCTTTAGTACATGCAGCCCTAAAGCAAAGGTATATATGGACGTGCCAAATATGGAAATCAGCTTTCCTATTGAAAACAGTATGAAATTTCTGGTCGCCCGGACATTGCCCGTTTTTCCGGCCAGAAGCCGAGATATATTCATTTTTTTAACCCTCCGTGTTTAAATTCATCTTTAACCTGATTTTAAACCGTGGGCTAAACACAACAGCAATACACAAATTTTAAGTTTTTTTCTTGGAATATAGCAAAAGGTAGGGTTAACCCTACCTTTTGGCAATTACTGAATATGTGTACACTTTTTCTCCTTCAACAAAATAATTCTCATACTTTCCACCCTTGTCTACATAGTCAGAGGTGTTTTCTTCCAAAGCCTTAAATTTCAAGCCTCTTATTTTTTCTTTTATATTTTCAAGCATGAAGTTTCTCCTGTATTTCCTGTCTATCACACTGTTTATACTGAAGCTCTTGAACAATATATAAGAGCCAAGCAAGTATGCATCTTCCTTAATGTAATCATCAACCAAATCAAGCAGGAAATGATCATGCTTAAAGCCGTAGTTACTGGTGCCGGATATATCAAGTATAATATCTACAGACTTTTTCTTAATGGGAACCGATAAAAAGTCAGAGCATATAAAAATAATATTCCTTTTGTGTGCTGAGCTCTCAAGCATGCTTTTCAAGAATTTATGCCTTTCCATGCTGTGATCGACGGCTATATAGATACAGTCATCAGGAAGCTCGTCATAAATATGCCTGAGAAAAAAGCCGAAGCCGGTCCCCAATTCCAGTATTATCTTGTTGTCAAGGTTACAGAGCTTAATTTTCCTGCCACCCCATTCCAATCCTTTGTGGAGGTTATCCAGATATGCCATGTCTGTATTGTTTACATATTCAATAATATGCTCATCATCATATTTATAGGTTGTTCCCTGATATGGTTCACCTACTCTCAGTATGCCGGATTCAATCACATATTCCTCGCCACAATCGCATTTCAACTTTCCATTCATGACTTGATTGCTGTTTACTGCAGCATCGTAAAGAATCAAGTCTCTGCTGCATTTCAAGCATTTGAACAGCTTTAGTACCCTCAAATCTATACCAAAAGTGCAGTTATCCTTATCCACATTTCGGCACAGCTCCTCCAGCTTGTCTTCCAGCCTTTCTTTGGTTTTAATCAAGCCTTTGATGTCATTTTCAACCTTTTTTAATTTTTCAGTAAAAAAGGTTCTATAGTATAAATTCTCTTGATATGCTGTAAGCTTACTCAAGCTTTTATACAAAAATACAATTTTAATTTCATTTAATGAAAAACCCATGTTTTTAAAATTCAATATATCTTCCAGATCCTTCTGGCATCTGGAGTCAAAAAAGTATTGGCCGCCTTGCTTTTCCGGTACAATCAAACCTAAATCCATATAGTGCCTTATTGTATCAATACTAAGCCTATAAGTCTCAGAAAACTTACCTATTTTCACTCTATCACCTCAAATAATCTGTTGAAATGAACATACATACATTCCAAGGCATTCTTTATATATGCCTTATAGATTACAAGCATTATTAGCTTATATGGTTATTATATATGGTAAATACTGTATAAGCAATAGTGAAAACCGTTGCAGCAGTATAAGGCGGCCTCCATTCTACATTTTAAATCTGGCGATCATTTCAGTCAGTCTAACTGAGATTTCATTTGTTGTTGCTATATTTCCGATTACTTCACTTGCATTTTCTACGATGCTTGAGGTTTTCTGCGCTATGTTGTTTGTTGCTTCAGCTCCCTCATTTGTTGCTGCAGCAACTTCATTAATGGACTTGACCATACTTTGTATTGAATTCAGCAGACTTTCAGCCGTTTCACTCAGGTTCCCAACCAAACCATTAATAAATTCAGCATCTTTTTTGTATTGCCCCGTTGCTTCTAGCATTATTCCATAGTCCCTCTGAACATCATTTTTCATAAAACCAAGTAAGCTGTTAGAGCTGCTTGACAAGTCGTTAACAGATCCGGTAACCTTCTCTGTAATGCTTTGAATCTCTGTAACCGTGTTTCTGGAGTCTTCTGCAAGCTTTCTGATTTCATCAGCTACAACAGCAAACCCTTTACCTGCCTCGCCGGCTCTTGCAGCTTCAATAGCTGCATTTAACGCCAGTAGATTCGTTTGTGATGTAATTTGCAGAATTGCATCCGCCAGAGTATTAATCTGCTCTGCAGCTTTTGACCTCTCCAAGGCTGTCTCGAGACTTTGTTTCACTTCGTTGAATACTTTAAAGGCACTCTCCTGCGAAGCTGCAAAGCTGGTGTTTAATTCATTCGCTCTTTTACTAATGTCATCTGCTTCCGTGGAACCTTCTTTGGCCTTTTCCGCAATATTTTCCGCAGCTCTTTCTATCTCACTGGAATTCGCATTCATTTCCTGAATGGAGGCTGAAGTTTGTTCCATTCCTGCCGATAGTTCTTCAGTTGTAGCTGAAATGTCATCAATTTCCGATCCCAGACTCGACATACTGGTATTAGTCAAATCAACTACCTTATTTACCTCTGAAGCATTAGCTGCTACTTCTTTGATTATATGAGTCAGTTCCTTTCTTACATTCGCCTCTGCATTAATTATTAAACCAAACTCATCTTTACCATTTATATATTTTTCATATTCCTTATAATCTCTCAGGTCAAGAGCAGCTGTCTTCTTTATGAGTTCCAAAGCCTTAACGGTCCTTTTTTCTATATTTCTTATTATAATTATACCAAGCAGCAGCGATACAAATGCTGCTGTTATTGTTATTACCAATACTAACATCTTTGTATTAGCAACAGCTTCATTACTTTTAGTAATAACTTCATTACCATACTCTTCTAAAATCTCTTCCATCTGGTTCATTCTCTCTCTTGCTGTGTTAAACACGCTTATAAACTTACTTTCATTGCCAGTGAAGTTTTTTTCTGCATCAAACAAACCATACCATGTGTTATAGTCTTTCTTAAACAACTCAAACAGCTCAAACACCGTTAGCTGTGAATCCTTATGCTTGAAGGGCTCATAATCACTTCTGCTTTCCAACAATATATTATACGCCTCAGTCATTCTGTCAACGGTCTGCTTTGTATTCTCATAATATGAATCCCTGTACTTTTTTACGGCTGCCTGGTCTGTTGAACTCTGCATATTCATTTGGTCTGTCAGAGCCTGATAAAAATCTCTGTCGGCATTTAATATCAATGACATGCAGCTATTCGTTTCCTCGTATAATTCTGTTACCAAATTCTCCGAAATAGTGCCGATATTTATAACCGAAACCGTTGATACAATTATTATGGCGATAATTGGCACTATCAGTACAAATAACATCTTGTACCCGACTTTTATGTTGTTCATGCTAACCAATTTAAACATATTAAACCACACCGCCTTTCTTCTTCTTTATTTGCTATATTTCGACATTTTTCTTCTCTTACCTTCTTTTTTGCGAATATTTTAAATATTCAGCTGTTTGTTTTTATGTTCAGGCTTAGGGTACCAAATTTCTCAATATGGCATATCTTAAACTAGGACAAAGCGTCTTAGCACTCTTGGAGTATCGGATCAGAAAACCGAAGCTCCTCTGACAACTATAAGAAGAATGGTATTAAGCAGCTACGGTATGTTGTCCATAGCCTTCCGCCGTGTGCTGCCTGAAAGAGCAATCTCAAGGCCAGGTACAGCCAGACAAAGAGTATACACCAATCAATGGATAAGCAGCCCTTATTTTCAGGTCGAACCTGCTATGGCCTATCAGCAAGGGCTGCCTCTTGACAAAAATGTAAAAACCCGTTTTCTGCAGTAATACAGAAACGGGTTTTCTCATCAACGAGTCACATTATTTAATGCACTCAATAAGCCCCTTGACGTAAGCTTCAGGATCCGTAAACAATCCTTCATGATCACATTCCACTTCTACTACAGGATAATCCCCAAGAGACTTGAACATGTCCAGGAATGCGTTGGGCGGTACTGACATATCCTTGTTGCAATATAGCAGAACCATTGGTATGGATAAGGCTTTAAAAGCATTGGCACTAACAGGTGTCTCCATAATAACCAAGGGCTGAGTAACCAGTATATCCATTAGTGCTTGGAACTGATTATCATCTGCCCGGGTAGCCAGCATACCTCTTACAAAGTTGGGATCAATAGGAATTGCACCGTCTCCCCTTTTGACCGCCTGAGCCCTCATCTGTGCTTTTAATTCTTCGGGGACAAAATCAAATTGAGACTTTCCATGAGGCAATATCCATGCATTATTGAATATAACCTTCTCCACCTTGTCCTTTACCTTTGGGATAGCCATTTGTAAAATATGCCCCGCACTGGAATGCCCCACAACAATAACCTTTTTCTTTTGATTGCCCAATGACTCTACAACATAATTCACATAATCTTCATAAGTAACTGCTTTACTGTCATTCTCCCCGTTTCCAGGCAGCGTAAGAGCTTCTACCTGATACCCTTCTTTTCTCAACAAGTCTGAGACCTTGTCCCAGCACCGTCCATTGTGCCACGCACCATGGATTAATATAACCTTACTCATTTTACACTCCTCCTATTTAAATTGATTGTCAAGGAACATGTGCCCTTCTCTGATCAAATTGCACATCACCGCTATATGCTTCTTTTCTTTGCAAAAATGCTTCTCTGCCAATGCAGCAATTGTCTGAACCAAAAGCTTGTTGAAACATTCATCGTTGGCTTCAGAAACATACAAAGTGATAATTAGGCTGTCAGCCTCACTGCCAAAAAAAACATCCGATTCATCAAAGAAATCCACAATAATATTAACCCGCCCAACTTCAATCCCCATCTGCCTTGAAAGCTCCTGACCAAAACCTTTTATATCAAATTTGCAATCCGGTTTTCTTGTTCTGATCATAATACAGGGCATAGAATCACCTCCACCCTTATTTATTGCAAGTTGTCTGCCAAAATTCACAAAGCCTGCAACCGTTGATAATTGCAGGCTTTGTGAATTTATTACATAAAAAAAAGCTGTAAAAATACTTTACAACTCTTTTTTATGTAATAATTATTTACAACGTGATTTATCAAGATTCTTTATTCTCTTATACAGAGTAGGCCGTGATATTCCCAATCGTTTTGCTGTTCTTGATAAATTATACTGCTCTTCCTTATACACACGTTCAATAATAAAATCATCTGCCGCCTGCAACAGGGTTTTTCCTTCCTGCTGCCCTTCCAGAGTATAATCAAACCCCTGGTCTAATTTTGACTTTATATAGCTTTCTTTTATACCTGAAGGAAGTGCCGAGTCATCAATTATACCGTTCTCCGACAGCACCAGGGAACGTTCAATAATGTTTATCAGCTCTCTTATGTTCCCCGGCCAATGGTATGCCTCAAGGTATTTCACAAATTCATCTTCTATATGCCTGATATTGATTCTGTTTTTATTTGAAAACGCCTTAATATAATATTCAAGAATTGGTTGTATGTCCTCTTTTCTGTCTCTTAGAGGCGGTATATTCACCTGAATAACGTTGATACGGTAATATAAATCCTCTCTGAAACTACCATTTTTAATCTCCTCTTCCAAGTCCTTTTTAGATGCTGCAATCACTCTTATGTCAATTGGAATTGGTTCATTCCCGCCTATTCTCATTATTGTTGAAGCTGACAGTGCCCTTAATATCTTTACCTGTGCGGACAAAGACATGCTCTCCACCTCATCAAAAAATAACGTACCCCCTGAGGCATATTCCAATAATCCCTTCTTACCTCTGCTAACCGCCCCTGTAAAAGCACCTGCCTCATAACCAAACAGCTCACTTTCAACCAGTTCCTTCGGAATAGCACCGCAATTAATGGCCACAAATGGCTTTTCCCTTCTATGGCTTTCATTATGAATGGCCTGTGCAAATACCTCCTTCCCACAACCGCTTTCTCCATATATAAGAATTGATGTATCTACTCCCGCAGCTCTCTTTGCAATCCTTTTCGCCTGATTGATGGCTTCTGACTCCCCCAGTATACTGTTAAAAGTAAAAAAGTCCTGACTTTGCATTTTCTTTTCCTGTGAATTTTCTTTTCTTGCAGCAATAGTTCTTTTCAGGATCAATGTTTCATAGAGCCTGGCCAGGCTGTATATAATATTCAAGGTGTCATTGTTAACAGCTGTATTGACAAATGAAGCATTTATTGTTCCTTCAATATCATTGTTCTCGTTATAGAATGGTGCTGCTGCACAGCTGTACTGATGAAAAACATACTTGTAATGGTCATGCCCAATTACCATGAAGGGCTTTCTTTCCAGTATGGCCAGACATGTAGAATTCGTCCCTATTTTATCCTCAGAAGCGTCCAGATAATAGCCTATCTGCGGATACAAATCATCAAGGGCATCATCATAATTTACAATATATTTAAGCTTTGCATCATTATCATAAACACTGATATTAAAGTTAAGATTTTCTACAATATTACAAAATTCCTTATACTGGGGTTCTTCATATTCCGGAAGGTATTTCAATACATAATGGTCTTTTTCTTCCGGTTTCATTAATAGGCTTGAATCAAAGTCATAAAGTGAAACACCATATTTTTTACACCGTTTCCAAGAGTTTAAGATATCCTTCTTTATAAGCTTCTCATCAAAATCTATATCTTGAACAAAGCGTTCCCAAATATTCTTACAATCCTCCATTACAGGCATCTCCCCTTTATCATATACAAAAAATCATATCTATAAGATTTTAAATCAAATCCATAACACAAATCACATCAAAAATTCTCTTTGCTGCTTCTCTTAATCCATGCTTTCCTCTTAATACGTCAGTCAATTTTTTGTTAAGGCCGGCGTTCATTTTCAGGCTTGTTTTTTTTACATATACCTTACTGTTTGTTTCTATCTCCCCTACAAACTCCTCCAATGAGTATATCTTATACTTCTTCACTCCGCTATCTTCAGCTAGTACTTCCAGCAAGCCTATGAGTATATCCTGATATTCTGCGTCTGCCTTTAAGCCTGATAAATTGGCCAGCTCCGGAATGATACTTTCAAACAACATTCTTTTGGCCGGCATTTCCTTCATTTTAAAGAGTTTTCCCAGACTATTCACAAGTGTATCGGGAAGCTTGCAGAAAATATCAAATGCTGTATCCTCATTTTGCGGTATTATATAGTAACCTTTGCCTCTCAAGCTCTTCAAGCTTCGCATTGTATCATAGTAACCCATCTGCAGATTCCTGTTTATAAGCTCCCTGTTGAAATCCAGGGGCATTCCAAGATCTTCAGAGGGAATTATATTAGTAATTTTCAAATTGCGGTACTTTACATTTTGAATTATACCCGGCCCCAAGGTCCTTACAGCAATAATCTCCTTGTAGCCCTTCCTTGCGAGAAGATTGACCGGGCAATTATCATAGAAAGCACCATCTATAAAATACTTGTTTCCTATGGGATTCAGTTTAAAGCCTGGAAAGCTGGCGCTTGCCATAAGATAATCTATCATTCTGCCTTCGGGAATATCCTCCTTGTAAAGCTCAAGAGGCTTCAAGTCAGTAATGGAAACCGTTACAAGGCCAAAATCGGTAACCGATCTTCGGAGCTTTTCCTCATCCACTATACTTTCCACCACCTGCCGCATTTTTACGGTATCAATACCCTTATTCTCAATTATTTCCCCCATCCTGGCAGCCAGCTTGAGCAATAATTCCTTGTCGATCCGTCTGTCGATCAGCTTTCTGTATTGTTTCTCTTCAATATCGAACAGTAATGGAGCATCCATGCCTTCCCAGAGTCTGTATCCGGCCTCAAAATCCCCCTGTGCAATTATCGCTCCATTCAAAGCTCCTATTGATGTACCTGTCACTCCTCCAAACTCATACCCCTCTTCAAGCAAAGCCTTTACCGCGCCCATATGGAAGGCGCCCTTTACGCCTCCACCCTCCAACGCAAGACCAAACATAAGCATGCCACCCTTCCTGAAATTGTCCCCGTTCTCACCGGATATACCTTATATATATTATATCACTTCTGTAATATAGGATGTATATTAGGATGCATTTCAATTCGGTGTTCAGGAATTTAATATATAGAAAAGAGACGGGGCCGGATATACTTTCCGGTCCCGCCTCTTTTCTACCTGATCTCTTTAAATGCAGGGTAGATGCTGCGGTATCTTTCGTAGGTTTTATTCATGAGCTCTGCTGCTGAGGGATCCGGCTTGTAGCATGTGCAGCCGTACGACTGCTGCAGAGACTCTGTGAATTTGTGATAATCCGGAATCACTCCCTGTGCAACCAGCACAGCTGCTGCAATTGCCATAGCAGGTAAATACTCTGAATTGTTATATACCAGAACCTCGTGGCCCAGTATATCGGCAAAAATCTGACACCATACTCTGACCTGTGCCCCACCACCGATCAAAGAAATTTTGGATGGCTTGCGGCCAATACTTTCAATGCCCTGCCGGATGGAAAAAGCTACCCCTTCCAGGCAGGCACGGGCCATATCCTGCTTGGTGGTCTCAGGGCTAATCCCTGCAAACCCGCCTCTGATCTGTGTATCTACAACGGGAAAGCGTTCACCTGCCAGGTATGGCAGGAACATCACCCCATGGCTGCCCGGAACACTTTGTTCCAGAAGCCTGTCAATGTACTCATACTTTCTGCTCTGCTCTTCATCTTTTGTCAAGGTATTGCTGATCCATTTATGTACATTGCCGGCATTATAAAAAGGAACTACGTTGATATAAACATTTTTGGGCATTGCAGCGAGATTAAAAACATTCTCCTTTGCAAGAACCTCAGAGGATACACATGCAACCCAGCCTGATGTGCCTAAATTAATATTGAATTCACCCTCTGACGCAATTCCGCTTGCCAAGGTAGTCGCACCTGCATCCCCTGCACCTGCATAAACAGGCGTACCTGCTGAGTATCCGGTCTCTGAAGCTGCTTTATCCGTTACCAGGCCTGCCTGCTCTTCGGCATAGAGCAGGTGGGGCAGCTTGGAAGCATCAATTCCGGCAGCAGCTGTCCATTCAGTATTCCAGCATTTTTTATGAATATCCATTAAACCCGCTGTTGCTGCGGTTGTTACATCAGTGACAAAGCATCCTGTCAACTGTAAAATCACATAGTCCTTGGAGCTTATCAATACCTTGACAGTGCTTTGATAAGCATTGAAGCGGTTTTGTTTTAACCATAAAAGCTTTGGAAATGGCAAGGAACCATCAAAATTGTTTCCTGTACCTTTTACTATATACTCTAACCCCACAAGCTCCGCAATCTCTTTGGCCTGCTTCCCGGCTCTGCCGTCAGAATAGAGAATGGCATTGCAAACAGGCAGGCCTTCCTTATTCACGGGTATCAGGTCCTGCATCTGTCCGCTCATCACAATCCCAATAATATCTGCCGGATTATATCCATTGGCAAAAAACTCTTTTGAAATCATGCAAAATGCCTGATACCAGTCAAGAGGACGCTGCTCCTTAAAATCCCCCTGGAATACCGTTTCAATATTTATACTCTTTGTGAAAACAGGAGTGCCTTCAATGGAAACCAAAACACCCTTTACTGCAGTTGTACCGATATCAAAGGTTGCAATATACTGCATTTCTTTCACCTGCCTTTTGGGCTGAAGAATTAAGCTCTTTAACAAAAGCTATCAGCTCCTGCTCTGATTCGTTCAGCTTCCTGATCATGGCCGTACCGACTATCGCCCCTTCGAAGCCGCTGGCCAGCAGCTGTCTGACACGCTGGGGCGTACTGATTCCAAATCCGGCAAAAACTTTAACATGCTCGTATTTGTGAGCTTTTTTCAATATCTCAATAAAATCATCGGATACTACAGACATCCCTGTCGGACCTGCATAAAGCTGCTGATAAACAAGTGCCGTATTGGAAAAGCATTCCTCCAGCTCATCATCCTGCATATCCGGATTGACGAAACCTACTATATCCACACTATAAGAAGAAAGCTCCTCACTTAGCTTTTGACGTTCTTGAAAGCTTATATCAGGTATCACCAATGCATCTATTAATCCCTTTTGTGCCAGAATTCTATAAATTCCCGTATCTATCAAATCCCGTTTATAACCCATTACCCATATGGGTTTTGTAATAGCATTTCTTATTGCCCTCCAGTATTCTACATCGCTGCAGACCGAAGCATCTATCCTTTGATGTGCCTTTTGGATTACTTCACCGTCACTGGATGGGTCTGCTGAGGGAAAGCCAATCTCAAAGATGTCAACCCCTGCAGCCTCACAATCAGTGGTAAGCTTCAAGAAACCTTCCTTTTGTGGGTAGCCCGCAAGGAGATAGCCTACCAGCAGTTTTTTTCCGTCTTTTGTTGCATTTATATTGCGTTTGGATAATATTTTCTTCACTTGAAATCACCACGTCCTATTTTTTGTACGACTACTGCCAGAATAATAATACAGCCCGTCAGCAAATCCTGCATAAAGGTCGGCACCTGCATAATAGTCAGACCGTTTGCAAGTATTCCCAGAATTGCCGCACCTGCAAAGGTGCCCCAGATATTTGGAACCCCCTCTTTAAATACAGTCCTGCCAAGAAATGCAGCCGCATAGGATTGCAGGAACAGGCCATCCCCCCCTGTGGGATGTGCAGAACCAAGGCGCGAAGCCATCATAACACCTGTTAAGGCAGCAAGTGCTGCACATAATGCAAAAGCAAGGTTTTTATATTTCTTTACATCAATACCGGAAACCAGGGAAGCAGCTTCATTGCCTCCGATGGCGTACAGCTTCCTGCCAAAGGCTGTATGACGCATGATGAACCAGAACAGCACCGTAAGCAGCACCATTATAATCGATAGCATGGGAATACCCAGTATGCTTTTGGAGCCTACAACCGTAAAGCTTTTGGGGATGTTCTGAAATACTGTTGCACCACCTGTAAACCAGAAGGTGAACCCACCCAGAATAGTGCTCATTGCAAGAGTTGTAATAAAAGAGAGCACCTTGAATTTTGTGACAATCCATCCGTTTATCAGCCCGATAACAAAGCATATGGCTACAGGTGCTGTAAAGCATATAATAATCGGAAAACCTGCTACAGCCATTTTAGCGGCAATAACTCCCCCGAGGCTTGCCAATGCACCAACCGACAGGTCAAATTCATCCACACACATAACCAGGGTTGCACCCAATGCAATTACGACCAGCAGTGAAATCTGTCTTGTAATATTGATAAGGTTGCCAACTGTAAAGAAAGCATCCGGTCTTAAAATACTAAAACCAATTACTATTATAATACCTGCAAAAATAGTCCCATAGGCTTTCAGCAAGTCTGAAAGGTTAATTTTATTCTTCATAATTGAAATAGCTCCTTCCAATCAGTCTGCATAGCAACAGGCAAGAACCTGCTCGGCAGTCAAACCGTTATTTTTAAACAGCTCCTTGGTAT
>Ga0209643_1001396_pt1 | contig 22995 bp, 28 predicted proteins | sample AutmiccBRH37_all_FD_187383 | JGI IMG/M metagenome (GOLD analysis project Ga0209643, IMG submission 187383) | Deep subsurface microbial communities from Mt. Terri, Switzerland - Autotrophic microbial communities BRH/37_all (SPAdes) (version 2) | ecosystem: Environmental > Aquatic > Deep... | reverse complement strand
ACACGCCCCGCCGCCAGCCCAAGGACGACATGATGACCGATGATCTGACGCCCAGCTTCCTCCGAGACGATGGCGGGGATGCCGTCGAGGGGCTCAAGCCGTTCCTGGGATTTTTGAAGAAGACGGCGTCCAGGACGCCATACCCTGAATACATCCCATCAATATGGAGAAAAAACCGTGAACGAACACTTACGTGAGATCGTCCGTCTGGCCATAACTTCCTATCTTGGACGCGACGATGGAGATTATGACTGTCGCAGCGACCTCATTATGATCCTCGAAATGACCAATCGCTATGATGGCTCGACCGACTTCCTTCATCTGCTGGACACCTGCCTCAAGATCGGGGCGATGTATGAGTTGGATCCCCCGTGGGAGAATGCAAATGTATACGGTTTTGTAGACATTGATGAAACGGAAGAAACGCGGCCTCAAATGCCTGCGTACCTAGTTCAGAAGGCATTTAGTACACTTGATCTCGATGACGATGTCATCACGATCATTCGCCAGCTTCCTTCGAACCGCTTGAGCGATTATCGGGGTGTTCCAGAGGAGTACAGTGGATACAGTGGGCTCTTTTTCGATGGGCAGTCCTGCTGGCTGAGCAATGGAACGGAGCAAGCCGTCGTCTAAACAGAGTCGTACTTGGGGAGGCAAGGTCCTCCCCGTCACGGGAGTACGGTGGGGTGGTCGGTTAGGAACTGGTTGCCTGTTGGCGAGGAATTCAGCCTCACCGACTGCATGGCTTGCCCCCCTTTGCCAACTGACCTGATCGTCATCGGTCAACTTCCAGTGACAAGATGACAGGGGTGTCAGCCCTTTTTCCGCATATGCTCGTCATGTTGTCGCCCTTCAGACGTTCAAGGTGGCGGTCCCTGTGCCCCTCCAAGAGTACCTTTGGGTTGAAAGGAAAACGGGCTGAACTTAGGCACCCTCTCACTGCCTTTGACGAAGAAACCAAGGTGGCCATGGCGAAATCCATGCTGCGGGGATTGCTCCGCAGAGAGATCGGGCAGATGGTGAACCTCGTCTCCGACCGGGCACACCTTCCGAGGGCCCAAGGGGTGATGGCTCTCCTTGCCGCCATGCCTCGGCGTCAAGCTGATGAGCCCGTCAGTCAGTGGCTGGAACGGGCCATACGGGCATTACGGACCAACGACGAGTAGATCAACGGAGGCAATGCCTGAAACTCTTTCTGGATATTGAAGGGACCCTGATTGTTCACTCCCGGAGCGGCAGTGACCTGATTCCTCGGCCCGCAGACCATCTGGAAGAATTTCTCAATTGGTCACTCGCCGTCGCGGATTGCTATTGGCTGACGGGCGTGGACCGCAGCGGAGGCTACGAGGGCATCCTCCGGGCCTTCCGATCAACCCTCAGCCCTATCCGGTACACCGAGCTTCAGCCGCTCCTGCTCGCGATCAGGCCAACCTTCTGGGGTCGTTCGAAGCTCGAAGCCATTGACCTGAGCAGCGACGAGCCATGGCTCTGGATCGACGACGCCCATGGGGAGGCAGAGATGATCCTCCTGAAGGCCCTCGGCCTTCAGGACCGGGCGATCCCCTGCCAACGAAATGGGCTCCAGCAGGTCCGCCAGACCATAGAGATGAACTGGCTGACACACGCCTGAGGTCACGGCTCCCCGATCTGCGTGGCCGCTCCCACGGTGATAGCCTGATCGGGAGCCAGGGTGTGATCACCGCCGCCGTTGAACCGACCGACGAACTCCTCGTCCAGGCCGTAGCGGGCGTAGATGCGTCCGACCCAGTAATCGAACTCCCCATTGGGAGGACGGCTGGCGTGAAACATCAGGGAGCCCTGCACCCCAATGACGCGACGGCTACCGGCCTGAAAGAGCATGGTGCAGGCACTGAAGCAGAACTCCGGCACGTAGGTCGTCAGGTTCCGAGCCCGGATGTCCTTGGCCGCCTCGAAGGCTGGAGCGGTGTATCCGCCGGTCGAGGTGAGAACCAGGACACGCACGCCGTCCGGTAGAGCCGCGATCTTCTCGGGCAGGTCCTCGGTGATGTCGCCGGTGAGGTGGGCGACCACCCCTTGGACATCAATGGTCTGAGCCGAGACCGTCGGAACCACCGCCACATGGCCAGCAAGGACGATGCTCAGCCAGCCGAGGAGACCTCTCACAGGACATCCCGATGATCGGCGGGAATCGGCAGGTCCCGGTATCGGCATCGCAGGTGGCGACGAGAACGTCCTCGCCGCATTCTCCCGCGAATGCCTTTCAGGCCCGGCCCAGCCGGGGACGGAGCAGATCGAGGAGGGCGAAGAGATCACATTGAAGTTCAATATCATTCCGGGTCATGAACGTATTTACGCCGGTCGCTGCATCCGCAGCCCTCAGGGGTAGCGTTCAATGATCGCCCGGATTCCCAAGATGGCGGTGTCGGCCATCGCCTTGCACTCGGCGGCGGGATCAGCACGTTCGCCGAGCGAGTAGGAGATCGCGTTGATTTGGTCGAACGCCCGGTAGACGATCCGTTGGATCCGCTTCTCCTCCCGCATGATGATGCCGCTGCCGACATACCCGCCACCGAGGGTGCGGTCACGGCGGTCAAGGTACGATACGGATTGGCTATGGGCGTCGCTGACCCTGAGACGTTCGCCGATGCAGGCCGCTGCCTGCTCCTTGATCCAGCCCTCCCGTTCCTTGGTGGCCTGCCACTCCTGCTTGGTGATCCGGTCGTGCCAGAATGTCTCCGCATGAACGGGTGCCGGAAACGCCATGGCGGCGGCGACCACCAGGGTCGCCGCCATCATGAGGGTTTTGCAGGGGTTCTTGCTCACCGCTTCTTCGCCTTTTCGCGAGCCGCGTTGATCGGCTCGTCGAGTTCGCCCTTGGTGACCATCTCGCGGAGCGTCTTCAGCACCGCGATCACATCGTCGAGGGATTTGCCTGCCTCAATGGTGGCCTTTTCCGGCTGAAGTTCGATCAAGTGGGTGCCGAAACGCGGCTGGATGTAGTGGATACCGCCCTCGACCCACCACCAGGGTTTCGGCTTCGCCTGCACGGTGGACTTGATGCGGCGGTCGCGACCACTTTCGGTGACGTTGACGTAGCGTTCACGCTCGACCGTGAACTCCTTGCCCTGTTTGGAATGCTCGATGGCGGTGATTTGAAGATCGATGGTCTCGATGACCACATCACGCGGATTACGCTTGCGTCGCTCGACTGCCGTCGGACGTTCCCTTGCAATCAACTTGAGCTTCATGGAAATAACCTCCTCTGTTACTTCCATTGATTCCGTGATTCGCACCTTCTGTCAACATCACCACAGAAATATTTCTATGACATCAGCGGGCAACGGCAGGTATCCACCCCACACGGCATCGGGATCGTGGATGCTGAGTTCCACGTAAGGAACTTCTGCCCACCAAACACTTCCTTCGAGAACTTCCTCGACACCAGGATTGGAGAGCAATGTCTTGGCAAGACCTTGAAGCGAGGTCCGATCCTGCGGACGCAGGAAGATCGCTTCCTCAAACGGACCGTGAATGGTCGCACCGAGGCCGCGTAGGGAGATGGCCGCCAGAGCGTTGGCCAGCAGTTTTGTCCGCGTGCTGACCAAGGGCAACACCGGCACCACTGGCTTCAGGTCGTCCACGATGTAGCCGGGAATCTGGTCAGCCGGATCGTCGATCAGGCCCAAGAGTTCGATCATCCTGAAGCCACCACCGACGGACTGGCCGAACTCTTTCATGCCGTTTGGACCGACCGCCTTGAGCAGGTCACCGAGAGCAGGATCACCAGCTTCGAGTTCGATGGGATGATTGTCGGCGACGACAGCACGGACACGGGGCCGTCGAGGGATGCTCGAACTTTGAACATCCGTCGGCGGCAGGCCGCAGGACATGTCTGGCATCAGGAATACGGGCGTCGGTTTAAGCTTCATGGTTTTCGATCCTTCTGGCGAGTTCGGCTTCAAGATGCTGAACCCACGCCTGTAGATCGGCCGCTCCCCCGAGATAGGCGTCCCGGTCATCTTGGTCCTCGGCCTCATCGGCAGCCTTGACGGTCTCCGCGACGATGTCCTTTAGGTTGAACACCAAGGCGACCAGTGCGGCAGTGCTTGGCCTGCGGCCATGGGCGACGGTCGATGACAACCAGGAGCCTTTGCGTCCGGCGAGAGCCGACACATCCCGCTGACTGGAGGCGGTGCCCAGCCCGTGCAGGTCTTCTGAGAGTTTGCGTAAGTCCAACATGCAGCTATTTAGCAAAGCTGCTGCACTTGCAGTCCCAGCGGGGCGTGTCGAGCCATGGGAGTGTTGGAGAAATCACCCCTATCCCGGTGATCTAATAGGATATTATTAGGAGCCCGAGATCCGGGGGATTTTCGACCTCCCCCGATGACATGGCCGCCACGCCCCGGCCACGATTTTCACAACCGCACCTCGAACCGGACATCGAACGGTCCCTGGTCGGCTCGCTGGTTCCAGAAGAGCGTCGGCATGCCCATCGTGTCGGTGATCTCGGTTGCGTTGTTCTCGACGATCTTGGTTCCCTCGGGCAGGAAGACTACGAAGTTCAGTTTGGGCACCATGTCGGACACCCCGGCCAGGACCTCGGGCGGGATACCCTCCACGTCCTTGGTGGCGTCGCGAAAATAAGTGAACGAGCAGGTCTTCCACATCAGCACCCCGGAGCACGACCAGTCATTGCTCAGGGCAATGCCGTCCTGGTTCCAGACGGCCACGAAATAGCCGTCGTCCCGCTGGCTGATCTTGACTTCCACCCCCTGTCCCCGGACATCGCTGGCGAACTCCTGGAGTTCGGCCAGGAAGATCGGCAGCACGGCAATTTCGGCATGGCTGGTCGCGGAGCCGTCATCCTCGACGCTGACGATGACTTCGACCTCAATGCACGACGCCACCGCAAGGCACAGCAGGACAGCCAGGAACCGGCCGATCACAAGATACCCCACTGCTGCTTGACGATCTGCGTCTGCTCGGCTTCCGGCTCGGCGAAGTCGTAGCCGTTCTTCAGGAGGTGCTTCGCGTAGTGCTGCCGTCCCGTCAGGCCCAGGTAGACGCCGAAGCCCGCACCAAGGAGTAGCTGGATGACGCCCATCGCCAGCAGGTCTTCGGCGGACTTGGAGCCGGAGGACTGGAACAGGAACAGGATGTTGAGGGCGACCAGGACGCCGCCCGGCATATACATCCCTCGGAGGAGATGCGGCACCCCAAAGATGAACGGAGAGAAGAACGCAGGCCAATCGAAACCGACGCTAAGCCCCTTCACGTCGCGGCTCTGCGTGTTATGGAGTTTTACAAACATCATGCCCCCTTAGTGCTTCGGCGACACCCGCTTCGGGATGCCTTCAATGTAGACGGCACAGCCGGGATACCGCCGTTTCATGATCTCCAGGGCCTGTGACCTCTGGAACGCCTCAACCTCGTCGTAGAACTTCGGCCCGCCATTGCAGGCGATGGACACCCGGAAGACCTGACTCATCGAAGACGCCATCACCCCTCCTGTCGTCGCCATCATGACGATCACCGCGATCAGCACCGCTTTCATGGATGCCCCTCCCCTGAGATGAAACGACACGGCCGCCGGGCATGGCGGGAACTTCCGTGTTCCTGTAACGCAACTTTAGATCATATCCTGGATACGGAAGATTACGCCAATGGTCAAGCCCGTAACCCTTAATCAAGGTGACGGGCATGTCGGATGCACTTCGAAAACAGGTTGGCGGCAGGCTGAAGGAACTGCGGGAGGCTCGCGGCCTCACGCAGGTGCAGCTTGCTCATCTTCTGGGTAAAGCCTTGGAGACGATCTCGAATTTCGAGAGGGGGAAGACCCTCCCCTCGCTGGTCACGCTGGAGCAACTGGCGGGCGTGCTCGGGGTGTCGATGAAGGAGTTCTTCGACGACCGGGTGATCCAGCGGTCGGAGGATGATCTCGACGCTGTCCTGGCCGAGCTTCGTGCCCTCAGTTCCCAAGATCAGGTTCTAGCTGCCGAACTTGTTCGAAGCCTCGCTCGGGTCCGACAGAGGGGTAGGTGACGGGTGCCTACTGCTGCGTGCTAGAGCTTGGAGCCTTAGCAGCTTTCGAATATGCTCATGCACCCCTGTCGGTTGTGGCGGGAAGGAGGGGGATAATGAGCAGCCTTAACTTTACTGAGAAGAAACACCTCGAATGTTTTCTGGACATGGAGAGCGGCTATGTCCTGGACTTCTCTGATAGAACTTTTCAAGGCTTCATTCATGACGCTGTAGGCATAGATATCTATGCTGATACTTTCAGTGACTACGGCCGATCAAAAGCAAAACGCCTTCGTTGCTTCTGGGATAAGGAGAATGATGAGGTAGTAGGCAAGCTTTTGAAGCTCATGGTGGAGTACGGCCTCAAAGGGGCAGAAGTTCGGCGTCAATACGATCCGGATCGCCCTGACCCGAGAAATGATTTGAGCTATCAGAAGGCTTGGAAGGCGACCCAAAGGCTTCTGGGGAACTCGTCTCCGGAAAACTCGGAATTGGATGAAGAAAGTTTCTTACGACAGACTTTCAGAAGCGTCCCCTTCGATACACTGCCCATAGAAAGCACCTTGATCCCGGTTATCAAAGACCGCTTCTTTGAAACCGAGAAATGTTACAATGCGGGAGCCTACCTCGCCGTCGTCATCATGAGCGGGAGTATCCTGGAGGCAACTCTACTCGGGCTTTCACAAGCCAATCCACGTTCGTTCAATGTCGCGACAGCAGCACCCCGACTAAACACGGGCGGCGTAAAGCCATTTAACGACTGGAAACTGGCAGATTTCATCGTCGTCGCCCACGAAGTGGGTGCAATCCGGCGAGATGTTTGGAAATTCAGCGAGCACCTGAGGGACTTCAGAAACTACATCCACCCTTACCAACAGCTTGCAACCCAGTTCTCTCCCGATCACCACACAGCGGAAATTTGCCTCACCGTGTTGAAGGCGGCTGTATCGCAGATCAGTCGCTGGAAGGCCGCCCCATAGGCAGCGTTGAAGCAACGAGGCTTCTCCCGGCATCTTGCGTTGGCCCCCTTGTGGATCACCTGCCCCACCTTCATGATGCCCTCCTAAGAAGTGTCTAAAAGAGAGTTTCCCGTGCTCACCCTCGACCAGCTTGAATCGCACCTGTGGAAAGCCGCCGACATTCTGCGGGGGTCCATCGATGCCAGCGACTACAAGCACTACATTTTCGGTTTGCTCTTCTACAAACGCCTGTGCGACGTGTGGGAGGAGGAGTTCGAGGATCGCATGGCGAAGTACCAGGACGCCGACCTCGCTGCTGATCCCGAGGAGCACCGCTTCCACATCCCCGAGGGGCACTTCTGGAAGGACGTTCGGAAGCACACCACGGACATCGGCACTGCCCTGAACTCTGCCTTCCACGCCATTGAAGACTCGAACCACCGCCTGCGGGGCGTCTTTCAGGATGTGGACTTCAACAACAAGGAGCGGTTCCCCGACGCGGCTCTGGAAAAGCTGCTTCAGCACTTCGAGACCTACCGTCTCCGCAAGGCGGACGTTGAGGCCGACATGCTCGGCCAAGCCTATGAATATCTGATCGGCGAGTTCGCCGACGACGCGGGCAAGAAGGGCGGGGAGTTTTATACGCCCAAAATGGTCGTGCGGCTGATCGTCGAATGCCTCCGGCCAGAGGAAGGCATGTCCATCTATGACCCCACTTGCGGGTCGGGCGGCATGCTTCTGGAAGCCTTCCACCACATCGAGCGGCAGGGCAGGAACCCGCGAAGCCTTTCGCTGTTCGGCCAGGAGCGGAACCTCAACACCTGGGCCATCGCCCAGATGAACCTGTTTCTGCACGATATCGACGACGCCAGCCTTGCCCGAGGCGACACCCTGGCGGAGCCGAAGCATCTGATCGGCGACACCAAGGCGATCCGCACGTTTGACCGCGTGCTGGCCAACCCCCCGTTCTCCCTGAAGCAATGGGGGCACGAGGTGTGGAGCAACGGCGACCCTTACGCCCGCGACCGCTACGGCTGTCCCCCCAAATCCTACGCCGACCTCGCGTTTGTTCAGCACATGGTCGCCAGCCTCAAGGAAGACGGCATGCTGGGCGTTGTCCTGCCCCATGGCATCCTGTTCCGTGGCGGAACCGAGGGCCGCATCCGGGAGGGCATGCTCAAGGACGACATTATCGAGGCGGTCATCGGGCTCGCCCCGAACCTGTTCTATGGGGCGGGCATCCCCGCCTGCATCCTGATCGTCCGCAAGACCAAGCCCGCCGCCCGCAAGGGCAAGGTTCTGTTCGTCAACGGCGTAGAGCAGTTCGTCGAGGGCAAGGCCCAGAACCGCCTGTCGGACGCCAATGTCGCCACTCTTGCGGCGGCGTACCATGGCTTCGCCGACATCGACCGCCTCGCCCGCGTGGTGCCTATGGCGGAAATCGCCGCCAACGACCACAACCTCAACATCAGCCGCTACGTCCACGTCACCGAGGACGAGGAAGACCTCGACGTTGCCGAGGAGGTCGAGAAGCTCCTCGAACTGCGGGAACAGCGGGACGCGGCGGAAGCCAGGATGATGGGGTTCCTGCGGGAACTCGGCTATCTGCCCGAGGGGGCGTGACCATGGCCGAGGGGGAAATCATCCTCTATCGGGCCGATGACGGGTCGGCCCAGTTCCAGCTTACGGAGATGGGCGGCTCGGCCTGGATGAGCCAAGCCGAGATTGCAGAGCTTTACCAGATCAGCCCGCAGGCCGTGACCCAGCATATCCGCTCCGTCTACGCCGAGGGCGAACTGTCGGAGGAGGCAACTTGTAAGCAAGACTTACAAGTTCGATCCGAAGGCAGCAGGCGGGTTTCCCGTGCCATCAAGCTGTACCGCCTGGACATGATCCTGGCCGTCGGCTACCGCGTTCGCTCGCCGCGTGGCGTGCAGTTCCGCCAGTGGGCCACGGCGACCCTAGCAGAGTACCTGCACAAGGGCTTCGTCATGAACGACGACCGCCTGAAGACCCCCGGCGGACTGGACTACTTCGATGAACTGCTCAAACGCATTCGGGACATCCGGGCGTCGGAGAAGCGGTTCTACCAGAAGGTCCGCGAGCTTTTCGCCCTATCCCAGGACTACGGCGACGATGCCGATGTTGCCGCAACCTTCTTCGCTACCGTCCAGAACAAGATGATCTTCGCCGTGACCCGGCAGACGGCGGCGGAACTCATCGTTGCCAGGGCGGACCCCGCCAAGCCCAATATGAACCTGAAAGCCTGGGACGGCGGCCGCGTTCGCAAGGCCGACGTGACCATCGCCAAAAACTATCTGACGGAAGACGAAGTCACCGAACTGAACCGTATCGTCACCATGTTCCTGGACTTCGCCGAAGATCGCGTCGCCCACCGCAAGCACCTCACCTTAGAGGAGTGGCGGAACAACGTGGACCGCTTCATCACTTTCAATGAACGCCCCCTCCTGGACAACGCCGGACGCATCAGCCGGAACGGCATGATGAAGATCGCCCACGAACGGTACGACGCGTTCGACCGCCACCGGAAGCAGGCGGAAGCCATCGCCGCAGATGCCGAGGATATGGAGGAACTCAAAGCCATTGAGGCGGCGGCGAAGGCAGCCAAAAAGGGGCGGGAATGATGCGGGTGCCTAACGGGTGGCGGATGGCCCCGCTGAGTGAATTTCTCCGTGAAAGCCGGGTTCCGGGCGGCGATGGGCGGACAGCCAAGAAGTTGACCGTCAAGCTTTACGGACGCGGTGTGCTTGCCAAGGAAACAGCCACAGCAGGAAGCGAGAACACGAAATACTATAGGCGGTGTGCGGGCCAGTTTATCTACAGCAAGCTTGATTTCCTCAACGGTGCGTTCGGCATCGTCCCGCCTGAGCTTGACGGGCGGGAAAGCACCCTCGACCTACCGGCCTTCGACATTCTTCCCGGCATAGTCCCGGAGTGGCTTGTTTTCTACGTCACGCGGGAGCAATTCTATTCTGCCTACACCGATCTTGCGAGGGGTGGCCGGAAGGCTCGTCGCGTGTCGCCCGAGGAATTTCTTCGCATCGAAGTTCCGCTCCCCCCGCTCTCCGAGCAACGCCGCATCGCCGAAATCCTGTCCAGCGTGGACGAAGCCATCGCCACAACGCAGGCGGTCATCGAGCAGACCCGCACGGTCAAGCAGGGTGTCCTGAAACGCCTGCTGACCAGGGGCATCGGTCACACCCGCTTCAAGCAGACGGAGATCGGGGAGATTCCTGAGGCGTGGGAAGTCCGACCGATTGATGAGCTTTGCCGCCTGACGAATGGGAACGGGTTCCGCCCGCCCGACTGGTCAGATCAGGGGCTGCCGATCATTCGAATCCAGAACCTGAACGGGTCGCGGAAGTTCAATTACTTTGCGGGACTGCCGAAGGAGAAATGGATCGTCGAGCATGGCGATCTTCTTTTCTCATGGGCAGGCGTGCGAGGGGTTTCTTTCGGACCGTGCCTCTGGACAGGACCTCGCGGCGTCCTCAACCAGCACATTTTTAAGGTTCACACGGCGAAAGGCATACGCAAAAAGTGGCTTTTTCATGCGATGGAATTAGTGACGGCCCGCATTGAAGAGAAAGCCCACGGCTTTAAAGCTAGTCTTCTCCACGTCCACAAGTCCGAGATTACGAGCCAATTGATAGGTGTGCCCAACGAAAGTGAGCAGACTGAGATTGTTCGGGCAATGGAATCTCTTAGCCAAGCGGAAGCCCGAGAAGCCACCAAACTTGGCAGTCTCAGGGACGTAAAATCCGCCCTCATGGCCGATCTCCTGACAGGTCGCAAGCAAGTGCCCGATACCATCCTCGCCGCCGCCGAGTGAGCCGACATGACCGATGCCTTCAGCGACTACATCATCTTCGTGGACGAAAGCGGCGACCACAGCCTTGAGGTTGTGAACCCTGCCTATCCGCTGTTCGTGCTCGCTTTCTGCATCGTGCGGAAGGACGACTATGCCGACCGTATCATGCCCGCTGTCCAGAAGCTGAAGTTCGCCACCTTCGGACACGACATGACCGTCCTGCACAGCCGCGACATCCGCAAGGAACACGGGGAGTTCGTCATCCTGCGGAATCCCGAGAAGCGGCAAGCGTTCCTCACGGGCATGTCCACGGTCATTGCCGAAGCCCCGTTCACCCTGACTGTCAGTGCCATCGACAAGCCCCGCCACATCGCCAAGTACAAAACCCCCTTCAACCCCTACTACATATCGCTGCGGTTTTGCCTTGAGCGGGCACACCACTTCCTTGTCGCCAGGGGACAAGCGGGCCGCCAGACCCATGTGGTCGTGGAATCGCGGGGCAAGGTGGAGGACAGGGATTTGGAGTTGGAGTTCCTGCGGATCGTGCAGGACTACGACCACTGGACACACGAGTTCAAGCTGCTCTTTGCACCGAAGTCCTGCAACTCCACCGGGCTTCAGCTTGCCGATCTGGCGGCTCATCCCGTTGGGCGGCATGTCCTTAAACCCGATCAGCCGAACAGGGCCTTCGACATCGTGAAGAGCAAGCTGATGACCGACGGCAAGGCAGGTTTCGCGGCTCTGCGGCGACCGGTAGACCGCAAGAACGGGTATGAGGGGATCGGGTTGAAGGTGTTCCCGTAAAAGCGAAAAGGCCCCGGAAAACTCCAGAGCCCTGACGCCGTTCGAGAAAGCCCGAACCATTTGTACCCAATATGGGGACAGAATCCGGAATGTCAATTTGATATGGCATCCGGCGTTGGCAATAGGGGAAGACGACCATGGGGATGGAATGGCTGCTGGCGGAGAAGCCGACGATCACCTGCCTTGAGGGTATGGGATACGTCTTCGTGCCGCCGTCGGAGCACGCCGCCCTCCGTGACGGCGACAACCAAGTGCTGTTCCGTGCCTACCTCGTAGACGCCCTCAAGCGGATCAACGGCATCGGCGATGCTGATGCCAACGCCGTCTACGCCGACCTCGTGTCCGTCGCCGACAACGAACGGTGGCTGTCCATCCTGCGGGGTGACTTCAGCCGTCCCGTGGAAGGCGAGGCCCGGCACCGCACCATCCGCGTGCTGGACTTCCTGAACCCCGCCAACAACGTCTTCACCGTCACCCACCAGTTCCGCGTGAAGGCGGAGAACACCCGCATCCCCGATGTGGTTGTCCACGTCAACGGCATCCCCCTCGTCGTCATCGAGTGCAAGAGTCCGATCAACGCCAAGGACAAGTCCGGCGAGGCATTCGAGCAGATCAGGCAGTACGAGCGGGACATCCCCCGCCTGTTCCTGTCCAACTGCTTCAACATCGTCACGGACGGGACCAACTGCCTCTATGGGGCGACGGGCAGTCCGTCGAAGTTCTTCGGCTCGTGGCGTGACCCGTGGCCCCGCACGGCGGCAGAGTTTGCCGATGCCCTCTCCCTGGGCCTGTGGAGCCTGCTGGAGCCGTCCCGCCTGCTCGACCTGATTGCCCACTTCATCGTCTTCGAGCGGACGAATGACGGCGGCGGGGCGAAGGTGGTCAAAAAGATGTGCCGCTATCAGCAGTTCCGGGCGGTCAACAAGATCGTGGACCGCGTGGCCGAGGGGAAGCATCGGCGGGGCTTGGTCTGGCACACCCAGGGATCGGGCAAGTCCCTGACCATGGTCTATGCGGCCCTGAAGCTGAAAACTCACCGCACGGTGTCGTCTCCGGACCTCGCCAATCCCAACATCATGGTGCTGACCGACCGCGTGGACCTGCACAACCAAATCAGCGGCACCTTCACCGCCTGCGGCTTGCCCAACCCGCTCGTGGTGGACAGCATCGGCGACCTGCACAAACTCATCCATAGCGGCACGGACGGGCTGACGATCCTTGCGACGATCTTCAAATTTCAAGGATCGGAAAAGCCCATTCCGAACTCTGCGAACTGGATCGTCATGGTGGATGAGTGCCACCGGACGCAGGAAAAGGACCTCGGGGCATTTCTTCGCAAGACCCTGCCCGACGCCCGTTTCTTCGGCTTCACGGGCACGCCGGTCAAGAAGACCGACCGCGACACGTACCGCGAATTCGGCGTGGTCGGCGAGGGCTACCTCGACAAATACGGGATCGACGACGCGGTTGCCGATGGGGCGACGGTGCCAATCTTCTACACGGGGCGGAAGACCGACTGGCATATCGACGAAGCCAAGATCGACATCCTGTTTGACCAGTGGTTCGCCGACCTGCCGGACGACCAGTTGGCGGCTCTGAAGAAGAAGGGCGTGTCGGTCGCCGATCTGGTCAAGCACCCCCGGCGGATCGCCCTGATCGCCTTCGACATCTGGACCCATTTCAAGGCGTATGCCCGCCCCGACGGGTTCAAGGCCCAGGTCGTCGCCATCGACCGGGAGGCCGTCATTCTCTACAAGCGGGCGTTGGACACGGTTATTGCCGAAGACCTGATGCGGGACGGCATGACCGAGGATGACGCCAAGGTGGAAGCCGCCGCCCTGTCCGCTTGCGTCTATTCCGCCTCGCAGGAGGACGGTAAGCCGAGCGAGGACAAGCGGATCGAGGACATCCGAAGCGGCCTGCGGGCTTACTATCTGGACGCGGACGCCGAAACGCAGGTCAAGGACCGCTTCGGCACCAGGGGCGAGAGGCCGGATTTCCTGATCGTCTGCGACAAGCTCCTGACCGGATTTGACGCTCCCATTGAATCCGTTATGTACCTGGACAAGCCGCTCCAGGAACATGGGTTGTTGCAGGCCATCGCCCGCACCAACCGGGTGTCCGACGCCCGCAAGCGGAATGGTTTGATCGTCGATTATATCGGCGTGTCCAACCACCTCGACGATGCCTTGGCGTCCTATCGAGCCGATGACATAAAAAACGCCATGCGGAACATCGACGACCTCCGCAACCAGCTTCGCTCCGCCCATGCCGAGGTCATGCGGATGATGAAGGGGCTGAAACGGTCGGGCACCTTGTTCAAGGATGACCTGAAGGCTGAGTTCGATGCTCTCGTCATCCTGCTGAAAGGCGAGGATCAGTGGTTCATCTTCAAGTCCAAGGTCCGCGAGTTCATCGCCGCCTACGAGGCCGTGAGCCCCGATCCGGCGGTGCTGGAGTTCAAGGACGATCTGAAGTGGTTGGCGACCTTCCTGCGGTACGCCACCCAGGTCTTCGAGAAACGCGAAACCTTTGATCAGGCCGATTATAGCCGCAAGATCAGGGACATGCTCGATCAGCACCTTGACGCCACTGGCCTAAGCGTGACGGTGAAGCTCCGCCACATCACCGACCCGGATTTCTGGGAGGACTTTGACACCGACGGCAAGAGCGAGGCCGACATCAAGGAAGCCGCCATTCGCAAGACGACCGAACTGCGGAGAACGGTGACGGAGAAGATCGGCCAGAACGAGCACCAGTACGGCAAGTTCTCCGACCGCCTGCGGGAGCTTCTGAAGCGGATGGACGCGGCACAGCTATCCTGGGCCGAGGTGCTCAAGGAGGCCGAAGACCTTGCCAAGGACATCCAGGCCGAGGACACCGCTCACGAGGGAACTGGGCTGTCCCAGGGTGCCTATGGCGTGCTCCAGGTGATCGCGTCCTTCGGCGAAGATGCCGATGGGGAGGGCTTGGCCACCGCCATCGCCGATCTCTACGAGAGCGACGACGCCGCACCCCGGCTGTGGCAGGAGAAGGAAGGGCTCAGGAAAAGCCTGCGGCAACAGGTGCGAATGCTCGCCAACGACGCCGGGTTCACGGCTTTGCGTGACCTGCCGGTGCAGGTCGAGGACTTCGCCCTCAAGCACTTCGCGAAGCCATGACCATGCCCATCTTGACCATCGGCGACACCGAGATTCCCTACGACCTCAAGAGGTCGGACGTGGCCACGCGTGCCCGCCTGACTGTGACGCCGGGACGGGTCGAGGTGGTGGTTCCCATGACCGCCTCCGACGACGATATCGCCGCCGTTCTTCACCGCCGTCGCGGTTGGTTGATCGAACAGACCCGCAGGATGAAGGAGCTTTCCGCCAAGACGAACACGGTGCGGCGGTTCGTCAGCGGGGCGAAGGTTCCCTACCGGGGCCGGTTGATGCGGCTCAGGGTCGAGCAAACGGACGGCACGTTGGTCAAGGTGACCTACAAGAACGGCTTCATCATCGGCTGTCCAAGGACCACCTCCGATGAATCCCGCGACGACCTCATCGAGAGTGCGTTCCGGCTATGGCTGCGGAAGCGGCTCCGCGAGGATGTCGCGGAAATGATCCGCCGACACGGGGAGCCCAACGGGCTGAAGCCAAGGCGGATAGAAGTGAAAGACCAGAAGCACATCTGGGGCAGTTGCGGCCAGGACCGCGTGGTGAACCTCAACTGGCACCTGATCTTCGCCCCCAAGACGGTCCTGGAGTACGCCGTGGTCCACGAACTCTGCCACCTGCGGCACCGGAACCATGACACGGGCTTCTGGGGGCTGGTTGGATCGATCCTGCCAGACTGGGAAAGCCGCAAGGCATGGCTGGACCGCAACGAGCATTTCCTGAACCTGCGGCGGGTCGAGCCGGAGTAGAGACTTTTGGGAGTGGGAGACATTGAGCAACTACCTTAAGCCCGAGCGGGTGCTCCTGAAATTACATCGAGAATTCACCGAAAAGTGGGTTCAGGACCGCATCGCTGAAGACCCTGCAATTCTTGGGCTGGGAGACCTTGTTCTTCGTGATCGAGAGAGAATCCAGCCAAGGGCGGGACGACTTGACCTCCTGTTGCAGGACACCGAAACCAAGAGGCGGTATGAGGTAGAGCTTCAGCTTGGGGCGACTGACGAAGCTCACATCATCCGCACAATCGAATACTGGGACATCGAGCGGCAACGGTATCCCCAGTATGACCACTGTGCGGTGCTCGTCGCCGAGGACATTACAAGCCGGTTCCTGAACGTCGTGTCCCTGTTCAACGGGACCGTGCCGCTTATCGCCATTCAGATGCAGGCGTACAAGGTCGGGGAGCACCTGACGCTCGTCTTTACAACAGTCATGGACGAGAGATCACGGGGTCTGGTGGACGAGGACGAGGATGCAGAAGCGGCTCCCACGGATCGAGCCTATTGGGAGCAGAGCAAGGGCACCAAGGAGACCGTCGCCATGGCGGACCACGCCCTTGAGATCGTGCGGGACTTCGACCCGACCTTGGAACTGAAGTACAACAAGTTCTACATCGGCTTAGCCCGCAACGGACAACCGTTCAACTTCGTGACCTTCCGTCCGAAAAAGGTTCACATGGTTCTGGAACTGAAGCTCAAAAAGTCCGAAGAGATCGACGCCATCATCGACGAAGCGGGCCTGGACACGCTCGAATACAACAAGGGGTGGAGCCAGTACCGTCTGCGGCTGGGCAAAGGAGACATCAAAAAGCACGCCGACGCACTGCGGGAGTTGATGAAGCTGGCGTTCGAATATCGGGCGGGCTGACCTATGAGCATCCCCGACTTCCAGACCCTCATGCTTCCCGTCCTGCGAACATCCGCTGACGGCGAAGTCCGCATTGGCGATGTGGTCGAGCGGCTTGCTGACCAGTTCAAGCTGACCGAGGAGGAGCGAGCCGACCTCCTCCCCTCGGGCAAACAGACGACGTTCGCGAACCGCGTCCACTGGGCGAAGAGCTACCTGGGCAAGGCAGGTTTGGTCGAGTTGACCCGCCGTGCCCATTTCAGGATTACTGATGACGGAAGGCAGGTCCTCCAGAGTCCGCCCGACCGGATCACCATTAAGTTCCTTGAGCAGTTCGATGCCTTCAAAGGGTTCCGTGACGGCAACGGCTCCGAAGAGAAGGCGGAGAAACCCGCCGCAATTGAACCTGCTTCACATGACCTGCTGACGCCAGACGAGGTCATGCGGACAGCCCACCGTCAGGTCGATGATGCCCTCGCCGACATCCTGCTCCATCGGGTTCGGTCGGGCACGCCCGCGTTCTTTGAAAAGGTGGTTGTTAACCTGCTGATCGCCATGGGCTACGGCGGCACCACGGCAGACATCGACAAGGCACTGGTGGGCAAGTCGGGCGATGGCGGCGTGGATGGCGTCATCGACCAGGACCCGCTGGGGCTGGACCGCATCTACGTGCAGGCGAAGCGATACGCGGACGGCAACACAGTCGGCTCCGGAGCCATCCGCGACTTCTTCGGGAGCCTCGACCGCTTCAAGGCAGCAAAAGGGCTGTTCGTTACCACCTCGACCTTCACCGCCTCCGCCAAGGAGACCGCCGACATGCTGAGCAAGCGGATCGTCCTGATCGATGGCAAGCAGTTGGCGAAGCTGATGATCCGGCACGAGGTCGGGTGCCGCGTCGTGGAAACGCTGACGCTCAAGAAAGAGGACGAGGACTTCTTCGAGTGATGCGAGGGCATCCCCATGAGGAGGATGCCCTCGCCCACCATCACTTGCTCGGCTTCTCCCGACGGACGCCCTTGAACTTGGTGTCGTCGGCCTTGCCGTCCATGATGCGTCCGGTATTGGTGTCTCGCTTGAACCACGTCCCATTGGGATGCTGGAACTGGGAGCGGTCCTTTACAGCACCATTACGATGACCGTCGCCGGTCGGAGGATTGGTTGCCATGCTCTTGATCCTTCTGTCATGGCTGGTCCGGTCTTCCAACGGTGGCGTGTTGCAGGTATTGTGCATTGTCTACTCACGACACCGCTTGACCGCCCCGGACCATGGCGGTCGGCCGGCTCTTCGAGCGATGGAGGGTACCAGCCTCCATCGCTCGTTTTCGTTCAGACCAACGTCATGACCTTGACCTGACCGCCGACACTGTTTACATGATACGGAAAAAGAGCGGGATGTAAACGGGAGGTCGGCCATGTTCGGAGAGAGACTCCAGATCGCTCGCAAGCAGGCGGGCTTATCGCTCCGTGCCCTCTCGGACCGGCTTGATGGGGCTGTGTCCGCCCAGGCCATCGGCAAATACGAGCGGGGCGAGATGATGCCCTCCTCGGGCATTCTGATCCGGCTCACCAAGACCCTGGGCGTAGGCCTGGACTTCTTTGCCGCACCTGTAGGGGCAAAACTCCGCGAGGTCGATTTCCGCAAACACAGCGGGACCAACGTCCGCGAAAGGGCGATGGTCGAGACCGCCGTGCTCCAGCACGTCGAGCGATATCTCCTGATTGAGGAGATTATCGGTCTCGATAGCTCCCACTGGACCGAGCCCTTCCCCCGCGAGACCATCACGACTATTGAAGAGGGCGAGGCTCTGGCCCGTGGCGTCCGGGCAGAGTGGAACCTCGGCATCGACCCGATCCCCAACCTCACCGAGCTTTTGGAGGAAAAGGGCGTCAAGGTGCTGATGCTGCCTCTTCCTGACCGGGTTTCTGGCCTGACTTGCATGGTTGAGCGGCGAGCAGGCGACGCCGTACCGGTAATCGTGGTGAACCGCAACCACCCCGTGGAGCGGCGGCGGCTCACCCTGGCTCATGAACTCGCTCACCGCGTCCTGAAGGCGGACAGCAAGATCGAGGAGAAGGCCGCTACCCGATTTGCCGGTGCCTTCCTCATGCCTGCGGAACACCTACTCGCTGAGATCGGCCCCAACCGTAGACGCTTCGGCTTTGCGGAACTCATGGTGACCAAGCGGATGTACCGGGTGAGTGCCGCCGCTTTGGTCGTCCGCTGCCGCGACATCGGGATCATATCCTCCGACCAGATGACCCGCGTATTCATGACCATCGGGCGAAGCTGGCGACGGGAAGAGCCGCGTCCTCTGGAAGGCCGGGATCAAGTTTTCGAATGCCCGAGGCGATTTGAACGTCTTTGCTACCGAGCACTGGCGGAAGAGCTTGTCTCCGTGACCAAGGCAGCGGAACTCTTGGGCCGCCCCGTCACCGATGTTGAGGCTGCCATGGACGGGGACGCGGGCGATGGCTCGGATTGTCATCAGTGACAGTTCGGTCCTGATGGACCTCGCCGTGGGGCGGCTGCTGGAGGCAGTGCTCACGCTTCCCTTTGATTTCGTCATCCCAGACGTGATGCTGGAGCAGGAACTCGTCGATCTCGATGGCTACGACCCGGCCATGCTCTGCGAGATGGGCTTCCAGGCTGGGGAACTGGCAAACGTTCAAGCGGCCTTCGACCTGTTCGTAGAGCACCGGAAGGATGTTGGCCTCAACGACTGCTTCGCCCTGGCGATGGCGGAGCAGACACAAGGCATCCTCATGACCGGAGACCAAGGGCTCCGCCGAGTGTCCCGAAATCGCGGCGTCGAAGTTCGGGGCACGTTGTGGGTGACTTCTGAACTCGCGACCCAGGAGAACGTGGATGCGGCCGGCCTGCTTGACGGGCTTGAACGGATCAAACAGCATCCGCGGACACGACTGCCTCGGTAGGAACTGGACCGGCAGATAGCTGCATTGAGACAGCGAACAGGCTGAGTTTGACCGCCTCCCTCACTTGCCGCCTCTCGGCCCCTTTCGCCGCGACGCCCGAATCCTGCTGAGCATGGCGTTCACGGCGTCCATGTCGAGGAACTGGGTGTCGAAGCTGACCTCGCCGTTCCAGGCCACAACGTCTTCGTGAGCTTCATGCTCGGGATCGTTGATCGCTTCGAGGAAATCAGCGTAGCCGGGAGGCCCACCGACATCCTCGGGTGGACATGCCCCCGACCACTCCAGGAGCACCGGATAATCCACGCCCTCTTCGGGGGCCAGGGTTCGCATGACCTGCACGTCATGGGTCCAGTCGTCGCCGAAATCGTAGATGTAGGTGAACGCGGTGACCCCGCGTTCGATCAGCTTTTCGAGCTTGATGTTGCGGTCGTCGTAGGTTCGAATTCCGAAGGAAATTGGGCCATCCAGGTCAGGCACACCGTAGGTCTTGCCGCCGACCTTGAAGTCATGGAGGTGCATGTCGTACCAGCCCATCACGGCCTGGATGACATCGTGAACACGACGCAGTGAATAACCCCCTGGTATCTGAACACGTCGCGTCACCTGGGGTTCAACATCCCGCAGGGTGATTTTGAGTTCCACGATGTCGGCCATCTCGTCATCCCCCCAATCTCAGCATATTTCGTCGTCAATGACCCCACGTGTTGTTCGGGTCAGGTTGCTTTCCACGTCGCCACTTCGTGGCTCCTCGGGGAAATCCGTTTTGTCACCAAAAGGCTATTACTTAAAGGGGTTTCGGTGACATATTTTTCGGTCGATCTGACCGTCAAATGATGGGGCGACGCCGTCTTCTCTTGCCAAGGCCGATGTCCTTGGCAAGACGGCTCCGGGCGTCCGTGTAATTCCTGGCTACCATGGGATAATCTGCGGGTAGTCGCCATTTGTCCCGGTATTGCTGATCGGTCAGCCCATGGGCGGACCTGAGATGGTTCCGAAGGGTCTTCAGCGTTACACCGCATTCCAGACACGTGATCCTGTCATTGCTGATGGACCGCTTGATTGGAAAAGTGACCACGCGGAGGTCGGCGTCGTTGAGCCAGCAGGACATGCCGGGATCGCGGATCTTCATCGCCAGCAACATCGCGGCCCCTCCGGCGAAGGGTTCGCGGTAGTCATCAATCACCAGCGGGCGAGCCGCATGAGGTCGGCGGAGACGCGGGCCTTGCCGCCCGGATAAGGGACTGGTGCATTGGTCATGCCGCTTCTCCCTGCTGCCCGTTCACGCTGAGGTGCGGACGATGCTGCCAATAGGATTCCCAGGGAGCATCCGAAAGCTCGCCAGAACGATCCGAGACGCCTCGGCAGCGAAGCTGAGCGGTGAGCAGAGCCTGGGTGAACGGGCGGTGGTTGCCCCAAATGACAAACGCAAGCCCCTCGGGAAATTGAGTTTTTGCCTGAACCAGTCCTTCGGGCGTCGGCATCCGGAAGCCAATCTTTCCATGCAGGAACAGGACGCGGGCGTGATTGGTGATGTAGTCCTGCCAGTACACGGTGTGCGTCCGGGCCGGGATGAGGGCCACGACGCTTTCACACAGCGGATGCTCTCGCTGAGCCGATTCCTCAGTCGGCGGGTTCCGCATGTTGCGGCACCACGTCGCGTCGGCGGCCTTGCGGATCCAATCGGCGAGGCTGGCATAGGGAGGATTGAGCCAAACACGGCCATGCCAGTCCTGGCTCAGCCCATCATCCTTGCGGGTGAAGTGCTTCTTCGCCCAGACCGGAGCGTCCGGTCCCTTGATCGGCGAGCACGGATCAAGGTCGAACGGCTGGTTGCCCATAGCCTCGTAGAGAGGGTTCAAAATCCAATCCGGCGTGTACCACTCGGTGTTCCGCTGCCCCGGTTCGAGGTTCACGAAGAGGCCATGCTTGCCGCGATCCATGCGGACCTTGGCGACCGGCTGGTAGGGCGACAACGCAGCGATCTTCAAATTCTTACCCTGCGGGGAATTGTCGTTGTCTGCCGGGCGAGCGATGACCTCGCCGATCTGCCCGAGGATCATCGGGTTGGGCGGCGGGTAGTTCATGGCGATAAGTTCGCTGATCTTGCCGTGCCGGGCTATGTTGGCGTTATAAGCTCGGCGGAGGATGGTAAAGCCGGACAGACGCTCGATGTTCTCGGGGCTATCGTCGATGGTCACGAGGATGTTGTGCGGGCTCTGGGCGACCGTCTCGCGGAATTCGTCGAGGTTGATCTCGCCGAATTCATAGATGGTCTTGCCCTTCTTGTGATACGGCGGGTCCGCGAAAACCATCACATCTTCACCGGGCTCGGCGACCACTTCCTTGTAGTCCAGGTTCGTAATTCGGACGCCCTGAAGGAGGTGCGAGGCCCGGCGGATGTTCTGAATGAAATTCGCCTTCACGCCCCGGCTCTCGTCAAGGTAGGTGGGGTTGAAGCCGCCCTTGGCGACCATCCCGGCATAGGCGAGGCGGTTGACAATCCAGAGACCGGCGGCAGCCTCCACGGCGTTCTCGCTCTCCATCATCGTCTTGGCGACCAGGAAGAGTTCTTTGGTGTTGCCGTGCTCGGCCAGGAGCGTGAACAGCAGGTCACAGAGATTATCAGCCTGATCGCGGACGACCGTCCAGAACTGGGCGATCTTGGGGTCGGCGTCGTTGATCCAGTAGGAGGAGGCAACGCCTCGCTCCCGCATCGCGAAGAAAACGCTGCCACCGCCGACGAACGGTTCACGGTACTCCTGGACCATCAAGGCACGGGCGGAAACCAGGGTGGGAGCAAGGAGGTACTTCCCACCGGAATAGCGAAGGACGCACTTCATCACACGGCCTCTTTCTTGGTGTCGTTGTCGTTCGCGGTCGCGGCGGCGTTGGCGGTGGTCATCGCCCGCGAACGGCTGACGACGAGCCCGCTGATCTTCTCCTCGTCGCGGTCGATGATGCGAAGGTCGGAGAGTTCGAAGTCCTCGCCCACGCGAGCGACCAGGAGGACGTAGCCGGGCTGCTGGCCCAGAGCCTCCAGAGTCTTCACGTCCTTGCCGGTGCTGATCGTGAGGACAGTGCCGTCGGCAGTCCTGTTGACGGTACCGAGGCGGGGGAACACCTCGACGGCCTTGGCGATCTTGGCGGTCGCGACAGCCTTCAGGTCACCCGCCTTAGTCTTGCGGTTTTCCTTGTTGAACAGCTTGCAGACGCCATGGACGCCGCCGTTGTCGCCGATCATGCGGGCGGCGAGGTTCGGCTCGATACCCTGCTGGTCCAGCCACCCCAGCACCTTCGCCCAGCCAGCGAACGCAGAGCCCAAACCGTGGTTGGGCTGGGGGCGGAAGACGATTTTCAGGACGATGGTCGCAACGCGGTACGGGGCATCCTTGCGGACCCGAATTTCCTGGCTGACGGCGGCCTCCTCCAGGGCTTCCGGCTCCAAGATCGCCTCGCGATAGCCCCCGTAGGTCATCGCGAGCACCTCCCACAGGGCGGCCTGGGAACGACCGTGGAAGTCGGTGAGCCACTTGTTGGCGGCGGCGTGAGCTTCGTTGAACATCTTCAAGCTTTTCATGATGTCTTCTCCTCCGTGGTTCATGGCCTTGGTCCCTTCTGGGCTGGGCCTGGAACCGCCGGAGGCGGTTCGTCGTCATTGGGCTTGAAGTTGTCGTTGGCAGCC
>Ga0209643_1001395_pt1 | contig 23028 bp, 17 predicted proteins | sample AutmiccBRH37_all_FD_187383 | JGI IMG/M metagenome (GOLD analysis project Ga0209643, IMG submission 187383) | Deep subsurface microbial communities from Mt. Terri, Switzerland - Autotrophic microbial communities BRH/37_all (SPAdes) (version 2) | ecosystem: Environmental > Aquatic > Deep... | reverse complement strand
TCAAGTCCTATGCGACCCACAGCAGACACCGGATTATTGTTCCGGTGTCTTTATTTCTTTCTACATTTGCTTTTTTCAAAATCTCCATTAAGATACCAGCCCTGTTTGTCCCCGGGCTCCGATTGGCTCCGTATATGCGTTGTTCACCGACACATATACTAGAGCAGAAAGGAGCCGATTGCATGGAACTGGTGAGGATAGGTGCCAGTGGGGATGTTCAACTAATCAAAAACCGCATGGACTTTGAGCTTTCTGAGCTCCTTCGCGCTGGTGTTCGACTGCGAGGGAGAAAGGAGAGGTCAGGAGACATGTGGGTCCTCAAATACGCCTCTGATGAGCCAATGTTAAGTGAACACCAGGAGGCCCTGGTGCACTTTCATATAGCCAATGCCCTGTCAGACATAATTGTCAATAACCTGGAAGCCCCAATCTTGAATAAACTGGTTCAGTCCCATTACGATTTCTTTGACCCTCAGGAACAGGGCGAGATCCTAAAACACGCGCTGGTAATGGTAGCGGAGGACGACACTGATGACCAGGGATTCTCCCAGCGGATCTTGAGGAAGAACCTTGTGATGTATCGAATCTCAGAGTACCTGTCTGAACAGAGCGATATAATCCTTGAGGGTTTCCTTAACTTCAGGCTTCGAGATTACCTTGGGGCCCTGGAGGCTGTCGTTGATAGAGCCGTTGACAACTACCTTCTCGATCGAGAGCATCAGGAATTCATCGAGCTTCTACAGTGCCTGCTGGAATCACAGGAACCCAGGCTTGAGAGGGTCCATGCCGTTATCTCTGCCAGGGGCAGCTTCAAGTTAGTTGACAGTCAGGAGAATACGGTAGAGGATAAGTACCTTGAGGAGTTTGTCTGCGATCTCGGTGAGGCCGACATCAACTACGATGATCTCCTCATAAGCTCGCTGGTTACCGTGTCACCAAGGCAGCTTGTGATTCACTGTCCGCCTTCTCTGCAGAACAGCGAAAGCGTCAAGACCATTATGACAATTTTCGGGGACAGGGGCTCACTATGTGAAGGGTGCGATCTTTGCCGAGGCCCAGGTAAAGACAAAGAAAAGAGCAGCGATTGATGGACGGATCTGACAGGTAGTCAGGCATTGGCCGACATAGGCCCCTGCCTTGCGAGGTCGGACTCATCTGTGTTATTCTGCAGTTAGGGTGTGATTTACCATTGGTCTCCCTAACTGCTTTTGTTCTCGCCCCGATTGTGGGCGCTCTTATTGGGTGGCTTACCAACAAGGTGGCCATCTACCTGCTGTTTCGGCCTCTTCAGCCCTTGCGTCTGATACCAGGCACAGATATTACCTTTCAGGGTCTGCTGCCAAAGCGTCGAGACGAACTTGTTCAACAGCTTGCTTCGCTGGTCCAGAGTGAATTGTTGACTGTGGAGACTATCGTTGAGAACCTGTTGCCCCCAACGGTTCAGGCCAAGGTTCAGCAGGCAGTCATTGATGCTGTCAAGGAGCGAGTCCGTCAACGAACCCCCGCCTTTATACCATCGAGGTTCAGGGAAGGGCTCTTGGCGGCTCTGGAGGGCCCGCTTGACAAGGAGATAGGGCGGTTTTTCAATGGCCACCGCGATAGCATCGCTACCGCTGCCACTAATGAGCTGGACATCAAGAGACTGGTGAGAGAGCGGCTTGAGGGTTTTTCCCTGGAGGAGCTTGAGCGACTGATATTCCAACTGGCCCGCCGTGAGCTTCGACACATAGAGGTACTGGGCGGCATCATTGGTTTCCTTGTTGGATTGGCCCAGGCTGCGCTCATATCTTTGCTGTCATAGGGCTGGCTATTCCATTTAGCATAGCACCCGCCTCACCATCTCCTTGACACGGGTCCTGTGGGGATGTACAATGTTTTTTAAGTCTGAAGGTTAACAGGATGTACCAAAGATGTACCTCGCATGCAATGTGTAGGGGTTTGTAATTGAAGATACATAAATGTGATGACTGGGACCAGTAGGCAGCTTTTAGCTGGCACAGAGAGGGATACCACCAGGCTGAGAGTGTCCTCGAGACAGGTTGCCCAAGACCCCCCACGAGCTGTGAATCGAACCGCTGGCCCGATATCGGTCATGTCGCTTGAAGGGTCAGGGCAGTAGGCTTCACCGGAACCTGCCGTTAACAGGTCCTGAGGGTCGCCATTGGTGGCACGTTTTGGACATGAAGGCATGGCGACTGAAGAAGGGTGGAACCGCGAAGATTTGCTCGCCCCTTGTGGGGCGGGTTTTTTTATTTTTGGAGCTATCGATTGGATTCAGGATGAACCCTGAAAAGGAGGTCGGTGTTGTGTCAAACATAGCAGTAACGTTGCCCGATGGCTCTCAGAGAGAATACCCTCGGGGCACAACGGTTCTTCAGGTGGCAAGGGATATCGGTCCAGGCCTGGCTAAAGCGGCGGTGGCTGGCAAGGTAGGCCAGGACGTGGTTGACCTTGATACCCCCCTTGAGGAGGACTGTGAGTTAGGTATCCTTACCTTTGACTCGGATGAGGGAAAGAGCGTCTACCGTCATAGCGTCGCCCATATTATGGCCCAGGCTGTGAAGCGGCTCTATCCCCATGCCAAGTTGGGTATTGGCCCTGCCATCAAGGATGGCTTCTACTATGACTTTGATATCAACCAGTCCCTTACTCCCGATGATCTGGAGACCATTGAGGAGGAGATGAAGAGGATTATTAGTGAGGGTGTGCCCTTTGAGAGGTCTATCTCAGAGCGGGACCAAGCCCTCAAGGCCCTGGAGACTGAGGGGGAGGATTATAAGATTGAGCTTGTGGGGGATCTTCCTGAAGGTGAGGAGGTCAGCTTCTATCAGCAGGGAGACTTTGTTGACCTTTGTGCCGGACCCCACGTTGTCAGCACTGACAGGGTAAAGGCCAACGGGGTTAAGCTCTTGAGCGTAGCGGGGGCCTACTGGCGCGGCAGTGAACGCAATCCCATGCTGCAGCGCATCTATGGCACGGCCTTTGAAAAGCCTGCTGATCTTGAGGCATACCTGAACATGCTTGAGGAGGCCAAGCGCCGCGATCATCGCCGCTTGGGACAGCAGTTGGATCTCTTCAGCCTGCATCCCGAGGGCCCTGGCTTCCCCTTCATGCACCCAAAGGGCATGATTGTCTGGAACGAGCTGATAGAGTTCTGGCGTGAAGAACACCGTAGGCGGGGCTACGACGAGATTAAGACACCCATCATGCTGCATGGTGAGCTGTGGCGCCGCTCCGGTCACTGGGATCACTACCGCGAGAACATGTACTTCACGGAGATAGATGAGGGAGACTATGTTGTCAAGCCCATGAACTGCCCCGGGGGGATTCTCCTTTACGGTGGCAAGACCCGGTCCTATAGGGACTTCCCGATGCGGGTCGCGGAGATCGGTCTCGTTCACAGGCATGAACTGTCAGGGGTTCTCCACGGCCTGATGAGGGTCAGGAGCTTCCATCAGGATGATGCTCACATCTACATGACACCAGATATGGTCACTGAGGAACTGGTGGGCGTTCTGGAACTGGTGGATACCATGTACAGGCGCTTTGGGTTTGACTATTATGCTGAACTGTCAACAAGGCCTGAGAAGTTCCTTGGTGAGGTCGAGATGTGGGATCTGGCTGAGGAGGCCCTTCAGGAGGCATTGGAGCGCACCGCCACCCAGTTCTCCATTAATCACGGCGACGGCGCCTTCTACGGCCCCAAGATTGACATCCATGTTACAGATTCTCTCGGCCGGGGCTGGCAGTGCGCCACCATTCAGTTGGATTTCCAGCTTCCTGAGCGCTTTGACCTCACCTACGTGGGGTCTGATGGAGAAGAGCATCGACCCGTGATGATACACCGCACCATCTACGGCAGTATTGAGCGGTTTATGGGTGTGCTCATAGAGCACTATGGTGGCGCCTTCCCAACCTGGCTGGCGCCGGTTCAGGTCAGGATAATCCCTATCGCCGACAGGCACCACGAGTATGCCGGGTCGCTGCAGAAAGAGCTGGAGGCGCCGGGGCTGCGCGTGGAGGTTGATGACAGGAATGAGAAGGTTGGCTATAAGATCCGCGCCGCCGAGGTTGAGAAGATACCCTATGTGCTTGTGGTGGGCGACAATGAAGTTGAGAGCGGCAAGGTGTCTCTAAGAACCCGAGAAGAAGGCGACATCGGCACTGTCGGCTTTGAGGCCTTCAGAGATGCTGTGGCCCAGGAGTCAGACACTCGCGGTGACGTTGACGCTAGGTCGCTTCTTGTGATACAATAACTGCGGTCTCTTCACCATTAGAGAAAAATGAAGTAGAAGCCCAGCTTCTCACCCTAGGGCGCCACACTCAGCACTGAAATAGGGCAGAGCAACTCAACATCGAAGGATGGATTGCGGTTTGCTACTAGGGTTAATACCTGATAGGTAGTAGTGTTCCACTGCTGCCAGATCGGACTTCTCACAGTGGGGGTTCAATCACTTGGTATGAAGGCGGGTTTCTGTTGAGGAAACCCGCTTTTTTGTCGCTGTTAACAGGAATGACGCCAACCAGTATCCAGAGGAGGTGAAATCTTATCAGTCGAGATCTTAGGATTAATGAAGCAATTCGTTCCAGGAACGTGCGCCTCATTGATGAGGCTGGTGAGCAGGTAGGCATTGTGAGTGTTCGGGACGCCCTTGAGGCGGCTTACCAGAAGGAGCTTGACCTGGTCGAGGTGGCACCCGAGGCCAATCCCGTCGTGTGTAGAATCATGGACTATGGCAAGTTCAAGTACGAGCAGTCCAAGCGGGACCGCGAAGCCAGGAAGAACCAGAAACAGACTACCGTTAAAGAGGTAAAGATGCGCCCCACTATTGAGGAGCACGATTACCAGGTGCGCTACAGGAACGCCCGTAGATTCCTTGAGGCGGGGGACAAAGTCAAGTGCACCATTATGTTCCGGGGGCGACAGATTGTGCACCCTGGGTTGGGTAGGGAGTTGCTGCAGAGGTTAGCGTCGGAAGTGGATGATGTTAGCTTTATTGAGAAGCACCCGAAGCTTGAAGGACGGAACATGACCATGATATTGGCTCCCAGGGGAGAGTAGCCTGCCCTACATAACGGAGCTTTAGGGGGTATAGACAGTGCCTAAGATGAAAACACACCGGGGAGCAGCCAAGCGCTTCCGCCGGACGCGCAAGGGTAAATTCAAGCGTACGTCCGCCTTTCACCGGCACCTTATGACCAAGAAGAGCGGTAAGCGCACCAGGCAGCTCAAGGGATATGATGTCGCCAGCGATGCTGATAGCAAGCGGCTGAAGAAGCTGCTGCCTTATTAGGGCTAGTAGTGAGGAGGGTTAACTATGGCAAGAACAAAGAAGAGCACATTTGCGCGGAACAGGCATAAGAAAATCCTCAAGCTGGCTAAGGGCTATCGCGGAGCTAAGAGCAAGCTCTATAAGCCCGCCAATGAGCAGGTCATGAAGTCTCTCATGTATGCCTACGAGCATCGGAGACTAAAGAAGAGAGATTTTCGGCGCCTGTGGATAACCCGGATTAATGCCGCGGCCCGCCTGAACGGAATCTCCTACTCCAGGCTTATCAACGGGCTGAAGAAGGCTGGCATTGAAGTGAACAGGAAGATCCTTGCCGAGCTGGCCGTTAATGATAATGAGGCCTTTGGTGAGCTCGTTACTAAGGCCAAGGCCGGACTTGATATGGATTAAGGCTGGGTGGGTGAGACTGCCGTGATTAGCAGTTTGCACAACCAGTTCATCAAGCTTGTCCGTAAACTCTACACCAAGCAGGGGAGGAAGAAGGAAAATCTCATTCCCCTGGAGGGTGTCAGGTTTATAGAAGGAGCTCGAGACGCAGGAGCCGTACTCGAGCTGCTTTTATATTCTCCAGAGGTTACCACAGGCAACCGGCGCGCCGCCCAGTTGGTTGAAGACCTGAGAGGCCTGGGCGTGCCCACCTACGAAGTGGAGTCTGCCCTGCTCAACTCAGTCTCGGCCACAGAGACGCCACAGGGACTGATCTGTGCGGCGCGACCGCCTCACTTTACTGTTGATGATCTTGTTCAGGGGAGTATGGCTGGCGCTGCCGGCAGGAGCGGTAACACTGGAGCCCCGGGCCCTGGTAGACACCTCTTAATAGTGGGCGACGGCATCAGCGACCCTGGAAATGTGGGAACCATCGTTCGGACCGCTGCCGCCGCCGGGGCAAGAGGCGTGATCTTGACAGATGGATCCGTGGATCCCTTCTCGCCAAAGGCGTTGAGAGCAACAGCGGGGGCGGTATTCTCAGTGCCCATTGCCCTCTGTGGAGGGTTAGAGGGGCTTCTTGGTTCCCTGCGGGAGGTAGGATATACATCTGTGGCATCGTCGCTATCAGCCGCCCACTATCACTTTGAGGTGGACTATCCCATCGCGACCGCCTTCTTACTGGGGAATGAAGGGCATGGCCTGGCAAAATGGGTGGAGGGTTTGACGGACATTTCTGTCAAATTACCCTTGGTTGGTGAGGTGGAGTCACTGAATGTCGCCATTACATCTGGGGTGCTGGTCTATGAATACCTGCGTCAGCACCATCAATCCCTTTCCTTGTAAGACAACGGGGTTTTGTGGTATAATTTCAGACAAATCAACCGGTGGCATGTCCTGAGCAAATGCTACCCATACCCCTTCGAAAGGTCGTGGTGTAATGGCTTGGACAGCCGAGTTCTTCTGGCGGATCTTTGAGGTTACTGGCTCGATATCGGCTTACCTGATGTATAAGAGATTCTCTATCCACTGATCATCAATAGCGACACGTAGGGGTTCGATTGGTTCATGTCATAGTATGAAATCTAAGATGGGCTCAAGGCGATGATGGAGGAAAGTAGGCTGCGCTGCCTCGGCAGGGAGGGGAAACCGTGACTGGAAGTTTCCCTGGATGCGCTCGTAGCTGAAGTTCCCTTCTGAGCTTCTAACTGAAACCCGGCTATAGCAGCCGTGGCAAGTAGGTCTGGACGGCGACCTCCGCCGTTAGAGGAGAGGGATATACGGTGTGTTAGGTTTGACTTAACGCGGGTTTAGTGGGAAGGCCTGCCGTGCCGCGTATCTATTGAGCGGGTTCATGGAACCTAATTGGGGTGGTACCGCGGAGTTTTGACTTTCGTCCCTTGACGGAGGTCATTTTGTTTTTTAAACGCTAGGGCCAGATCATAGGGCCTACCTAAGCAACAAAGAGTTGACCCAGCCACAATAACTGAAATCTAGCGGGAGGTAGCAGGATGAAGAGGCATCTGGATAGTCTTAGAGAGCAGGCCAGGAAGGAGATTGCCAGCGCTGAGAACCTTCAGCAACTGCGTGATGTGGAGGTCAGGTACCTCGGTAAAAAGGGAGAGCTGACCAAGATACTGAGGGGGATGGGGGACCTTGCCCCCGAAGAAAGGCCAGAGGCAGGACGCCTGGCCAACGAGACAAGGGAGCACCTGGAAGGCCTGTTGGCCTCGAAGGAGGAGTCCCTGGGACGGGAGGCCGTCAGGCAGCGCCTTGCCAAGGAGCAGCTTGATGTGACCCTGCCGGGCACAAGGCCCCAGAGGGGAGCCGAGCATCCCATCTACAAGGTGCTGGCGGATATCAGGCGGATCTTCACCTCGATGGGGTTTGACATTGCCTCCGGGCCTGAGGTGGAGACAGAGTTCTATAACTTCGAGGCGCTCAATATTCCGGCGGACCACCCGGCCCGCGACATGCAGCAGTCCTTTTACCTGTGCGAGAGCATTCTCCTGAGGACCCAGACCTCCCCGGTACAGATTCGCGCCATGCAGCGCCGGGCTCCCAAGGTTCCCCTGAGGATTCTGGCTCCGGGCCGTTGCTTCAGAAGGGACCATGTTGATGCGACCCATGGCTTCATGTTCCACCAGATTGAGGGGCTTGTGATTGATTACGGCATTACAATGCAGGATCTCAAGGGGACCCTGGAGACCTTTGTAAGAGAGCTCTATGGGGAGGATACCGAGATCAGGCTGCGGCCCAGTTACTTCCCGTTTACAGAACCCAGCGCTGAGGCGGATATGACCTGTATGGTCTGCCACGGTTCTGGTTGCCGGGTCTGTAAGGACGAGGGTTTTATTGAGTTGGGCGGCGCTGGGATGGTTCACCCTCGGGTTCTAGAGATAGGCGGCTATGATCCAGAGAAGGTCTCGGGCTTTGCCTTTGGCTGGGGTGTTGAGCGGATGGCCCAGTTCAAGTATGACATCAATGACCTGCGGCTGTTTTTTAACAACGACGCGCGTTTTCTGCGCCAGTTTCGGTAGATTGGGGATACCTGGCGCGTCGCAGGAGTGGTTGCGCCTTGCGAGGCGAGAATGGTCACGGTAGAAGGAGGCCACTGGAATCAATGAAGCTTTCATATAATTGGCTCAAGGAATATATAGATTTTGACTTTTCCCCTGATGAGCTTGCTCATGAGCTGACAATGCTGGGCGTCAAGGTTGACAGGATAGAGCACAACAATCCGGGGATAGAGGGGGTTGTGGTGGGCCAGGTCCAGGAGGTCAGGGGGCATCCAGACGCTGACAAGCTAGCTGTCTGCCGGGTTTTGGTAGGCGACAGCACTACCCTTGGCGTCATATGTGGGGCCCCTAATGTTGCCGTGGGGCAGAAGGTGGCTGTGGCGGTTCCTGGATCAGTGCTCCCCGGGGGGAGGCGCATGGACACTGTTGAACTGCGGGGTGTAACCTCCCAGGGGATGATCTGCGCCTACACAGAGCTGACCCAGGGGGAAGGCCACGAGGAAGGCGAAGGGATACTGGTGCTCAGCGATGAGGCCCCGGTGGGGGCTGATGTTGTGTCGATTCTGGGTTTCGATGACCACATCCTTGAGTTGGACCTCACCCCTAATTTCGCTGCCCACTGCCAGTCGGTGTTGGGGGTTGCCCGTGAAGTGGCCGCCCTTACCGGGAATACGGTGCGCTACCCCAAGATCTGGACCCCTGACATGGATGAAGTGTCCGCTGGGGGAGAACAGGCCCGGAACCTGGCCTCCGTTGAGATCCAGGCCGGGGATCTCTGCCCTAGCTATGCGGCGCGTATTGTCAAGGATGTCGGCCTGGGGGAATCGCCCCTCTGGATGCAGCAGCGGCTTCGCGCTGTCGGTGTCAGGCCCCACAACAATATCGTTGACATCACCAACTATGTCATGCTGGAACTGGGGCAGCCGCTTCACGCCTTTGACTACGATCTACTTATGGGCAGAAGGATTATCGTCCGGCGGGCCCGGGCTGGAGAAACCATCGTCACCCTGGATGAGAGGAAACGGGAACTGGATGACTCGATGCTGGTCATCGCCGATGAACGCCGCGCTGTTGCCGTTGCCGGTGTTATGGGAGGGTTGAACACTGAGGTTGGCAAGGGAACCCAGAACATTCTGCTGGAGTCGGCCTGCTTCAATCCCTCCAGTGTCAGGGTCGCCTCTCTCAAACTGGGGCTGCGCAGCGAGGCATCGGCCAGGTTTGAAAAGGGCCTTGACCCTCTTCTCTACCAGGCTGCGGCGGCCAGGGCTGCCTACCTCTTCGACTTGCTGGGTGTGGGTCAGGTTGTGGCGGGTGTAATTGATGAGCGCTCTGGACAGGTCAGGGAGACGGTGCTAAGCCTTCGTCCGCAGCGGGTCAATTCCCTGCTGGGCCTGGATCTGGCGGGGTCGGATGTGGCTGAGCATCTTGAGCGTTTGTCCTTTACTGTCGAAGGGGGAGACGAAGGTGGCCACTGCGGTTTAGAGGTTACTGTACCCACCTATCGGACAGATGTGGCAGAGGAGATTGACTTGGTGGAGGAGGTGGCCCGCCTCTATGGTTACGATAAACTCGAGTCGACGCTGCCCCGGGGTGATGTCCAGCTTGGCAGGGAGTTACCCGAGGAGTCCGTAATTAGTAGGGCCAGGCAGTACCTGCTGGGGTCTGGCCTGGACGAGATGGTTACCCTGTCCCTGTTTAGCCCGGCGATCCTGGATAGGCTGGCAGTAGCTGAGGACTCACCCCTGCGCAGGACCATACCGGTTCAAAACCCCATGAGTGAAGAGTACGGCCATATGAGGGTTTCACTTGTGCCCCTTGTGATGGAGACCGTTGAGCGCAACTTCAATCACGGTCAGGAAGACCTGGCCCTCTTTGAGATCGGGCCGGTCTACATTCCCCGGCAATTGCCCCTTACGGAGCAGCCCCTGGAGAAGCGACACCTGGCCATTGCCCTCAGCGGCCACTTAGGGTGGACGGGGTGGCAGCAGAAAGAGGAGCCGGTTGACTTCTTTAAGCTCAAGGGTATCCTTGAGGGGCTTCTGGACCACCTGGGTGTAGATAACACCTCCTTCAGGCCTGGAACCATTGACTTCTTGCACCCAGGGCGCTGCGCCGAGGTTATCGTGGGCGAGAAGGCCATAGGGTTTTTAGGGGAGATCTCACCCCAGGTCATGGAGGCCTTCAGGTTCGAGGAGCGGGTCTATCTCCTGGAGGTTGACTTTGACGCGGTGATGGAGGCAGCCGATAGCGATATCACCTTTGGGGAGCTGCCCCGCTACCAGACGGTGGTGAGGGACATGGCCCTCCTTCTCGACAAGGAGGTTCCTGCCGGTGATGTGTTGAAGACTATACGGGAGGCCGATGTACCAATACTTGCCAGGGTAAGATTGTTTGACGTCTATGAGGGTGAGCAGGTCCCTGAAGGCCGATGGAGCCTGGCCTTCAGCTTGGAGTTTCAGGCCTCGGACCGGACCCTTACTGAGACTGAGATTAGCGATGCCTACGAGACTGTGGTCAGGGCTGTGGGCGACAGGCATGGGGCTGAGCTGCGCCGAGCCTGACAGAAGTAAGAGGGGACATGAGCAGCAGAGCTGGAGAGGCTGCCGCCTGCGCCCTTACAAGGGAGGTATCTGCCGGTGGCTGAGAAGGAGAACCGGGTAACGGTAACGATATTTGGCGAGGAATATTCTCTGAAGGGTACTGCCAGTTCCAGTCACATGGCGAAACTGGCTCAGTATGTGGACCAGCGCATGCATGAGATGGCGGAGCGGCTGCCGAAGATCGGCACCGCGAAGATCGCCGTGCTGGCGGCCCTGACCATCGCCGATGACCTCTACAAGCTTGACAAGCAGCACCACCGGCTCACCGAGATGTTTGAGGAAGAGTGGAAGGCCAGGAAAGAGCGGCTCACAGAGGGACAGGCAGAGAGACAGGTAGCGGAAGAGGCAGCGGGAGAGGCAGCCGCAGCTGATGCTGCCACTGCGGTCTCAGAAGAGACGGCCACCGCTGCCGACGAAGATGACGACTCCAGTCCCGGCGATGCTGGCAACAACGGCGGAGATACCGGAGCCTCTGGATCCCTCTGGGACAGGTAGGCCCTGGGTCCCTGTAGTTTAGGAGATGTGGGAAGTGGCTGTCTGAGGATTCAGACAGCCACTTTTTTTAGTCGTGGCGATGTCACAGTGACCCAGCCGTAGGCAAGTCATCAAAGAGTGGGGTTGCGAATTAGGTCCACGTCATCTTTCAGTTGTTAGCTTACTACAAAAAATTTTAATATTTGACAAGAACCCAGCAGGAATTGCCTCCCACGTGTCGAACCTGTAGCCAAGGTATTCCAACGGCACCATAATAAGCTATCGCTTCAGGCAAAACCACAACCGAAAAGGCAAACCGTCCGAAAGGGCGGGTCGCAAAGCTACGGGTCTAAGCCGGCAAGCGGTATGACCGCCGGGCTGCCGAAGGTGGCGCCACCAATCCTCTCTTCTCCCCAGCAAAAGATCAAGATCCCGACCTGCGGATGCTTCCGGCCTAAGACCCCTAAAGCCCACAACTATTCTGAGGGAGGTCGGGAGTTTTGATGAAAGCTAACCACAGACTTGCTGGCAGGCCAGGTATGAACTGGCACCGGGTCCGCCGCTGGGGAAGGCCGGCGCTAACCATCGTGCTGAGTCTCCTGCTGGTGGCGACGCCGATCCTCGATGCCCTGCCACCGGGCCTCAGTGTGGCCTTCGCCGACCCGGGTACCTACTGCCGGGTGACACCCTCGACCTTCAACCCCTATGAGGACGGCTACGCCACCATCTCCTGGGACTACTACAACGAGCACCCCACGGAGATCACCCTTGAACAGAACGGCCAGGTCCTGGCGGTTCTTGGGACGGGTACCTACGGCGTCGGGGACCACACCAAGACCTGGAACGGTACCATCAGGGGCCAGATCGCCCCCGAGGGCACCTACCGGATCTGCGTAACGCCCACCGACGAGTGGAGCGAGTGGGGGAAGTGCGCCTCGGTAAGGATAGTGCATCCACCTGCGCCCAGCGCGCCCACGATTACCAGTTATCCGCAGGAGACAGGGGTGCGGCAGATAAGGGTCGGCGGCTCCGCGGCCCCCAACCTCAGCATCCAGGTCTACTTGAACGGGCATCTTGCCGGCACCGCCTCCAGTGATGCCCAGGGCAGCTGGAAGGCCTACGTCAACCTGCCGGAGGAAGAGAACGCCCGCCACGCCCTGCAGGCCCGGGCCAGGGACCCCAGGACCGGCAAGGTCAGCGGGCTCTCGGGCACCGCCTTCGTCCACTTCAGCCTCGTCTACTACGAGCGAGAGGGCTATGATGGTAAGGAAGTGGCGTCGGAGTTTGGCCCTAACACCGCCAGCGGCACCCACAGCGACCCCGTCAACACCAGCACCGGCAATTTCACCCACAGCCGCCTCGACCTGATGCTGCCGGGCCACCCGCAGCTAGAGTGGTCCAGACACTACAACTCCCTCGACCGGGTCCCGGGGATCATGGGGGTGGGCTGGCGCACCTCCCTCACCCAGCGCTTTCAGAAGACCGCCGACGGCGCCGTAATCGTCTTCCGGGAAGACGGGCGTCGCGACTACTTCCGCCGCGATGAAGACGGCGTCTACCGCGCCGGCCCCGGTGTCTTCGACGAGTTAACCTTTAACCCCGACGGCTCCGCCGTCCTCAAGGCGGAGCGCGACCACTCCCGGCTTTTCTTTCATGCCGACGGCCGCCTTGACCGGATCGAGGACCGAAACGGCCGGACCGTTAACCTTGAGTACCAGCAGGTGGGGTCGAAACACCGGCTGGTAAAGGTGGAGAACAGCTCGGGGCGCTGGCTTTCCTTCTCTTACAACAGTCAGGGCCTTTTAGACGAGGTCAGCGACAGCGCCGAGAGGTCGGTATCCTACCAGTACAGCGTCGCCGGCGACCTGGTCAGGGTCACTGACCCCCGCGGCTCGGTCACCGCCTACCAGTATAACGCCGCCCACCAGATCACCGCCATTGGCGACGGTGACGGCCATATCCTTTTGGGTAATGAATACGACAGCAGTGAGCGGGTGGCAAGGCAGACCGACGCCGACGGCTACACCACCACCTTCACCTACCACCTGACCGAAAGAAATACTATCATCACCGAACCCAACGGCCAGCAGATCACCGACCAGTTTGACGAATACTACCGGTTGGTAAGGCGCGTGGATGCCGCCGGCAGGGCTACGGAGTATGGCTATGACGACTTCGGCCACCGCAGTCGGTTTGACCTGCCGGGGGACCGCCAGGTCCGCCGGGAGTACAGCGCCGAAGGGCGCCTCCTGCGCCTCGTGGATGCCGCCGGCAACTGGACAAGTTTCAACTACAATGAAGCCGGCGACCTGGTGGAGATGGTGGGCCCGCGCGGAAACTCCACCCATTTCCGCTATGACGAAAACCACAACCTGGTGGCGGTGGAGCTGGCTGGCGGCGCCACCACCAGCTTCGCTTATGATCAACGGGGCAACCTGCTCACCAGGACCGACCCCCTGGGCAACACCACCCGCTTTAGTTACAACCATCGGGACGAGCTCATCTCCATGACCGACCCCCTGGGGCGCGTAACGGCCTTTTCCTATGACGATGCCGGCCGCCTGACCGGCCTGGAGGAGCCGGGGGACAGGGTGACAACCCTCCAGTATGATGCTGCCGGAAACCTCCTGTCAGTCACCAGACCCACCGGCGCCACCATCTCCTACGACTACGATCAGCGCGGCCGACCCCTGGCGTTGACCGATGGGGAAGGGAACACCACCCGCTACCGCTTTGACCACAGGAACCTGCTGCGGGCTGTTGAGGATCCCCTGGGCCGGGAGATTGCCTTTTCTTATGACGCCCTGGGAAACCTGACCTCCCGCGTTGACAAGGCGGGTTTCATCACCCGGTTTGAGTACGATGCCCTGGGCCAGCTGGTGAAGCTGGTTGACCCCCTGGGGGCGGCCACAACCCTCACCTACAATGAGGCCGGCGACCTGGTTCAAAGGATGTTGCCCGAAGGCCAGGTAGAGGCCTGGAGTTACGACAATCTGGGCCAGGTTGTCGCCTATACCGACCCCACCGGGGCAGTGGTTCATCTGGACTATGACGCGGCCGGTAACCTCACCGCCGTCACTGATCCCCTGGGCAGGAGTACCCTGCGCCAGTACGATGAGCTTAACCGCCTCATCGGCATCACCAATCCCCTGGGTGAGAAGGAGAGCTTCAACTATGACAGCGCTGGCCAGCTTGTGAGCTGGTTTGGCCGGGCCGGGCAGTCCTATCAGTACGGGTATGACCCCTTGGGGCGCCTGGTCACCGTCACCGACCCGGCGGGCTTTATAACGGAGTTTGATTACGGGGCGGGGCAGCTGCCCACGGCCCTCACTGATCCCCTGGGTAACACCTGGAGGTTTTCCTACAACGGCGATGACCAGCTGACAGCCAGGTTTGACCCCCTGGGTAACGCCACCCGCTTTGACTACAACCACAACGGGCAGGTGAAGGCAAAAACCGACCCCCTGGGGAACGTGACCCAGTTCTCCTATGACCCCCTCGGGAACCTGCAGCAGGTTGTTGATGCCCTGGGCCATGCCACCAATCACCAGTATGACCCCCGCGGGCTTCTCGCCGCTGTCCAGCTGGCCAATGGCGCCACCCAGGACTACAACTATGATGGAAACAGGCGCCTGGTGGCCGAGACTGACCCCCTGGGCCAGATCACCAGCTACCACTATAATGCCAACGGCTGGCTAATTCGCGAGGTCAAGGCCGGTGGTCAGGCCATCGACTACCGCTGGGATGACGCCCAGCGCCTGGTGGAGATCGCCGCCCCTGATGAGACGGTGACCTACCGGTATGACGCCACCGGCAACCGGGTGGAGATGACCGACGAGAACGGCGCCACCGCCTATACTTACGACCAGCTAAACCGCCTTACCAGCGTCACCGGCCCCTGGGACGAGACCATCCAGTACAGCTACAACCCCTGGGACCAGGTGGCAGAGCTCATCTACCCCGGAGGTGAGGCCGTGACCTACCACTACAACCAGCGGGGGCTTCTCTCCTCTGTCACCGACTGGCAGGGCGAGACCACCAATTACACCTATAACCCCGCTGGCTGGCTTTCGACCCAGTCCTTGCCCAACGGGGTAAGCAGCAAGTGCCAGTATACCGCGGCGGGACAGGTGTCCTCCATCACCCACGAGAGTCCCCTGGGCGGCGTCCTCTCCAGATTCCAGTACGATTATGACGCGCGGGGTCTGCGAACCTCCATGGTGGAAACCTTCACTGGCAAAGACCCTGAGACCATCCAGTATGGCTACGATCCCCTGGGGCAGCTGACCTCGGCCCTCTTCTCCGACGACTTCCAGATAGATTACGTCTACGACTCCACCGGCAACAGGATAAGCCGGACGGAAGCCAAGGCTGACGGTTTGAAGGAACTCACCACCTATGATTACAACCGGGCAAGTCAGCTCCTTTCCTCCACCACCACTTCAGAGGGCCAGGTGGTGGCCTGGGCCCAGTACCTCTACGATCAAAACGGCAGGCTCGAGGAAGAGACCCGCTGGGGCGAAAGGCCCGAAGAGGGGAGAGAGGGGGGAGCCCCCCAGGGCCTGCCGGTAGGCCGGGACACAGGTGTCGGGGGAGACGAGGGCGAAGATAAAACTGAAGAGACGGATGAAGATGAGGACGAAGACAAAGCCGGCGATGAACCAGACCAGCTAACCTACAGCTGGAGCGCGCGGGGCAGCCTCCTCGCGGTCTATCAGGATGAGCACCACTGGGTGTCCTACGGGTACGATGGCGACGGGGTTCGCATTTGGCGCGAAGCCCTCTGGATCCGCGGTGTTAACCCTGAAGACCTGCCCAAGGGCCAGCCCGAGGGTATTCCAGGGCACTTTGACAAGGAAGACGAGATCGGCGCCCGCATTGACGGCGGCGACATCCTGGTGACCATCGCCAGCAAGGGCGGGGCTGTGGACAGGCCCACACCTCCCAGCCAGGCCACTGGCGGCAGCGCTGGAAGCAGTGACGAAGCGACCAGCGATGGTGGAACAGCCGATGATGGTGGAGTCGAGGATGATGGGGCCACAGAGGGCGATAGTGGAAGCTCCAGCGCCCCTGGCCAGACCGTCAGGGACCGGGCCCGGGACTTTGCCTCCACCAGGGGTAGGGCCCTGGCCCCGGGGCTCAAGATGCTAAACCAGGAGCCGGAGTATACTCGCTACCTGGTGGACAAAAACCGGCGGGTAAGCCAGGTGCTGCAGGAGGTCCACGGTAGGCCCGGAGAAGAAGCGACCTACACCAGCTTCCTCTACGGCCTTGGCCGCATCGGCTACCAGCCGCCAATCGAAACCGCCAGCATGTTCTACTACCTAAACGATGCCCTGGGTAGCGTGCGACAGATAGCAGACCAGAGCGCCGCCGCGGTCCATCAGTACAGTTACAGTCCCTTCGGGGTGCCGAGAGGCGGGTATTTGAACCATCCCAAGCAGCAGGTATCTGAGGCCGTCAGCTACAACCCCTACGGCTTCACGGGCGAGCGGCATGACACAGCCCTCGGGCTGGTGCATCTCAGGACCAGAGACTACCAGCCGGAGATCGGCAGGTTTGTAAAGCCCGACATCTTCCCTGGCCTCCTGGCCCAGCCGCTGACGCTGAATAGGTATGGGTATGTGAGTAATAATCCCATTAACCTGGTTGATCCGCTGGGATTGGTGGGGGAGAGGAGCAGTTTCTCAGATCAACTGAAGGCCATTCCAGCAGAGAGTCTGGAGAGATTGAACAAGGCTACATCTTATGCAGGTGGCATACTTGGTTTCGCTGGTCTTGTTCTGGGTGTGGCAGCTGGAGTTGCTGCCACCCCAGTTGTCGTAGGATTGCTTACGGCTGTTACAGTAGCGGGGGCCGCTGCAACCTTACTAAATATGGGAGTGGTTGGAGCCCAATGGTATAGAGGGGATATTTCATCAGAAAAAGCAATTCCGGCTCTGGTGGTGGGGGGGTTAGCTCTGGCAACCGCTGGTGCTGGAATTGCGGCGGGGATGGCAGTCCAGTCAGGCTGGAGTGGTGCGGTGTCTGGTATAGTAGAGGAAGGTGCTGGTTGGCTGGCGTTGTCGAGATCGTGGTCGCTATTTGGTGCTTTCTATACAGCTAATGCCAGTCGCAACAACGTGACGGGTTTGCTAAGAGCTGTGCCAGAGATCTAATTGGGAGGTGTATCTGTGTCTGCGGAGAGTTACGATTTCCGGATTAACATCATGATGGTACTGTTTGTTGTCGGTGTTGTGGGAGGGGGTCTTGCCATCATGTTGACGCGTATATCCTTGAGACGGGTTAAATGGGGTGCGGTGATTCTTAGCGCATTGTGGATCATTGGAATTGTTAGTTGGGCTCTTCGACTGCCTTTGTGGGTTTCCCTCATCATGGTCGGCCTCTGGGTGCCCATTGGGCTGGGGGTTGCAGCCTTGGCAAAGGGGTTCGGGGAAGCAATGATCGGCCGGAAAATTGATGAAGACGATTACGATAAGATAGAGTGATGTTTTCGGGGAATGCGGTCGGGTTTTCGATGTGCCGAAAACCATAGCCCAAAGAGTAGTGCTAATGGGATATAGCTGTTAACCAATGCGCTGGCTTGAGGAGGGTAATGCAAGCATGAATGAGATGCCAGGCTGGGTTCAGTGAACCTGCCTTGGACAGCGTATTCCAAAAAGTGCTTGTGAACCGACATTGGCCAAATCAGTCCTTATAGTCAATGGTCTGTGATGTCGTCAGTGTCAGTGGGGGGGACCTGCCCACAGCCCTGACAGACCCCCTGGGTAACACCTGGAGGTTTTCCTACAACGGGGATGACCAGCTGACAGCCAGGATTGACCCCCTGGGTAACGCCACCCGTTTTGACTACGATCACAACGGGCAGGTGAAGGCCAAGACCGACCCCCTGGGGAACGTGACACAGTTCTCCTATGACCCCCTGGGGAACCTGCAGCAGGTTGTTGATGCCCTGGGCCACACCACCAGCTACCAGTATGACCCCCGGGGGCTTCTCGCCGCTGTCCAGCTGGCAAGCGGCGCCACCCAGGGCTATCATTATGACGCTAGCCGGCGGCTGGTGGCCGAGATTGACCTCCTGGGCCAGATCACAAGCTACCAGTATAATGCCAACGGCTGGCTAATCCGCGAGGTCAAGGCTGATGGTCAGGCCATCGACAACCGCTGGGACGACGCCCAGCGCCTGGTGGAGATCGCCGCCCCTGATGAGACGGTGATCTACCGCTATGACGCCGCGGGCAACCGGGTGGAGATGACCGATGAAAACGGCGCCACCGCCTACACTTACGACCAGCTAAACCGCCTTACCAGCGTCACCGGCCCCCGGGATGAAACTATCCAGTACAGTTACAACCCCTGGGACCAGGTGGCAGAGCTCATCTACCCCGGCGGCGAGGCCGTGACCTACGACTACAACCAGCGGGGGCTTCTGGCCTCTGTCACCGACTGGCAGGGCGAGACCACCAGCTACACCTATAACCCCGCTGGCTGGCTTTCGACCCAGTCCCTGCCCAACGGGATAGAAACCAGCTATCAGTACACGGCGGCGGGACAGGTGGCCTCCATTACCCACGAGGGTCCCCTGGGCGGCGTCCTTTCCAGCTTCGAGTATGGCCATGACGCGCGGGGTCTGCGGACCTCCGTGGTGGAGACCTTCACTGGCAAAGACCCTGAGACCATCCAGTATGGCTACGATCCCCTGGGGCAGTTGACCTCGGCCCTCTTCTCCGACGGCTCCCAGATAGATTACGCCTACGACTCCACCGGCAACCGGATAAGCCGGACTGAAGCCAAGGCTGACGGCACTGAGAAACTCACCACCTATGATTACAACCGGGCAAGTCAGCTCCTCTCCTCCACCACCACTTCAGAGGGACAGGTGGTGGCCTGGACCCAGTACCTTTACGATCAAAACGGCAGGCTCGAGGAAGAGACCCGCTGGGGCGAAAGGCCCGAAGCGGGGAGAGAGGGGGGAGCCCCCCAGGGCCTGCCGATAGGCCGGGACACAGGTGCCGGGGGAGACGAGGGCGAAGATAAAACTGAGGACGCCGAGGAAGATGATGACGAAGAGGAAGCCGCCGATGAACCAGACCAGCTAACCTACAGCTGGAGCGCGCGGGGTAGCCTCCTCGCGGTCTATCAGGATGAGCACCACTGGGTCCGTTACGGGCACGACGGTGACGGGGTTTGCATCTGGCGTGAAGCCCTCTGGATCCGCGGTGTTAACCCTGAAGACCTGCCCAAGGGCCAGCCCGAGGGTATTCCAGGGCACTTTGACAAGGAAGACGAGATTGGCGCCCGCCTTGACGGCGGCGATATCCTGGTAACCATCGCCAGCAAGGGCGGGGCTGTGGACAGGCCCACACCTCCCAGCCAACCGGCTGGCGGCAGCGCTGGAAGCAGTGACGAAGCGACCAGCGATGATGAAACAGCCGATGATGGTGGGGCGACAGAGGATGAAAGCGGAAGCCCCGGCTCCCCTGGCCAGACCATCAGGGACCGGGCCCAAGATTTTGCCTCCACTAGGGGTAGGGCCCTGGCCCCGGGACTCAAGATGCTGAACCAGGAGCCGGAGTATACGCGCTACCTGGTGGACAAGAACCGGCGGGTAAGCCAGGTGCTGCAGGAGGTCCACGGTAGGCCCGGAGAAGAAGAGACCTACACCAGCTTCCTCTACGGCCTTGGCCGCATCGGCTACCAGCCGCCAATCGAGACCGCCAGCATGGTCTACTATTTGAGCGACGCCCTCGGCAGCGTACGGCAGCTAGTGGATCAGAGCGGCGCCGCGGCGCCGCGGTCATCAGTATAGTTACAGTCCCTTCGGGGTGCCGCGAGGCGGGTATTTGAACCATCCCAAGCAGCAGGTATCTGAGGCCGTCAGCTACAACCCCTACGGCTTCACGGGCGAGCGGCATGACACCGCCCTCGGGCTCGTGCATCTCAGGACCAGGGACTACCAATTCGAGGTCGGCAGGTTTGTGAAGCCCGACATCTTCCCAGGCTTCCTGACCCAGCCGCTAACGTTGAATAAGTATGGGTATGTGAGTAATGACCCTATTAACCTGGTTGATCCGCTGGGGCTGGTGGGGGAGAGGACCATTGTCGGTTCATCAAGTAGATATCTAGCGTTGGATGATGAAGTAGAAAACCTTGCGCTGGCCTTTCCAGAACGGGCTTTCGATGACTCCACCCTAGAAGAAAACCTTAGAAAGAGCAAGGCCTTTTACGGAACTCTAAGTGCGATTGTTGATGTAATCTACATCGTTACTGGGGGGAACCCGGTGCCTAGGTTCATTGGAGGTGGTATTGACATCATCGAGACACAGATTGTTACGCATCAGTACCGAGAGGGCCACATTAGTCAGGCTGAACACAGAGAGGGAATGTCTATGATTGGGATCGGAGTCTTGGGCGGCTGGAGAGGAGCCGTGGCTTCATTATTCGTCCAGTTACTGTCTATGCTTTCTACTGACTACGCTGGTGGAGCCCGTCCTGATTTGCGCAACCCAAGTGTAGGCGACTAGTTCTGACTGCAGGAGGGATTAGTGTGGGTTACTTCGTTGTTATTCTGTATTTTGGCATCCTAGTGGTGTTATTGCTTCAGCTAAGGCAGAACTATGGCGATGCGGCGAAAAGGGTTTTCACAATCGGTTACACTATCGTGTATGTTGCGCTGCTTCCGTTTGCTTTGGCACAGTTCTGGCACGAATGGCCTTATTCCATTGGCATTCTCATTGTATCGGTTGTAGGATACTTCGTCAGTTTAAGCGAGGTACGCTTTTAGATGATGTAAGTAATGTCTCTACAGAGTCTTGTAGTGGTGTAAAAGTAAAGAAGGCTGTTATTGGAACGGTCGCAGCAAGTAGGGGGTATAGTTAGCACGGCACCCGTCTGGCTAGCACTAGGTGTCGACGGTCCTCGCAGACCCCCTGGGTAAGAGCGGGCAGGTAACGGCAAAGAGCGACCCCCTGGGCCAGATCACCAGCTACCAGTATAACGCCAACGGCTGGCTAACCCGCGAGGTCAAGGCTGATGGTCAGGCCGTCGATTACCGCTGGGAGACCTACCGGTGTGATGCCGCCGGCAATGGGTGGAGATGATCGACGAGAACGGCGCTACCGCCTACACCTACGACTCCACCGGCAACAGGATAAGCCGGACGGAAGCCAAGGCTGACGGCGCAAAGGAACTCACCACCTATGACTACAACCGGGCAAGCCAGCTCCTTTCGTCCACCACGACTTCAGAGGGCCAAGTGGTGGCCTGGGCCCAGTATCTCTACGACCAAAACGGCAGGCTCGAGGAAGAGACCCGCTGGGGCGAAAGGCCCGAAGAGGGGGGAGCCCCCCAGGGTCTGGCGGTAGGCCGGGACACAGGTGCCGGGTGAGACGAGGGCGAAGATAAAACTGAAGACGCCGAAGAAGATGAGGACGAAGAAGAAGCTGGCGATGAACCAGACCAGCTAACCTACAGCTGGAGCGCCCGGGGTAGCCTCCTGGAGGTCTATCAGGATGAGCACCACTGGGTGTCCTACGGGTACGATGGCGACTGGGTTCGCATCTGGCGCGAAGCTCTCTGGATCCGCGGTGTTAACCCTGAGGACCTGCCCAAGGGCCAGCCCGAGGGTATTCCAGGGCACTTTGACAAGGAAGACGACATCGGCGCCCGCATTGACGGCGGCGACATCCTGGTAACCATCGCCAGCAAGGGCGGGGCTGTGGACTGGCCCACAGTACCGGAACACGGGACTGGCGGCAGCGCTGGAAGCGGTGATGAAACTACCAGCGATAGACCAGCCGAAGATGATGTGGCGGCGGAGGATGAAAGTGGAAGCCCCGGCTCCCCTGGCCAGACCGTCAGGGACCGGGCCCAGGACTTTGCCTCCCAGGGGTAGGTCCCTGGCCCCGGGGCTCAAGATGCTAAACCAGGATCCGGAGTATACGCGCTACCTGGTGGACAAAAACCGGCGGGTAAGCCAGGTGCTGCAGGAGGTCCACGGTAAGCCCGGAGAAGAGGAGACCTACACCAGCTTCCTCTACGGCCTTGGCCGCATCGGCTACCAGCCGCCAATCGAGACCGCCGGTATGCTCTACTACCTCGACGACGCCCTGGGCAGCGTGCGGCAGATAGCGGATCAGAGCGGCGCCGCGGTCCACCATTATAGTTACAGTCCCTTCGGGGTACCGCGAGGCGGGTACTTGAACCATCCCAAGCAGCAGGTGTCCGAGGCCGTCAGCTACAACCCCTACGGCTTCACGGGCGAGCGGCATGACACAGCCCTCGGGCTGGTGCATCTCAGGACCAGGGACTACCAGCCGGAGATCGGCTGGTTTGCGAGGCCTGACATCTTCCCAGGCGCTATGACCGAGCCGCTGACGCTGAGCAAGTACGGGTATGTGAGTAATGACCCCATTAACCTGGTTGATCCGCTGGGGCTGGTGGGGGAGAGGAGCATTGCTGGCTCATCAAGTAGATATCTAGCGTTGGATGATGAAGTAGAAAACCTTGCGCTGGCCTTTCCAGAACGGGCTTTCGATGACTCCACCCTAGAGGAGAATCTCAGAAGGAGTAAGGATTTCTACGCTGCCTTGGGTGCGGGTGCGGATGTGGTTGCCGTAGCCACCTTCGGTACGGAACCAGTGTCTAAGGTTGTTGGGGCGTTTGCTGATACTGTCGAAGGGCTTATTATCTGGCATCAGTACCGTGCTGGCTTTATTG
>Ga0209643_1001394_pt1 | contig 23032 bp, 18 predicted proteins | sample AutmiccBRH37_all_FD_187383 | JGI IMG/M metagenome (GOLD analysis project Ga0209643, IMG submission 187383) | Deep subsurface microbial communities from Mt. Terri, Switzerland - Autotrophic microbial communities BRH/37_all (SPAdes) (version 2) | ecosystem: Environmental > Aquatic > Deep... | reverse complement strand
GACGACCAGCAGGGGCTTGGCGATCCCCTCGGTATGGAACAGGGGCGAGATGCGGCGGTGGCGTTCGGCGTCGGTCGCGGGGTCGCCCATCTCGTCATACAGGGCGATGCGGTTGGCGCCCCACCAAGCGGGGATCGACTCCAGGGTCCGCACCCAGTTGGTCACGCCGAAGATGTTGACGCCGGCGGCGAAGGCGTCCGGATGGAAGGCCAGGGCTGCGGCGGTCATATAGCCTCCGTACGAGCCGCCCATTACCGCCACCTGGTCGTCGGCGACCCAGTCCTGCTGCCTCAGCCATTCGCCGCCGGCGACGATGTCGCGCAGGTCGGCCTCGCCGTGCTTCCTGTCGTCCATGTGGAAGAAGGTCTTGCCATAGCCGGAGCTGCCCCGGTTGTTGGCGCCCAGCACCGCATAGCCATGGTTCACCAGATGCTGGACCATGGCCGAATAGCCGCGCCGGGTCTGGCCGCCGGGTCCGCCGTGGACCAGGACGATGGCCGGGGCCGGATGGGCGGCCGAGGCGCCCTTGGGCTTGTAGAGAACGGCCGGGATCATCACGCCGCCTTCGCCGGGGTAGCGGACGATGGTCGCCTCGACCAGGACGTCCTCATTGATGGCGGGGTTCAGGGCGTGGGTCAGGCGGCGCGCCTGGCCGGTGGTCAGGTCAGCGACGAAGATGTCGGACGGCGAGGTGTCGGACGAGACGGTGAAGGCGATGGTCTTCTCGTCTTCGCTGAAGCGTACATTGCCGATGTCGCCGTCGGGCAGGCCGCTCAGGGCGACGGGACGGTTGGCGGTCGCATCCAGCAAAGTCAGTTCGGTCTTGGCGTCGGCGTTCAGGCCCGAGACGCGGTAGCGGCCGCTGGGCGAATAGAAGACGAAGCTGACGTCCCAGTCGGCCTGGATGAGAGGCGTAACGGCGCCGGTCGCCAGATCGTGGCGAAAGGCCTGCTGGAACTCGCCGTGCTGGTCCGTGCCGATCAGGACGGCCTTCGAGTCCGGGGTGAAGTCGAAGGCGGCGTAGGAGACGTTCCCCTCGTGCGGGGTCAGCAGCTTCGGCTCGCCCGGCTGGGTCAGGTCCGCCAGATAGAGGTCGTTGTTCGCGCTGGTCAGCGCCTTGTCCAGCACCAGCCAGCGGCCGTCCGGCGACAGGGCGGCGGGGAAGAAGCCGCCGGTGTTTTCGAACACCATCCGGTGTTCGTAGGTGGCGGCGTCATAGGCGATGACGTCGAACGCCGCCGCGTCGCGACCGTTGGACATGACGTAGAAGGTCTTGCCGTCGCGGCTCCAGCCCAGGAAGTCAGCCTTGACCTTGTCGCCCGGGGTCAGGTCGGTGACCGTTCCGTCCACGGCGCGCACGAAAAGATGGTTCAGCTCGTCCCCGCCGCCGTCCTGGCTGAACAGGATGCGGGCGTCAGTCGGAAAATAGCTGACCGGACTGACCGCGCTGGTGGTCGAGGAGGTCAGCGCCACGGGATCGCCCCCGGCGACCGGCAGAGCATAGGCGTTGAACACCCCCGTCTTGTCCGAGCGGATCAGCACCGACCGGCCGTCGGGCGAGAAGGCCTTGGCCCCGCTGTAGGCCAGGCCATAGTTGGTGGTGTCGTAGAACTGGGCCGCCGTATAGGCGGGCGTGGCCGAGGCGGGGCCGGACGTCGGCGGCGGAGCCGGATCGGCCGCAAGCGCAGGGGCGGGAAGGGCGGCCATCAAGGCCAATACGGAAACCAGGCAGACGGCAGTGCGCATCGGGAACCTCTCTCGTCAGGATTGTGACCGTAAGAGGCGACAGAGAACCACGACGGATGCAGCCTGTCGTGGATTTAATATAACAGCGCTAGGAAACGACGGCCGTCGTCTCTCGAATAAAGCCGCCGCCCAGAACGCGGTCCGGATCCGCCGGATCATAAAGCGCGCAGGCCTGACCCGGCGCGACCCCTTCCTCGCCCTTGTCGAACACGACGCGGACCTCTCCGTCGACCAGGGCCAGGCGGGCGGAGGAGGGGGCGCGGGTCGAGCGGACGCGGGCCAGGACGGGGGCGCCGGCCTCAGCCGCCTCGATTATGGTCGCTTCGTCGCCAAGCCAGTTGGTTTCCTCAAGCATGAGGGAGGCCGTCAGCAAGGCTTCGCGCGGACCGACGATGACACGGCGCGTTTCAGGCTCCAGCTTGACCACGAAAAGGGGCTCGCCGACGGCGACGTTCAGACCCCGGCGTTGGCCGATGGTGTAGTCGGTGATGCCGGCGTGGCTGCCCAGCACCCGGCCGTCCATATGCACGATCTCGCCCGCCTCGCGGCCTTGCGGGCGCAGACGATCGATCAGGGTGCGATAGTCGCCCGACGGGACAAAACAGATGTCCTGGCTGTCCGGCTTGGCGGCGATCTTCAGGCCCAGTTCGGCGGCGACGCCCCGCACCTGGGGCTTTTCCAGATCCGCCAGGGGGAAGCGCAGATAGTCGAGCTGGTCCTGGGTGGTGGCGAACAGGAAATAGGACTGGTCCCGCGAATGGTCGATCGCCTTGCGCATCTGCGAGCGATTGCCGGCGACGGCGCGGCGGACATAGTGGCCCGTCGCCATGGCTTCGGCGCCCAGGTCGCGGGCGACGTCCAGCAGGTCGCGGAACTTGACCGTCTGATTGCAGCGGATGCAGGGGACCGGCGTCTGGCCCTTCAGATAACTGTCGGCGAATTGGTCGATGACGGCGTCGCGGAACCGGCTTTCGTAGTCCAGCACATAATGGGGGATGCCGATCATCTCGGCGGCCAGACGCGCGTCGTGGATGTCCTGACCCGCGCAGCAGGCGCCCTTCTTCTTCAGCGCCGCGCCATGGTCGTAAAGCTGAAGCGTGACGCCCACCACATCATAACCGGCCTTGTGCAGCAGGGCGGCGACGACGGTGGAATCCACCCCGCCCGACATGGCCGCGACCACGCGGGCGCCGACCGGCAGTCCGACCGCCGCCCGCGCCCTCTCGACCGCCGCATCCATGTCGGTGCGGACGATGTTCGGAACGGGGCAGATGTCTTCGACCAGGGTCATCGCGGCCATTTAGTATGTAACCGGGGCGATTTCGAGGGCGGACGACAAACGAAAGGGCCGCATCCGTCGCCGGATGCGGCCCTCGCCGTCTTCGGGGGAACCCGTCTTAGGAGCGGTAGCTCTGGATCCGCGTCGTGCGCAGACCCTGCATGCCCCATTTGTCGATGGCCTTCTGCCAGGCCAGGAACTCTTCCGCCGTCAGCCGGTACTTCGCCAGGGCGTCGTCCAGGCTGAGCAGGCCGCCGCGAACGGCGGCGACGACCTCGGCCTTGCGGCGGATCACCCACCGATCCGTATCGGACGGCGGCAGATCGTTCAGGGTCAGGGGCGTGCCAGTCGGTCCGACCACGTATTGTTCGCCTTTGCTATTCAGGCGTCGCTCTTGCAACATGGGCTTATGCCTCTTTCACCAACACCGTAGTGTCATGAATGTAGCCGCGCCCCGCTAAGGTCGGTTTAAGCGTCGTGGTGAAGGAACGGATAAAACTCGTCCCCCCACAAATGACTCTGTAAACCTTCCTTGAACGACGATTCATTGAAACTAACGCTTAGTTACTCGCCGATCAGCGTTTGATGTTAATCAGTTCGGCGAGCATTTCGTCCGCCGTGGTGATGATTTTGGACGAGGCGGAATAGGCCCGCTGCGTGGTGATCAGGCCCGTAAACTCCGCCGACAGATCGACGGTCGAGGATTCGAGCTGTTGGGCCTCGATCGTGCCCGCGCCGCCGGTGCCGGCCCCCTTCAGGTTGAAGGTGCCGCTCTCCAGGCTGACGGCGTAGGCGTTGCCGGAGATTTCCTTCAGGCTGTCGGGGCTGGGGAAGGTTGCGATGGCGACCTGGGCGATCCGGCGCATGACGCCGTTGTCGAAGATGGCGGTGACGAAACCGCCCTGGTCGATCGTGATTTCGCTCAGATTGCCGAAGGCGGTGCCGTTGGTGATCGTCGACTGCACCACCGAGGCCGTGTTCAACTGGCTGAGACCGCCGGCCGACGTATTCAGATCCAGGGTCACAGTCTGGGCCGCGATGCCCAGGCCGTCGGCCCATTTGACCTTTCCGTCGTCCAGCGGGTCGGCGGGGTCGATGGTGTTGTTCGGATCGGATTCCAGGAAGGACAAGCTCGCTTGTTCAGGGTCGTCGAACAGGCCGGTTCCCGCCGGCCAGCTCTGCATCGTGTCGATGTCCAGACGACCTGAAGGGGTGAAGGCGATCAGGCCGGTCTTGATCTGGCCATTGGAATAGGGGGAGCCGGTCACGACGTCACTGGCCGGAACCGACACGATTTCAGCATACCATTGGTTCGGTTCGGCGCTCTTCAGGAATCGGATTTCCAGATTGCGTTGACCGCCCTTGGAGTCGGACACCGGGATGTTCATCTTGAAATCCGGTTTGACACCCACGGGGTTGTCGTCGTCGGCGCTGTACATGGCCATCGAGTTGACCGAAGGATCATACTTGGTCTTGGCGATGCCGTCGGTCGCGAGGCCGATCTGGGTGAAGTCTATGTCAAACGCGGTGCCCGCCACCGGCGGCGTGCCGCTGGTCGGGGTGATGGAGAGCGTCGTAGCCGTGGCCGTGGCCGACCCGTTGGCGCCTGCGGTGGGGGTGAAGCTCGTCAGGGCGCCGGCGGCATAGACGGCCGTGCCCGTGATCTTGGTGATGCCGGTCTTGACCGTCACCTCATAGGTGTCGACGCCGGTGCGCTTGTAGGAAACGTCCAGATTGTGGGCGACTGGCGGTATGGCTGCGTCATCCACGCCGTTGTAGGTGTTGGGACCGGCTGCGGACGAAACAGCCTGAGTAGAACGCAGGTTGGCGTTGATCTGGACGCGGGTGGTCGGTTCGGCCGTGCCGCCGACTTGGCCGATATTGATCGAGCGAAGGCGCGACAGGTCGGAAGGGTCGGTTGAAATGTCGCCGTTGGAATCGACGGGCCAGCCCTGCAGATAAAGACCGGCGCTGTTCTTCAGATAGCCCAGGTTATCGACGCGGAAGGCGCCGGCGCGGGTGAACAGGCGGGTGTCGGTGGCGCCGACGTTCTCGGCCTGAGTCGTGGTGACGAAGAAACCCTGGCCGCTGACCGCGAGGTCGGTGCTCTCGGTCGTGCGCTGGAGCTGGCCTTCCTGGCTGATGAAGGACCGGGCGTTGGCCATGACGCCGCCGGCGGAATAGGAGCCGCCCGCGCGGGTCTGGCTGTTGACCAGAGTCTGGAACTCGCCCTGCGAGCGCTTGTAGCCGACGGTGTTGACGTTGGCGATGTTCTGGGAAATCGCCGCCAGGGCGGCGGAGTTGGCGGCCAGGCCGGACACGCCGGCCAGCATTGCGCTGTTCAAGCTCATGAATACGCTCCTTGAATGGAAATCATCGGGAAGGCGGCGGAGCGCATCATGCGGCCGCCTCCTCGGTCGGGACGTCCGGATTCTCCGTATCGTCGTTGCTCGGCTTGTTCGCGATCTCGTTCAGCGAAATCACGGTCGAAAGCGGAAGTATGGAATCGCCGATCACCAGATAGGGGGCGCCGTCGTACATCTCGACGCCGGTGACGCGGCCGCGGATCAGGGCCTGGCTGTCGACCACGGCGCCGCCCGCCCCGGTCGCCGAGACCTTCAGCGTATAGACGCCGCCATCTTCGGCGGTGTCGCCCCCGGTCATCTTGCCGTCCCAGGTGAAGTCGTGCAGGCCGGTCGTCTTTTCCGGAGCGGCGCCTTCCCAGACGACCTTGCCCTTGCTGTCGACCACCTGCAGTTTCACATTCTCGGCGTTCGCGCCCAGTTCGTAGCTCCAGGACGCCTTGCCGTTTTCCAGCGAGGTGGCGGTCCAGGCGGCTGTGACCTCCTTGCCGATATAGTTCGAGGCGTTGTCGAGACCGCCGGCGGACTGGGCGGCCAACAGGCTGGTCAGCAGGTCGTTCGTCAGCAGTTGCTGCTCGACGCCCGCCATCTGGGTCAGCTGGGCCGTGAACTCGTTGGAGTCGAGCGGCGACAAAGGATCCTGGTTCTTCAACTGCGTCGTCAGCAGGGTCAGGAAGGTCTCGAAATTCGAGGCCATCATCTGCGTGCCGCTGTTCAGGCGGCCCGAGGCGTCAACAGATGAAATCGCATCGGCCATGGGGTCAGACCCTCACATCGACGCGGTCGCGCGTCTGGGAATGGTTGGTCCAGGCGCCCGGAGGGGGCGTGACGGAGAGATCGGCCTGGTCGATCAGACGCGAAGCGCCGGCGAACGAGGTCTGACGCTGCTGCTGCTGCCGGTCGAACCCTCCGCCGGAGGACGTGTCGCGCTGGGTGAAGTCGAGAGAGTCGCTGGAGACCTGGAAGCCGGCTTCCTGAAGCTGGCGGCGCAGTTCGTCGGCGCGTCCACGCAGGTCGGCGGCGGCGGCGGGATTGTCGAAGGCCAGGCGCGCGGCCAGTTGACCGTCCGAACCGATCTCGAGGCTGACATCGACCCGGCCCAGATCCTCGGGCGTCAGGACCATGTCGAACCGGGTCGAACGTCCTTCCAGCTTGCGGGCGATCTGGGCGGCCAGATGCGCGGTGGTCTCGATGGTGGCGCGCGACAGGGAGGAGGCGCTGGTCGCCTGGGTCGTGGTCGTGGCGACGTCGAGGGCGCGGGTTTCCGCAGGCGCATCGACAGGTGCGGCGGGGTCCGAGACCAGGAACGCCGCATCCGCTGTCGCGACGATCCCGATCGGAGCGGGGCCGGTCTGAACTGAGGCTGCATCAGCGGCGGTCCGGCCTGGGGGCGGGGCGGCGTCGGCCATCGCGACGTGATCGGTCGAAGTTGATTGCGATCCGTTTTGGGCGGGTCTCGCCGCATCGGTCTGGGCGGACCTGGGCAGGACGGGGTGTTGCTGCAAGGAAGGCGTCGCGGGCTTGGCCGGGGCTAGGTCGGACCGCGGCGTCGTCGCGGCGCCGGCTTCGGAACCTAGGTCGGAGGCCGGGAGGGCGTCCGACACGGTCTCAGCCGCTGACTCCTTTTCGACGTCGATCGCCTTGACCGCTTCGGATACCGCCAGTTTCAGATTTGCGGCGGCGGCGATCTGGACCGGTTGGGCTGTGACCGCGGCCGGCTGGACGGCGACCTTGATCTCGACCTTGGGCGTCGCCGTGGGTTCGACTGAGGCCTCGGCGACACCGGCTACCGTCGTGGCGGGTGAAGTCGACTGCGAGGTGGAGTTTCCGGCGGGGGCAGGGGCTACGACCTTGTTAGTTGCGACGGACGAGCCTTGGCCCATCGCCGCCGCGGGAGACGGGGCGGCGGTTGCTGTCTGAGGGACAGGCGTTGTCGGATCGGTCGTCGTTTTCGTCGGCAGGCTCTTCACACCGTCTTCGGACCCCAGAACCTTGACGGAAGGAACCGGCGTGGCAGCCGTCGGGTCCGCCTCGGCCTTGGTCTCGATCGAAGGCGGGGTCTGATCCGGCTTGGCGGGCTTGATGTCCGCTTCGACCGGAATCTGTTGAACGACCTCGTTGATAGACGGAGCGACCGGTCGGGGGGCGTTCGCCTCTGCGACGTTCAGGACCATCAGGCCCGTATCGGTCGAACCCTTGGTCGCGACCTCCGTAGAAGCGGCGGACGAAGGCTCAGCCACGGTCGATGGCGTCACGGCGGGGACGAGCGAAATGGGCTGAGGCGCGGCCTGAACCGGAACATCCTGTGACGGCTCCACGACCGCTGGGTCTGCCGGATCGGTCTGGGCGTCGGCGTCCGGCGTAGGCGTATCGATCAGGAGCGGCTGGATGGCGTCGACCTCGACCTTTTCAACCGGGACGGACGCGGCCTCCGCGGCCCCCAGATCGGCTGCCGAGATCTTCAGCATGGACAGGCGGCCCGGCGCGCGATGAGGCGTGTCGGTCGGCGCCGCCTCGGTCTTCGCCAAGCCCTGGAAGACGTCAGCCAGTTGCGAGGAGAAGAGATTGGCCGCCTCGCCGTCCTGACCGTTCGGCGCAGCGGCGGGCGTTCCGGCGGGAACCGGAGGCACGGAGGCGAACATGGCGAATGCGGACGGCATGGGAGCGCAGGCGACTTTCAGGTTTGGGCGGCGCCTGCTGCGCCTGGTTCTTCATGTTCCCTCGTCGCAAAGGGCGGGCCAGTTTGTTGAGCGTTGATAACAATAGATAAATTCGAAAGTCGGGAGGGGTCTTGCGCCGATCATGGTCGTTTATTGCCGTGCCTTCGTAAGTTTTTGCCCGGCACGGAATGCGTCATCGACGTATCGAGGCTGTCGCATTTTCGGGAAGAAGTTTCGTATCGGACATATTTGGCCCGACGCTTGCGCACCTTGCCGGTCATGAAGATTGCGCGGTTAGCAATATCGTTGAAAAACAACGCTCTCCTTGAGCGGCGGCGGCGCGTGGCCGGGCAAGAATTGCGTGTTTCAGGGCAGAGCTTGCCGGGTGAGGCGAGGGAGACGCATTCATGTCGCTGACGTCCATCATGAATATCGCGACCTCGGGCCTGCAGACGGCGCAGGCTCAGTTGCGCATCACCTCCGACAATATCGCCAACGTCAACACCGCCGGTTACGTGCGCAAGGTCGCCGATCAGACGGCGGCCGTAACAGAGGGATATGGCTCGGGCGTCGACGTCGCACGGGTGCGCCTGGCGACGAACCGGTTCCTTCAGGCCGCCGGAATGAGCGCCAATGCCGACTCGGCGCGCCAGACGGTGCGCTATGAACTGTACGACCAGATTCAAACCCAGTTCGGCGATCCCAGCGGCGACGGCGGCTTCTTCGCGGGTATCGACAAACTGTTCGCCAGCTATGCGACCTTGGGCGAAAGTCCGACCTCTTCGGCGGCGCGTCAGGATACGGTCTACAAGACGCAAGCCTTGTTCAACGAGGCCTCCGGCATCGCCACGCAGATCCAGTCGGCGCGGCAGGAGGCCGATAGCCGTCTGCAGAGCGCGGTCGAAACGGTCAATCCGCTGCTGGAACAGATCGACAAGCTGAACAAGACGATCTCTTCCGGTTCGGTCATCAACCAGGACGTGACCGGCGCTCAGAACGCCCAACAGACGCTGATCAACCAACTGTCCCAGTATATGGACGTCAAGATCGAGCCCCGGGCGAACGGCGGCGTGACGTTGCGGACCGGGACCGGCATGACCCTGGTCGGAGAGGGACATGCGACGCTGTCCTATCAGGCCGCGGGCACCGTGGGGGCCGCCACGGCCTTTTCGGACATCATGATCACCGAGCCGAACGGGACGCGCTGGCCGCTGCTGGACGGCGTGTCTTCTGGCGAGATCCGGGGGCTGGTCGAACTGCGCGATGTCGATGCGCCGGCCGCCGCAGCCCGGCTGGGCGAACTTACGGCCAAGCTGGCCGACGAGCTGAACCGGGCGCACAACACCAACAGCAGCGTGCCGGCGCCCACCAGTCTGACTGGCCGAAACACCGGCCAGTCGCTGGACAACGCCCTGACAGGCTTCACCGGCACGACGACGATCACGGCGGTGGACAGCGCGGGCGTGATACAGGCCTCGGCCGAGATCGTCTTCTCGGGCGCGACCATGACGATCAACGGCGTCGCCGCCGATCCCACGACCTTCCTGACGACGATCAACGCCCAGTTGGGCGGGGCGGCGACGGTCAGTTTCGCGGATGGACGGCTGCAGATCGAAGGACAGGCCGGCAACGGAATCGCCATCGCCGACGACGCCACGACGCCGAGCAGCAAGGGCGGACGCGGATTTTCGCACTGGTTCGGGATGAACGACCTGGTCAGCACGACGACGCCGACCTTCTACGACACCGGCCTGACCCTGACGTCGCAACATGGGTTCGACGTGGGCGAGAACCTGACGTTCCGCTTCACCAGCGAGTCCGGCTCGCGACTGAGGGACGTGACGGTGGCCGTGCCGGCGGGAACCGGCACCATGGGCGAACTGCTGACCGCTCTGAACGATCCCGTGTCGGGCGTGGGACGGTACGGCGCGTTCAGCCTGGATGCGTCTGGAACCCTGAGTTTCAAGGCCTATAACGCCTCCGCCGCCACCACCATGAGCGTGGTGAATGACGGCACGACCCAGGACCCCTCGGGCGTGTCGATGTCGGAGTTGTTCGGTCTGGGCGGGACCGGCGCGACGCGAGCGGGCGCCTATTCGGTTCGCAGCGACATCCAGCAGGATCCCGGGAAACTGGCTCTGGCCCAGTTGAACCTGTCGGCCCCGGCGGGGACGTCGGCGCTGAGCAAGAACGACGGGCGAGGCGGCCTGTTGCTGTCCGACGCCGGCAAGAAGAACGTCAACTTCGCTTCCGCCGGCGGCAATGGCGGCGGGATCAAGACCCTTTCGGCCTACGCGGCCGACTTTGCGGGCGACATCGGCGCCAAGGGCGCCGCGGCCAAGACCCGAGCCGAGACGGCGACGGCTCTGGCGCAGGAGGCGGGCAGTCGCCGCAACTCTGCCGAGGGCGTCAACATGGACGAGGAGCTCGTCAATATGACCACCTTCCAACAGGCCTATAACGCCTCCGCCCGCCTGATCCAGGCCAGCAAGGACATGTACGACGTGTTGCTCGGGATTCTGCAATGACACGGGTCGCCACCTTCGGGAACTATCAGTCGGCGCTGCTCAATCTCATGAGCGCCCAAAGCCGCGCGGAACTCGCGCAGGAGCGGATCGACAGCGAGAAGATCGCCACCAACATGTCCGGCTATGGCCGGGGCGCCGAACAACTGACCAGCCTGACCTCGACAAAGGCGCGGCTGGAAGGGTTCATCGGCGCCGGCGAGAGCGCGGCGGCGCGACTGAGCGCTCAGGACCTGGCCATGACCCGCATCTACGAAGGCGGGACGGGCGCGCGAGAAGCGATCGCCGATGGGATCGCGGCCGGCAATATCACCAATCTGATGACCGAGCTCGGCCTGCAGTATCAGCACATCCAGAGCGGGTTGAACGCCGAACACCAGGGCTCCTATCTGTTCGGCGGTGGACGCGGCGACGCCGCGCCGGCTACGGCCAAGACCATGGCGGATCTGGCTGCGGCTCCCTCGACGGCCTCGACCTTCGCGAACGACGACCTGAAACAGAAGTCGCGCATCGACGAGAACACCCTCGTCGAGACCGGTTTTCTGGCCAGCGAGATCGGCGGGCCTCTGACCGACGTGTTCCGCAACATGCAGGCCTATCAGAACGGAACTCCGGTCGTCATCGGCGGCGTCACCTATACGCCCACGGGTCCTGGAACCCTGACCGGTCAGCCCGGCGCCGGCGTCGTCGCCTTTCTCACCGCCCAATTGACCCAGTTCGACCAAGCCAACGAGGGCGTCACCAACCAGACCGCCAAGAACGGCCTGGTGCAGAACCAGGTCGAAACGGCGCTGAACGCGCACGAGTCGCAAAATCTCGCTCTAGACAAGATGATGCAGGACAAGGCCGGTTATGACCCGGCTCAGGCGATCACCGATCTGCAGGCGGCGCAGGTGGCGATCGAGGCGTCCGCGCAGGTGATCAACTCGCTGCGCAGCACCTCGTTGCTGGAGCTTCTTCGCTAGAACCAGCCGTTGGGCGAGCAAAAAATACGGCTCCGCTGGACGGACGACGGGATTGGAACGTATCATGAACAAATGGCGCGTCTAGATCTTCGGAAAAAGCTGTCGATTCTGGCGGATGCGGCCAAATATGACGCCTCCTGTTCGTCGTCGGGGACGTCGAAACGCGACTCGGTCGGGGGCAAGGGCATCGGCTCCACCGAGGGGATGGGCATCTGCCACGCCTATACGCCGGATGGGCGGTGCGTCAGCCTGCTGAAAATCCTGCTGACCAACTTCTGCATTTATGACTGCGCCTACTGCATCAACCGGGCCTCGTCGAACGTGGAGCGGGCCCGGTTCAGCGTGGACGAGGTGGTGGACCTGACGCTGAACTTCTATCGCCGCAACTATATCGAGGGGCTGTTTCTTTCGTCAGGCATCATCCGCAACGGCGATTATACGATGGAGCAGATGGTCCTGGTGGCCAAGACGCTGCGCGAGGTGCACGACTTTCGCGGCTATATCCATCTGAAGCTGATCCCCGAGGCCGATCCCAAACTGGTCGAGTTGGCGGGTCTGTATGCCGACCGGCTGTCTGCCAATATCGAACTGCCGCGCGACGAAGCCTTGGCGCGGCTGGCGCCGCAGAAGGATGTCGGCGTCATCAAGAAGGCCATGAGCCAGGTGCGGCTGGGCGTAGAGGCGGCCAAGCCGGCGAAAGGTGAACGGATCAAGCCGCCGAGGTTCGCCCCCGGCGGGCAGAGCACCCAGTTGATCGTTGGGGCGGACGGGGCGCCCGATACCGAAATTCTGGACCGCAGCGCCTCGCTTTACGGCGGTTACGGCTTGCGACGGGTCTATTATTCGGCCTTCAGCCCGATCCCGGATTCCAGTTCGATCCTGCCGCTGTCGAAGCCGCCGCTTATGCGAGAACACCGCCTGTATCAGGCCGACTGGTTGCTGCGCTTCTATGGATTCTCGGCGCCCGAGATCGGGGAGGCGACGACGGGCGGGATGCTGGATCTGGCGGTCGATCCCAAGTTGGCCTGGGCGTTGAACCGGCGCGAGCAGTTCCCCGTCGATGTGAACCGTGCGCCGCGCGAGATGCTGCTGCGGGTGCCGGGCCTGGGGGTGAAGGCGGTCGACCGGATCGTGTCGGTGCGACGCTACCGGACGCTGAGGCTGGAGGACGTGGGGCGGCTGACCCGTTCAGTCGCCAAGGTGCGGCCGTTCATCACGGCCTTGGACTGGACGCCGGGCGGGCTGACCGACGCCGTAGACCTGAAGGCGCGCGTGTCGGCCGCGCCGGAACAGTTGAGCCTGTTCTGATGCGTACGGCGGTGCTGGCGTCGGAAACGGACTTCGACGGGTGGAGGGTCGCCGCGCGGGGAATGCGGCTGGCTGGGGTGAACCCCAGCGAGGCGAGGTTCCGGGTGGGCGGCGCCGAAGGGCAGGGTGGATTGTTCGAGGGTCTGTCCGCGCCCACGGTCCTCCCAGCGCCCTTTAAGACAGAGGATTTCACCGTGCCTGCCGCCTTCGTGGACCTGGCCCGTGAGGTGATCCTGCACCGGGCGGTGGATCGGTTCGACCTCCTGTACCGCCTGCTCTGGCGGCTGGTGGACGAGCCCGATCTGATGAAGGTGATCTCCGACCGGGATGTGGCCGAGGCGTTGGAGCGGGCCAAGAACGTCAGTCGTGCGGCGCACAAGATGAAGGCCTTCGTGCGCTTCCGACAGACGCATGATGCGCGGGGCGAAGCCTGGGTCGCCTGGTTCGAGCCGGCCCATCGGGTGGTGGAGAAGACGGCCCCCTTTTTCCAGCGACGCTTCACCACGATGCGGTGGTCGATCCTGACGCCGGACGGCTCGGCCTTCTGGGACACGGAACGGCTGAGTTTCGGACCGGCGGCGACGCGGGACATGGCGCCGGCCGAGGACGAGGTCGAGGAATTCTGGAAGACCTATTACGCCTCGACCTTCAATCCGGCGAGGCTGAAGCTGAAAACGATGCAGGGCGAGATGCCCAAGGCCTATTGGAAGAACCTGCCCGAGGCGGCCCTGATACCGGAACTGACGGCGGCGTCGCAGGTTCGGACGGAAGCCATGGTCAATACGCCCGCGCCAGATCCCAACACGCGTTTCAGCCGCGCGATGGCGCCGGACCTTCATGCGGCGCGGCCGGAGGCGGACAGCCCGCCAAAGACTTTGGACGAGGTCGAGCGTGGCGTTCAGGCCTGTCGCCGCTGCCCCCTGTATCGCGACGCGACCCAGGGCGTGTGCGGCGAGGGGCCCTCGTCGGCGCGGCTGATGATCGTCGGCGAACAACCTGGCGATCAGGAGGACCTCTCGGGCAAGCCGTTCGTCGGCCCCGCGGGACAGGTGCTCGACGCCGCGCTGGAGGAGGCGGGGATCGACCGGTCCGACGTCTATGTCACCAACGCCGTCAAACATTTCAAACACGAGCCGCGCGGCAAGCGCCGGCTGCACAAGACGCCCACCAGCGGCGAGGTACAGGCCTGCCGCTGGTGGCTGGACGCCGAGCGACGCTTGATCAAGCCGAAGGCGGTGCTGGCGCTGGGCGCTACCGCCGGCCTGGCCATACTGGGCCGCAAGCCCGCGGTGATGACGGAAAGAGGACGCGCCCTGGCGCTGGACGACGGATCTGTCGGCCTGCTGACGGTCCATCCCTCCTATCTGTTGAGGCTGCCGGACAAGGCGGCGCGCGCCGAGGCGCGGCGCGGGTTTGTCGAGGACCTGATTGCAGCGCGACGACATCTCGGCTGACCGGCGAACGAAACGGGAGCGGCCGCGTTTGGATCGGACCGCCAGCGTGGCGGTTGGGGAGCCCGATGGGGGACGCAGGTTCGACACACTCGATACGGAAAAGGGACGGCGAATGTCATCGCGCGTTGACGTCGAGCCGAGGCTTGACCATTAGGCGGAGTGGAAATCCGGCCGCTGCTCGCATGGATCGGTGCAGTGTGACGTTCGATCCGACTTCCGGGGCGCAATGAGCCAGACCGACTACGAGATTTCCGACGCGGGGCAGGGGGCGGCGAAGCTGCGCCTGATCGGCGACTGGACGACGACAGCCCTGGGGCGTCTGCCGCAACGGCTGGACAGGGACCTGGGCGGGCGCAAGGTCGAGAGCGTGGACACCCGGGACCTGGGCCGGTTCGACACCGCCGGCGCCCTGGCGCTGGTGCAGGCGTCGCGTTGCGGGGTGCCCCCGTCGGCCTGGGCCCATCGTCCGGAGGCGGGCCGAATCTATACGATGATCGAGGCGCTGGAGCGCCAGAGCGCCCCGCCCCCCAGACGACCCGACGCCTTCACCCGCACCTTCGCCAAGATCGGCATGGGGGTTCATGACTTTGGCGGCGAGGCCATGCTGTCGCTGGCCTTCCTGGGGCGTCTGATGGCCGCCGTGATCGAGGCCGCGAAACACCCCGGCGGCATCCGCTGGCCCGCCTGGGTCAGCCAGGCCGAGCGCGCCGGGCTGGACGCCATCCCGATCGTCATGGTGACGAACTTCTTCATCGGCGCCGTCGTCGCCTTCATCGGCGTGGACCTGCTGACCGACTTCGGCGCCCAGGTGTTCGCGGTGCAGCTGATCGGCGTGGCCATGTTCCGCGAGTTCGCAGTGGTGATCGCCTCGGTCCTGCTGGCGGGGCGGTCGGCGTCGGCCTTCGCCGCCGAGATCGGGTCGATGCGGATGAACCAGGAGGTCGACGCCATGCAGGTGATGGGCGTCAACCCGTTCCAGGCCCTGGTGGTGCCGCGTCTGGCCGCCCTGGTGCTGATGCTGCCGCTGCTGACCTTCATGGGGATGATCGGCGGTCTGTTGGGCGGATTGATCGTTTGCTGGAGCTCGCTGAATCTGGGACCGGCCTTCTTCTTCCAGCGACTGCTCGAGGACGGAATGATGGCCCAGCACATGATGGTCGGTCTGGTGAAGGCGCCCGTCTTCGCTCTGGTGATCGCCGCCATCGGCTGCCGCCAGGGCATGTCGGTGGCGGGCGATGTGGAAAGCCTGGGGCGGCGGGTGACGGCGGCGGTGGTGCAGGCGATCTTCGCCATCATCCTGCTGGACGCCGTCTTCGCCCTGATTTTCCTGGAGCTGGACATATGACCGAGGCGACGACGACCTCGGCGCCGGGCGCGGCGGCCGATGACCGTACCCCGAATCTGATCGAGGTGCGCGGCCTGCTGAGCCAGTTCGGCGACCGCACCATCCACGAGAACCTGGACCTGGACCTCAGGCGGGGCGAAGTCATGGGGGTGGTCGGCGGGTCCGGCGCGGGCAAGACCGTGCTGCTGAACACCATTATCGGCCTGAAGGAGCCCGAGGGCGGGTCGGTGAAGGTGCTGGGCTATGACCGCGCCACCCTGACCGACGGCGAGGCGGCGGACATCGAGAAGCGCACCGGCATCCTGTTCCAGCAGGGCGCCCTGTTCTCGTCGCTGAGCGTGCTGGAGAATGTCGCCTCGCCGCTGGTGGAGCACACCAAACTGCCCAAGGCGGTTATGTATGAGCTGGCCGAGCTGAAGATCGCCATGGTCGGGCTGAAGCCGGAACATCATCACCTGAAGCCCGCCGAACTGTCGGGCGGGATGAAGAAACGGGCCGGACTGGCGCGGGCCCTGGCGCTGGACCCCGAGCTGGTGTTCCTGGACGAACCGACGGCGGGACTGGATCCCATCGGGGCGGCCGCCTTCGACGAACTGATCCGCCAGCTGTCGGACGACCTGGGCCTGTCCGTCTTCATGATCACACACGACCTCGATAGCCTGTACGCCATCTGCGACAAGGTGGCAGTGCTGGCCGACAAGCGGGTCGTGGAAAAGGCCACGGTGCAGGAGCTGGAGCGCTCCGACCATCCGTGGATCAAGGAATACTTCCTGGGACCGCGCGGTCGCGCGGCCACCAAGGCGGCCTGAGGAGAGCCGAAGTATGGAAAGAGACGCACATTACGCCGCGGTCGGGATCGCCACAGTCTGCCTGCTGGCGGCGCTGGCGGTGTTCACCATCTGGCTGGCCCGGTTGCAGTTCAACAGCGACTACGACCTGTACGACATCGTCTTCTACGGGCCGGTCAACGGCTTGTCTGAAGGCGGCGAGGTGCATTTCAACGGCATCCGCGTCGGCGAGGTCACCGATCTGAACATCGACACCAAGCGCGGCGACCAGGTCATCGCCCGGGTGCGGGTGGACGGCACGACGCCGGTCCGCGTGACGTCGCGCGCCCAGCTGGAGCCGCAGGGCATCACCGGCCTGAACTATATCCAGATCACCGCCGGATCGCCGAACAGCGCCCTGTTGAAGGAGCAGTATCCCGACAATGTGGTGCCGGTGCTGCAGAGCCAGCCGTCGCCCATCGCCGAACTGCTCAGCGGGTCGGGCACGGTGCTGGCCCAGACGGTGGATGCGCTGAATCGGATCAACCGGGTCATGTCCGACGACAACATCCGCAGCTTCTCGACCAGCGTGAAGAACGTCGAGGCCCTGACCACCGAACTGGAGGCGCGCAAGGCCATCTTCGCCGAGCTGGAAGAGGCGGTGAAGAACGCCAACGCCGCCATTCTGGAATACCAGGGTCTGGCCGCCGACACGCGTCAGGTGATCAACACCGACGGCCGCCAGGCCATCGCCAACATCAATCAGGCCACGGCGGAGGCCCGCACGGCTATCGCCTCGGCCAACCGCTCGATCACAGGGCTGGAACAGCCGCTGGGCGACTTCGCCGCCTCGAGCCTGCCGCAGCTGAGCGGCACCATAGAAGAACTGCAGGAGGCGACCCGGTCGCTGCAGGCCCTGATCGACGAGGTGCGGTCCAGTCCGCGCGACTTCATCGGTCGTCCCCAATCCAAAGAGCTGGAGGTGCAGCCGTGATCCTTCGTCCTGTCCTTCAAATGGCCGCCGTCGCGGGCCTGGCTGCGGCGCTGAGCGGCTGTTCGCTTCTGTCCACGCCGGACCCCGTGCAGATGTACCGGTTCGGCCTGCCCCTCGACGCGCCATCGGCCGAGGGCGCCGCGCCCGCGCCGCTTTCGGTTTCGGTCCGCCGCATCGAATTCCCGGAGGCGACCCGCGACGACCGCATCCTGGGCGTCACGGGCACGGAAACCGCCTATATCGGCGGGGCCCGCTGGGTTTCGCCGGCCGCCACCCTGTTCGACGACAGCCTGAAGGCGGCCTTCGCCAATCGGGCCGACCGGATTCGGGTTCTAGGCCGCCGCGAGCCGGGCACGCCGCCCCTGGTGCTGCAGGTGTCGGTGACGACCTTCGAGGCGCGCTATTCCTCGCCCGGCGCGGTCCCGGACGTCATAGTCACGGCGCGCGCCCAGCTGCGCTCGACCCCGGAACGTCAGGCCGCCGGCGGCGCGATCCGGCCCGAGCAGGGACGATCGGTGGAGCGGGTCTTCACCGTGACCCAGCCGGCGACCGAGAACCGTGTCGCGGCCATCGTCGACGCTTTCGACAGGGCGACGCGCGACATCAACACCCAGATCGCCGACTGGACGATCCAGTCGGCGAACTGACCGGGGTTCAGGGGCAGGATGATGATTCTCATCGGCCAGTATGACTCGCCGTTCGTGCGGCGGGTCGGGATCGCCGCGACCCTGTACGGCATGGCGTTCGAGAACCGGCCGTGGTCGACCTTCGGCGACGGCGAGAAGATCGCCGCCTACAACCCCGCGCGCCGCGTGCCGGCCCTGGTGCTGGGCGATGGGGCGGTGGTGATCGACAGCGCCTGCGCGCTGGACTGGCTGGATGACCGGCGGCGCGTCACGGGGGCCGAGGCGCTGATCCCCGCCTCGGGCGTGGCGCGGCGCGAAATCCTCTATCGCACCGCGCTGGCGACCGGCCTATCGGACAAGATCGTGGCCCTGTTCTACGAAAAGGCGCTGCACGAGGTGCGGTCGGAGGTCTGGCTGCAGCGCTGCCGCGCCCAGATCACGGCTAGCCTGGAAACGCTGGAGGCCCTGCGCGCCGCCGCGACGACCGAATGGCTGACAGGCGACGCCCTGACCCACGCCGACATCGCCCTGGGTTGCGCCCTTCAACACGCCCGCGAGTCCAGCCCCGACGAGATCGACCTGGCCGCCTGGCCTGCCCTGGCCGCGCACAATGAACGTTGCGAGACGCTGGCCGCGTTCCGGGCGATCTACAAGCCGTTTACCGGCCCTGCGGAGAGTTAAGCGGGGCAAGAAAGTCAGGGTAGGCAGGGAGAGCCAGCGGATCCATTCAGGTCCCGGTGAAGGGCCCGTCCGCCGCCTGGTCTCGTGAAGGCAACCGGGCCATGACGCCAGTAATCGCGGCTTCGATCAGTTCAGGATCAAGCTTGCGGGGATCAACCCTTTGGACTGCCTGGCCGTGCCAGATGGGCTGGCGGGTTCGCGTGTCAAAGGCGTCCACCGCCAGCGTGCCATCGGTGTAGTTGCGGACGCTGAGGTCATGGGCGAAGGGGCCCCGTTGGCTGATATCCAGTTGCTCCTTGCCAGCCACGGTGACGATCAGCGTGATATCGCCTGGGCGAGCCCTGGAATAACCCTTTGCCGCCATCTCTCGCTCGATGCCCTGCCGGATGCGCGCCAGCGCCACTGGATTCATTCCCGGCGGCGGGGGAAGATTGACCCAGTCATAGGTGCGGTAGTGAGCGAACTCCGCCCCAGGCGTGGTGTCCGACGATATGCTGGGTCCGGTCGCACAGGCGCCCAGCGCCATGGTCAGCATTGTCAGTCCGAAGGTGCGGCGGTTCATCAGCTTATCTCATCCAGAAAACCCCCTGGCGGCCAGTTGGCCAGGCGGCAGGTCTTTACAACAGCTTCACCGTGACAATGGGGTGTGACCAAAAAAGGTTTGAGGCGGCCTCCGATCCGTCACCTTGACGGCTCAGGCCTCATGCGCCTGAATCAAGCCCGGACGAGATCAACGGAGCGGACTGACCCGATCTGACGCGTTTCGACCGTGGAAGCGAAGCCTCAAGTGACCCACTGGAGGGTCTCCGCCTCGACGGGATTCCTGTAGGGCGCGCCGTCGCGCTGGGCGCGGGCGAGGGCGGCCTTGGAGGCGAAGTAGAAAGCGGATGGACGATCGGGGTCGCCCGCGAAGACCAGAGGCAGGTGGGGGCTGCGCCCCTCCAGCCGTTCCAGTATGGCCACGTCCTGGCGCAGAAAGGTCCGTCCCCAGGCCGATAGCATGGGTTTGGCGAACCGCAGCGCGCCGATGGAGCAGAGGATCAGGTTCCGGATCACGACCTCATTCTCGGCCAGAGGCGTGACGGTCGTGAGATTGACCAGTTCGAAGTTGCGAGCTGTAACCCGTTCGAGCCGGATGGACGGCAGGCGGAATTCGATGCTGACCTTGCGGTCGTTCGAAACCAGATCATAGGCGGGGGTGGAGGCGAAGGCGTCCGCCGCGATCGCCGTGAACCCAGCCAGCCTCGGCGCATAATTCTTCGTCTTGGTGCGACGAGGCTGGCTGCGCCACCACCACGCATCATGAATCATCGGCACATGGGCTGGATCCAGCAGACCCAGCACCGCCTGGTCGTAATCGGCGCGCGCAGGCGCTTCGGAATAGCCGATCAACATCAGGGGGGCGTTCGACGGCGAGGGCAGATCCGGCGGCGTGATCGAACCGGCGGGACAGGCCCAGATGAGACCCAGCCGATTCACCAGACGCCATTGACCGCATTCGGTGATCTGGACGTCGTCGCCCAAGACCCGGGCCGGAAGATCGATCCATTCGCCGTGCAATCGTGTGCGGGCAGGCGTCCTGGCGCGGGAGGCCCTGTCGACAGGATACCAGGCGTGAATAGGCGCGCCGAATCGGCGGTCGCCGGTCTGATGCGAAATCAGCCGTGCGCCGAGATCGGGAGGATCGGCCGGCAGCGTCTCGTGCAAGGTCGGCATATGACCGGCGTCGCCTATTCCCGCCCTCAGGCGCAAGGAAAACCGGGATATGATCAGCGCCCCCGCCGCGCCCCTCCGATCAAGGAGGATTGAAGGAGGCGACCCTAGCTGCCGCTTTGTGGTCCAACAAGGTTCAATAGACGGGCGGGCGGCACTCGGTCGCCCCCGCCGTCAGACGTGAGCCAGCGCCGCCGCGACGGTGTAAGCGGCCTCGGTCTTGGCGGCGACCTCGTCCAGGGTGACGCCTTCGGCCAGTTCGATCAGTTCCAGACCCGCGCCGTCCGGCTTGACGTCGAAGACGGCCAGGTCGGTGATGATGCGGCTGACGACGCCCGTGCCGGTCAAGGGCAGGGTGCATTCCTTCAAGACCTTGGACTGGCCGTGCTTGTTGGCGTGCTCCATGACCACGACCACGCGTTTGACCCCCGCGACCAGGTCCATGGCGCCGCCCATGCCCTTCACCAGCTTGCCGGGGATCATCCAGTTGGCGATGTCGCCGTTCTGGGCCACCTCCATGGCCCCCAGGATCGACAGATTGATGTGGCCGCCCCGGATCATGGCGAAGCTGTCGGCGGAGCTGAAATAGCTGCTCTCGGGGATCTCGGTGATCGTCTGTTTGCCGGCGTTGATCAGGTCGGGATCGACCTCGTCCTCATAGGGGAATGGACCCATGCCCAGCATGCCGTTCTCGGACTGGAGGGTCACCGTCATGCCGGCGGGGATGTAGTTGGCCACCAGGGTCGGGATGCCGATGCCCAGATTGACGTAGAAGCCGTCCTGAAGCTCCTGCGCGGCGCGTTCGGCCAGTTGTTCGCGAGTACGGGGCATTATGCTTGCTCCTTCTGACGAACAGTGCGCTGTTCGATGCGCTTCTCGGACACGGTCTGGACCAGGCGGTCGACATAGACGCCGGGCGTGTGGATGTGGTCGGGGTCCAGCGAACCGACGGGGACGATCTCCTCGACCTCGACGACCGTGACCTTGCCGGCCGTCGCCATCATCGGGTTGAAGTTGCGGGCGGTCTTGCGGAAAACCAGGTTGCCGCGTTCGTCGGCCTTCCAGGCCTTGATGATGGACAGGTCGGCGATCAGGCCGGTCTCCATCACGTAGTCGCGGCCGTTGAAGTTGCGGACCTCCTTGCCCTCGGCGACCAGGGTGCCGACGCCGGTGGCGGTGAAGAAGGCGGGGATGCCGGCGCCGCCCGCGCGGATACGCTCGGCCAAAGTGCCCTGTGGGTTGAACTCCAGCTCCAGCTCGCCGGCCAGATACTGGCGCTCGAACTCCTTGTTCTCGCCGACATAGGACGAGATCATCTTGGCGATCTGGCGCGTGCCCAGCAGCTGGCCCAGGCCGAAGCCGTCGACCCCGGCGTTGTTGGAGATGACCGTCAGGCCCTTTACGCCGGAGTCGCGCAGGGCGGCGATCAGGTTCTCGGGAATGCCGCACAGGCCGAAGCCGCCGGACATGACCGTCATGCCGTCGAAGGTGATCCCCTCCAGCGCGGACGTGACGTCAGCGTAGATCTTTCCCATCGCTCTCCCTTTTCACCGTCTGATGAATATTGCGGCGTCTTCCGCTCTTAGTCCGGAAGCGATCTTGCGGGCAAGCCGTCGCGACGACAATCGCGTCGCATCCGAAGAGGGGCTTCGACCGTATTCAAACTATCTGAGGGGAGCGATCGATGAACCTGACCAATGTCGCCATTCGCCAGTTGCAGGACGCGCCCTTTCCGGATTTCGTCGCGCGTCCGGCGATCGACAGCCTGGTCACCGAGGCGCGCAAACGGCTGGATCGCGAGGGGCCGCACGATCAGGCCGCCTTCGCCCGCGAAATGGCCGAGCGGGCGATCGCAGAGCATACGGATGCGGCGAACCAGCAGCATTATGAGCTGCCGCCCGAGTTCTTTCGCCTGTGCCTGGGCGAGCGGCTGAAATATTCCTGCTGCCTGTATCCGACCGGAGCCGAGACGCTCGATCAGGCGGAGGTGGCGGCTCTGCTGGAGACCTGCGCCCACGCTGATCTCCAGGACGGGCAGGCGATCCTGGAAATGGGCTGCGGCTGGGGCTCGCTGTCGCTGTGGATGGCCGAGACCTATCCCCGCGCCCGGATCACCGCGGTGTCGAACAGCCACGGACAGCGGGCCTATATCGAGGCCCAGGCCCGCGCACGACGCCTGACCAATCTGACGGTCGTCACCGCCGACATGAACCAGTTCGACACTGATCAGAGGTTCGACCGGATCGTTTCCGTCGAAATGTTCGAACACATGGCCAACTGGCGCGCCCTGCTGACCAAGGCCAGGCGCTGGTTGAAGGCCGACGGGCGGATGTTCATTCACGTCTTCACCCATCGCGACGCCCCTTATCGGTTCGATCACACCGACAGCGGCGACTTCATCGCCCAGCATTTCTTCACCGGCGGCGTGATGCCCAGCCATGGGCTGATCCGGCAGTTTCCCGACCTGTTCGAGGTCGAGGACGAATGGACCTGGAACGGCGGGCATTACGCCCGGACCGCCAATGACTGGCTGGCCAATATGGACCGCAACGCCGCACGGATTTCGATCCTGATGGGCGAGACCTATGGCGCGGACGCCAGGCTGT
>Ga0209643_1001393_pt1 | contig 23034 bp, 27 predicted proteins | sample AutmiccBRH37_all_FD_187383 | JGI IMG/M metagenome (GOLD analysis project Ga0209643, IMG submission 187383) | Deep subsurface microbial communities from Mt. Terri, Switzerland - Autotrophic microbial communities BRH/37_all (SPAdes) (version 2) | ecosystem: Environmental > Aquatic > Deep... | reverse complement strand
AGCGCGTCGGCCGGCAGCCTGGGGTTGAACAACGCCTGGAAGGTCGCCTTGACGGTCGGCGCGTCCTTGGCATGGCCCGTGCGGGTGAGGGCGCCGTGCACCGGCACATCGCCCGGCTGGAGCACCCGCGCATACCAGCCGCAGCGCGCCGACAGCGTCATGCGGGCCCCCACATCCGCGCGCCCGGTGTGCATCTGCAGCTTGAAGCACGGCTGGCGCGGCTGGCAGATCTGCAGTACCGCCGTTCCCCACGCAAAGATGTCGCCGATGTGAAGCTCGGTTTCGTCGGGCCCGTCGAGGGTCAGGTTCTCGCCGAAGGTCGCGGGCGCGCAGGCGAGGTTGTGGGTGGTCTGCCACCAGTCCCAATGCGCGGTGTGATAGGCGTAGACCGCCTTTTCCGGCCCGCCGTGAACGGTGAGGTCGGCTTGCCCGTCGCCTTCCAGATTGGTGGCGGTGAGCGCCAGCGCCGCCGCCGTGACCGGCTCTTTGGCGATCGCGCTGGTCACCGCCTCGCCGCGCCACAGGCCGAGCGGCTTGGGGCGCGACACGTTCAGCGAGCGCAGGGTCAGCGTCAGCGCGGTCATGGCTTGCGGCTCCGCAAAAGCAGTTCGGCGGCGGGAATCAGGATGATCAGCCCGAGCGGAACACGCAAGAGCGGCGCGGCTACATACGTCCACAGGCCGGGCGCGAACTTGAGCACGGCGCGCTGGAGAAGCTGGAGGCTGTCGCGATGGGCGTCGAACCAGAAGGCCCCCAGCGACGCAAACGGATCGCCGAAGCGCCACGCCGCAGTCATGAAGATCGCTCCCGACAGAGCGGCAAGGAGGAGGGCGGCGGTGCGGGTTCTCGGCATTGCTCGCCCTTAGGCCATGCGCGTGCACAAGGCAAAAGAAAACCGCGCGCCCCTCCTCCCAAAGGTGCGCGCGGTTTTGCCGCCAGGCGGATTAACGCCGGCGGAAAATCACGGCGATGACGAGGCCGATCACGCCCAGCACGGCCCATGCGGGCCAGCCCAGCACCATCTTGCCCCAGGACGGCCACGTGCCCGAAAACCCCTCGGTCGTTCCGGCGCCGGCGAACATGTCGATCAAGGCGCCCAGCGAGGTGATGACGAAGCTCTCGCCACCCTTGAGCCACGTAAACGCGTCGTAGCCAAGCACAAGTAGCGCCGCTACGACCAGTACGAGTGAAATCAAACGGAAAATAACCATGTGTGATGGCCCCCTAGCCTTTAATCCGTCTCGGATCTCGGCATACGGATGCATGCCGCTGTGAGCCGGGCCGCCGAAACCGTGGATGCCCGCCCGCGAAAGGTAAACGCTTCCTTAACCTTGAGCAACCAAACGGCCCCGCCCGGGGCTGCCCGGCGGGCCGGTCGCGCGCGGTCTGTGCCCTCAAGGACACAGCGCCAGCAGGGTCGGGGCCGGCAAAAGGGCGATTGTATGCGCGGGGGATGCCGCTATATTGCGCGCCTCGCCTGATCTGGAGGGGTGGCCGAGTGGTTGAAGGCGCACGCCTGGAAAGTGTGTATAGGGGAAACCCTATCGAGGGTTCGAATCCCTCTCCCTCCGCCAGCCTTCCGAGTCCTTCCTCAGACCTCCGGCCCTGCCGGACGGGAGCCCGAATTTGGCCGGGCATTCCGCGGGTTTACGCCTTTCATATTAGCGCTCGGTAGTGGTCAGAGACGCTTCGGCGCGGAAATCACCCCTGTTGGGCTCGGTTTCCTCAGAGACGCGATTTCGGTGGTACGGGAGTCTCTGTCGTCTTGGCGAAATCCCGCGAGGCAAGCGATCGGGAAGCGCGCAATGCGTCTCACGCGAAGCCGAGAGTCTTGTACTGATCCGTCCACTTGAGCGGTAGCCGCGTATCGTCGAGGAGCTTGCGCGCGGTGAGCTCCGGCGGCTGACTGCCACTCAGTATGGAGGCTGTGATTGCGGGCGACAAAAAGGGGAGGCGGAGAAGCCGCGTCACGTAGGAATCGCTGATCCCCTCTTGCGCGGCGACGTCTTTGACAGTGAGCGATGTGTCCTCGACCAGCCGGTCGCGTAGCGCGTGGGAGCGATGAGCGGTCTGGTTCTCTGTTCAGCTATGTGGATTTGGAGATGCGGGTTCCGTCTGACCATCCGTTGCGCCCGATCCGGGAGATTGTGAACGCAGCGCCGTCAGATCTGACGGAGCCGTTCAGCGCCCTTGACGTGGTCCCCTGATTGTTTCCATTCAGAAGGAGAGTCCTTGGGGTTCAGGCTCCGTGGTTGATGGGATTATTTTTGCGATTTCGGCTGGTGTGCGTCCGCCGAGTTTTGAATACGGCCGCACGGTGTTGTAGTCGAGGCGCCAAGCATTGAGCACAACGCGCACCTGCGCAAGGGTCGTGAAGATCGTCTCGTTGAGGCATTCGTCGCGCAGCCGGCCATTGAAGCTCTCGATGACGGCGTGCTGGGTCGGCTTTCCCGGGGTCGCCGGCGCAGCCCTACTATTACGGGATCGACCAGATCGGCTCGGTGCGCCGTGCGTTTGCGAGCACCAGCAGCGCGCCGGCCTATTCCTACGATCCTTACGGCAATGCCCTGCAAGGGACCGCGCCGGTCACCGACTTCAATTATGCGGGCATGTTCGTCGAGCCCGACAGCGGGCTCTCTCTCACCCTCTATCGCGCCTATGACCCGCTGGCGGGCCGCTGGATCTCGCGCGATCCGATGGGCGAAACCGGCGATCCTGCCTTCAACCTCTACGCCTATGCCGGCGGAAACCCGATCCTCTATATCGACCCCTACGGCCTCAGCCTCTTCGGGTCGCTGTCCTGCGCGCTGGGCGGGTATGGTCCCGAGTTCGCGGCGCTCATCATGGCCTGCCACCCGCCGACCTTGCCGTCGCTCTCGCGCTTGGCGCCGAGTACGGCGTGGCTCTCGCTTTAGGCGCGTGGGCTGTTACAGCGGCCCTCGAAGCCGGCGCAGGTGGGGAGCGCGCAAGATGTTGCAAATGGAATGTGCTTAGGGCAACAGCTTAGGTCGGCATCCGCACGGTCTCCATTTACGTCTGAGGGCAAGTTGAGCGCGGATGCGATAGGAGGAGCCCGAGAGATTGTCCCCGCATCTCAAATTGGAAACGCTAATGTACCCTCCGGATTTAGCAAATTTACCGCAACGTTCCGCACACTGAGAGCGCCAATTCGGTTTGCGCAACAATGTAACCTCTGGAAATGTCGGCGACATTTGAGACGGCCTGAACACTAGACGGTTGGTGCTGGACTGTTTGGTGGAGCCGAGGGGGATCGAACCCCTGACCTTCGCATTGCGAACGCGACGCTCTCCCAGCTGAGCTACGGCCCCAAACGCAGGTGCGCAAAAGAGGTTTGCGCCGAAGGTCCGCCTGTGTAGGGCGCGCCCCGGGACGTGTCAAGCGCTCCTGATTCCAGCGTCCGCCGCGCGCTACGCAAGCAGCTTGATCGCGACGAGAACGAGGACCCCTGCCAAAAGATAGCGGATGGCGAATTCCGGCACACGCGGTGCAATGAAGCTGGCGATCACGATACCGGGCAGCGATCCAACCAGGAGGGAGCCCAGCAGAGCCACGTCGATCGTGCCCAGAAACCAGTGCCCCATGCCCGACACGAAGGTGAGGGGCACCGCATGGGCGATATCCGAGCCGACGATGCGCGTGACGGAAAGTCTGGGATAGAGAAGGACCAGAGCGGTCACGCCGAGTGCCCCCGCACCAACCGACGAGAGCGTCACCAGCGCGCCGATCACCGCACCGATGACGATGGTGAGCGTGCGCGTCAGCTCCGGACTGAGCTCGCGGCCCTGCTTTGCGTAATAGCGCAGCAGCGGCTGACGGAAGAGCAGGGACAGCGCGGTTAAGATGAGCGCCGGAGCGAGGATCTTGGTGACGAGCGCTTTCGCGGCATCGCTGTTGATGTCGAGGAAATGCAGGGTCGCGAGCATCAGCAGGGCGGCCGGCACGCTGCCCAGCGCAAGGCGGCTCACCAGCCGCCATTCGATCGTTCGCTGAAACGAGTGGACGCTCGACCCGACGAGTTTCGTCACGCAGGCGTAGAGGAGGTCGGTGCCAACGGCCGCGACCGGACTGACACCGAACACGAGGATGAGAATCGGCGTCATCAGCGAGCCGCCGCCGACGCCGGTCAGTCCAACGAGGAAACCAACGCAAAGCCCCGAGGCCGCGTAGAGCCAGTTGATCGCGTGCAAAATGGACATCAGCGATGGATCTCGAGACGCAAACGGGTCATAGGGGCGAGGGAGCCGGCCACGTCACACTTGGCCCGATCGAGGCGTGGACCGGCCGGTGCTTCCGTTACCGGCAGGCGGCATCCGTGTCGCGAGGTTCATCGGGGGGTCCTTGGTGCCGCGTTGACGGTGAACGCCGAACCGGGCGTGTGCCGCGCCCGGCGGCCGTTCTTGAATGAGCGCCGCACGAACCCTTCGTGCGCGCGCCGAGGCCGCGTAAAGCGCCGGCCCCATTGCGTGGCCAAATCCTGCACCGGGTTCGCCAAGATCGCAATCGCCGCGCCGGCGGTCCCCTGGCGGTGTGCGAGAAATCCGCCTGTGGGCGACGTTCTGGTCAATTCGGCACCCGTCGTTGGAGTAAGGACGAAGGCTCCGCGAACCCCCGGCCGAGGACTCAAGCAATAAACTCGATCAAAATGATAGTCCATTATAGATGATATTTATCGTTAAACACATTTCTTATGTGTGATTACGTGGATATTGTGAGGAAAATAGCGGCTTTAGGCGGATTCGGGGAGATGCCCAACCCCGCTGGCGGTCGCGAGCGTCGTATGCTCGAGGACGTCTGCGGTCGCGTCACGCACCTCGATCAGCGCGCGGCGGATCGCGCATGTCACCTCGTCGACGCAGTCCTCGCAACGCCGGTATGCCGTGCGGCTCGCGCAAGGGGCGAGCGCGAGCGGCCCGTCGATGACCCGGATGATCTCCGCGAAACTGATCTCTTCGGGGGCCCGGCCAAGCACATACCCGCCGTGCCGCCCGCGCACGCTGTGAACGAGCCCGCGTTTTTTGAGGTCGAGCAGAATAAGTTCGAGGAACTTCTTCGGCACGCTCTCAAATTCGGCGATGTCGCCGATCATGGTGGGCTCGGAGCGCGATTTTTGCGCCAGGTGCAGCATCGCGCGGAGCGCGTATCGGGCTTTTTGCGAGAGCATGAAAATACCTAAGTCTGTAGATAGAGGATATCAGATCAGGGGGTCTACAGGTCAAGGCGCACCGCACGGGTTCGGCGGGTGCCGCAGGTCCTCCATTGACAAGCGCGTCACCCCTTCGCTAGACCCTCTCTTCCGCCACGCATCGCGAATGCGCGGCGCGGTAAGCTTCGCCCCGAATGCCCAGGTGGCGGAATGGTAGACGCGCTAGCTTCAGGTGCTAGTGGCCGAAAGGTCGTGGAAGTTCGAGTCTTCTCCTGGGCACCAGTTCGCGGCCGTGGATCTTCCCGACGCTAGAGAATCGCTTGGCTCCGGGCTTGTTTGAGCCCGAACTCGGGTGAGCCCGAGGGGAGCGATTGACGGGGATGCGCAAGACCATGGCGGATGACGCTGCGGAACGGCCGGCCAGGTCGCCGGTTCTCGCCTATGCAACGCTGGTCGTCGTGATGGTGATGTGGTCCGGCAATATGATTGTCGGCCGCGCGGTTCATGACACCATCCCGCCCTTCACACTCGCTCTCGTGCGATGGACCGGCGCCACCCTGCTGGCGCTGCCGTTCGCGATGCGTCATCTCGTGCGCGAGCGCAACGCACTGATCGTCAACTGGAAGCCGGTTGTACTGCTCGGCCTGATCGGGGTCGCGGCCTTCAATGCGTTCGCCTATTCGGGGCTTCGGCACACCACGGCGACCAACGGCCTGCTGCTGCAGGCGGCGGTGCCGGCGCTCGTGCTGGCGTTCAACTATCTTTTCTTCCGGGCGTCGTCGACGATGCTGGATATCGTCGGCGTCGCCCTCTCGATCCTCGGTGTCATGTTCGTCGTGCTGCGCGGGGACCCGCTCGCCATTCTCGCGCTCGATTTCAACTCGGGCGATCTTCTCATTCTGTGTGGAATCGTGTGCTGGTCGGCCTACACGAGCCTCCTGAAGTTGCGTCCGGCGCTCCACCCGCTCGTGTTCCTCGTGGCAATCTTCTCGATCGGGATCCTTGCCATGGCGCCGCTCGCCGCGGGCGAATGGGTCGCCGGCGCGGGTGTCAAGCTGACATGGCCGGTGGCGGGCGCGTTTGCCTACGTCGCGATTTTTCCCTCGCTGGTGGGGTACCTGCTCTATAACGCAGCGGTGCGCGATCTGGGCGCCGGCCGCGCCGGGCAGATGCTGACATTGATGCCCTTGTTCGGTGCGTTGCTCGCTGCCGTGCTGCTATCGGAGCCGCTCCACGCCTATCACCTGACCGGGATGGTACTGATCCTGGGTGGCATCGCGCTGAGCGCCTGGCGGGGCCGTTCGCACTAGGGCGCCGGCACGATGGGAGTTTCGCCGATCGGCGTCTGCTCATCGCTGCCGAGCTTATTGACGTCCGCTCCGGGGGCGATCGTGCTCGCCAGCGGCACGGACGCGAGCGTGGAATATTTCTCTGCAAAGCGCGCCATGTCGCGCGCGGCCTCATCGCGATAGGACACGTCGACACCGGTCACGGACAGGCCGAAGCTGGAGGTTTTCTTGAAATCGAAGTTTCCCGCATATACCGCTTTTCCCGGCTCGACCGTGAAGGGGATTGAGAACGGATGTGAGCCGCGCCAGGGAACATAGCTGCTCACGACCTCCCAGTTATAAAACTCATAGTGCCCGGGCGGGAGCTTCACCACGAAGAGCTCACCCTTCGCGTTCGCGTCGGCAAAATCGTTTTTGGGCAGGATCGGGATCAACGTCATCGCAAATGGCGTGCCGTGCTGGATACGGCCGGTGGAGGTGCCATCGATCTGCCTGTAGAGGACCGAAAACGTTCCAACGGGCATGGTGCGCGTGATCGATAGGATCACTATCCCGTCAGACGCATCTTGCTTCATCCGTGTTGAAGGACTCAGGCTTTGGGTGCCACATGACATCAGCACCAGCGCCGCGAACACGACAAGTACCGCCCGCATCGTAATAGTCCCCCCATCGCAGTCATTACAGTGTACACGCAGATGTGGGCACCCGGCGTCGCTTTCGGCGGGAGGCTTTGCTAGAAAGCGACGGGCGGTGCCGACGTCTAGCGATTCGTAAATCGCTTCAGCGGTATCGTCCGGCTTGGAATGGTGCGGGGAGCCCCGCCTTTTAGGACGCGAACGTTGAGCATCACACTGCACATCGGCGATTTGCCGGATGGTCTCGATCTGGGCGCCTCGGTCGCCGTCGACACCGAAACCATGGGTCTCAAGCCGGATCGCGACGCGCTGTGCGTGGTTCAGCTCTCCAGCGGCGACGGGACCGCGCATGTCGTCAAGCTGGTGCGCCCGGCCTATGCGGCGCCCAACCTCAAGGCGCTGCTGGCCTCGCCCAAGGTCCTCAAGATCTTCCATTATGCTCGTTTCGATGTCGCAATGATCCGCAAATATCTGGGGATCGACGTTGCGCCGCTCTATTGCACCAAGATTGCATCCAAGCTCGCACGCACATATACCGATCGCCACGGCCTCAAAGACCTTGTGAAAGAGCTCGCCAATATCGACCTATCCAAGCAGCAGCAGAGTTCGGACTGGGGTGCCGCGACCCTCAGCGAAGCGCAGATCTCGTATGCCGCCGCGGACGTGCTCTATCTTCACCAGCTCAAGAGCACGCTCGATGCGATGCTGGCGCGCGAGGGGCGCACCGCCCTGGCGCAGGCGTGTTTCGGATTTCTTGCGACTCGCGCCGCGCTCGATCTGGCGGGATTTGGCGAAGACGATATCTTTGCCCATTAATAAGGCACGATGTATTCGTGCTATAAGGGAAATGCGTCGCGTTGACCGCGCCCGGCCGCATTCCCATACTCAGTCTTTGAGCTGAGCCGCGCGGGTCAGATTTGCAAGTGAAGGGACAGGAATGAGCCTTTCGAGGTCGAATGCGGCCGAGCTCGGGTCCGCCGTCGCTCCGGCCGGGTCGAAGATTGCCGAAGACATTGCACATGCGCGCCGGGTGCTCGACCTCGAGGCCCAGGCGCTCGCCAAATTGTCGGAAGAGCTCGGTTCGAGCTTCAGCGCGGCGGTCGACCTGCTGTTCAAGATCGAGGGGCGCGTGGTGGTGTCCGGCATGGGCAAAAGCGGACATATCGCGCGCAAGATCGCCGCCACGCTGGCCTCGACCGGAACACCCGCCCAGTTCGTTCATCCCGCCGAGGCGAGCCATGGGGACATGGGCGCGATCACCGTCAAGGACGCGGTGATGACCCTGTCGAATTCGGGAGAAACCCGCGAATTATTCGATCTGGTCAGCCATGCGCGCCGCTATGGCATCCCGATGGTCGGCGTCGCCAGCGTGCCGGGCAGTATGCTCCTTCAATCCAGCGATGTCGCGATCGTGCTGCCTCAGGTGCCCGAAGCCTGCCCGATGGGCCTCGCGCCGACCACGTCGACCACCTTGATGCTGGCGCTTGGGGATGCCCTGGCCGTTGCGCTCATGGAACGACGCGGGTTTACCAAGGACGAATACCGGGTGTTCCACCCCGGCGGCCAGCTCGGCAAGGCGCTGGTGCGGGTGCAGGACCTGATGCATGCCGGCACGGCGCTGCCGCTCGTCAGACACACGACCCCCATGCGGGAGGTTGTGCTCGAAATGACGTCCAAACGCTTGGGCTGTGCTGGGGTTCTCGATGACGACGGCCACCTGATCGGCATCATCACCGACGGCGACCTTCGCCGCCACCTGAGCGCCGACCTGCTGACGACGCAGGCCGAGAGTATTATGACGCCCAAACCCACGGTCATACGCGCCGGGGCGCTGGCGGCAGAGGCGGTCGGTGTCATGAACAATCGCCCCCATCCGATCACCTGCGTCTTCGTGATCAGCGACGACGCGGTGGCGGCTGTCGCGGCCGGCGCGACGCCCGTTCCAGTTGGCATTCTGCATATGCATGATTGCCTGCGGGCCGGTGTCGCATGAGGAATTCTTTATGAGTGCCAATGATTTGGCCGGCCCTACCCAGGGCGCGCCGCGCTCCGGTAGGACCGAGGCGCTCGCTCGCAAGGCGTGGGCTTCCGAGCGGCAATACCGGTTCGGTGTGGCCCGGCGCTACTCGCGTTTTGTGGAGGTGATGAAGCTGGCCCTACCGCTGCTGGCGGTAGCGTTGCTGGTGCTGATGATCGGCTGGTCGACCCTTCACAAGAGCCCGATCGACCTTTCCTGGCAGGGCGATATCCGGAAGATCTCCGAGGGCAAGATCGAGATGGTCAAGCCGCGCTTGTCGTTCACCGACGACAAGGATCGCACCATCCTGGTGGAAGCCGAAATCGCCACCCAGACGGCGGGCAAGCGCAACCTGTGGTCGCTCGATACGCTGACTGCGCACGTGACCCCGCCGACCGGCGCCGGATATATGCTGCGCTCGGATCACGGGAACCTGGATTCTGAATCCCAGCAGCTCGATCTGATGGGCAATGTTCTGGTTGAATCGAGCCAAGGTTACACCTTCAAGGCGAAGAGCGCACATGTCGATATGAAGGAGAACCGGGTGACGAGCGAGGAGCCGGTCGAGGCGCAGGGCGGCGCGACTCACATTGTGGCAAATCGCTTTGAGATGTGGGACCGTGGGGCGCGGTTCCGGTTCGAGGGCGACGTTCATTTCAAGAGCGAGCCCGTGGCCAAAAAAGCCGGGTCTGACGGACAGCAGGGCGGGTAACGGGGCATGATGGGCAAAGCGAGGCAGAACGGGTCATTGAGGGCCTGCCGGGCGGGTGCCGGCGCGCTGGCGCTGGGCGTTTTGCTCGCGGCCGCAGCACCGGACGCATGGGCGGCCAAGGAGTCCGCCGGGCCGGTTCTCTTTTCGCGCGACAAGCCGATTGAGATCACCGCCGACACGCTCGATGTCGACCAGGAGAAGAAGACCGCGACATTCGATGGAAACGTCGATGCGCTTCAAGGCGATATCCGCATGAAGGCAAAGCGCATTACGGTTTTCTATGACGGAACTGCGGAAGCCGCGCCCGCATCGGATTCGGCGCCAGCGGAGGCGCCTGCTGCAGACACCGGGATGCCGGGCGGCGGAAAGATCCGCAAGATGGTGGTCTCCGGCCCGGTCCACGTCTCGTCGCCGCAAGAGACGGCGTCGGGCGACAACGCGGTCTATGATGTCGACGCGGCGCGCGTCACGCTGTTGGGAAATGTTATTCTCACGCGCGGCCCCAACATCATCCGCGGTTCAAAACTGACGATTAATACCGAAACCGGGCGGTCGATCATCGACAGCAGTTCATCCGTAGGCGGATCATCTGGTGGGCGCGTCAGCGGCGTGTTCATGCCGAGCCAGGATCAAGGGGCGTCGAGCGGCGGCACCGGAGGAAAAAGCACGCCTATCAGTCCGTAACCGCGGGGCCTGCCGGGCTGCAGGCGTGATGAGAGAATTGGAAATGCCGGTGACGTCTTGGGAGATCGGTGGGGCTGAGTGATTTCACCAAATTTTAAGTGCGCGTATCGTTTCATGAGGGTGTCATGCCAAGCATATCGCCGCGTGTAATTTCAGGCGGACAAGGTGATCCAAAAGGCCCGCAACTCGTCACGGACAATGCCGGGCTGGTCGTCAACAAGGTCGCCAAGACGTTCAAGCGCCGCAAGGTCGTGCGCGATGTATCGTTGCGCCTGCAGCGCGGTGAAGTCGTCGGCCTGCTCGGTCCCAACGGAGCCGGCAAGACCACCTGCTTTTACATGATTACCGGCCTGATCGATGTCGACTACGGCACGATCGAGCTTGACGGACTCGATATTTCGCATCTTCCGATGTACCGCCGTGCGCGTCTGGGGATCGGCTACCTCCCGCAGGAAGCGTCGATCTTTCGCGGCCTGAACGTCGAGGAAAATCTGCGCTGCGTTGTCGAGCTGGTGGAAAGCCAGCCCGAGCGCCGCGAAGCGGTGATCGACGAGCTGCTGGCCGAATTCGGGATCGAGCATTTGCGCCGCGCACCGGCGGTGGCCCTTTCGGGCGGCGAGCGGCGGCGTGTCGAAATTGCGCGCTCGCTGGCCACCAACCCGGCCTTCATGCTGCTCGACGAACCGTTCGCGGGCATCGATCCGATCGCGACCGGCGATATCCGCGAGCTGGTGCGCCATCTGAAGGATCGCGGCATCGGCGTCCTGATCACCGATCACAATGTGCGCGAAACGCTCGACATCATCGATCGTGCCTACATCATCCATGACGGGCACGTCTTGATGGAAGGCGTCCCCGACGAGGTGGTCGCGAATGCCGAGGTGCGGCGTGTCTATCTGGGAGATCGATTCAGTCTTTAACGCAATCTGCAAAGGGCATGCACCGATTTTGCGGATTGCGGCGTAGCCAACGGCGAGTTGAGCACTTCTTTAAGGGGAAATGGTGTCCACTTCGCCGGAATGTTCGTTCGTGAAGGAGAGGCCCCGCAGGGGTCGGAGCAGTAATGGTGCTTGCACAGAGATTGGAATTGCGTCAGGGCCAGTCCCTGGTCATGACGCCTCAGCTGCAGCAGGCGATCAAGCTGCTGCAGTTGTCCAATCTCGAACTCACGAGCTTTGTTGAGCAGGAACTCGAACGCAATCCGCTGCTCGAACGTGACGAGCAGGGCGAACGCGACGGGGGGGCCGGTCAGGAACCGTTAACGACGTTGCCGGAAAGCGGTGAGATGGTTGCCGCGGACGTCAAGATGGCGGATGGGCAGGTTTCGTCCGACAGCGCGCTCGATACCGATCTCACAAATGACCATGCCGGCGACCAGCGCAGCGAACTCGTCGGCGTTGACGGCGCGAGCGGCCCGGGTGGCGACAACTGGAGCCAGGTGCGCGGCACCGGCGGCAGCTTCGACGACGGCGAATTCAATCTCGAGGAAGTGCTCACCCACGACATCTCGCTGCGCGATCATCTCAACGAGCAGCTCAAGGTCGCGATCACGGATCCTGTCCGGCGCATGATCGGCGCCTATCTGATCGATATGATCGACGAGGCGGGTTATCTGCGCGGCGAATACGAGGGTGCCGGCGAACGGCTCGGCTGCGCGCAGAGCGAGGTCGATGCAGTGCTCGCCACGCTCCAGACGTTCGAGCCGACCGGCGTGTTCGCCCGCACGCTCGCCGAATGCCTGGCGCTTCAGCTCAAGGAGCGCGACCGCCTCGATCCGCTGATGGCGGGAATGCTCGACCATCTCGAGCTGGTCGGGCGGCGCGATCATGCCGCGTTGATGCGTATACTGAGCGTCGATGCCGACGATCTTGCAAGCATGATCGACGATATCAAGAGCTGCAACCCCAAGCCCGGGCTGGTCTTCGGATCCGACGTCATTCAACCGGTCGTGCCGGACGTGTTCGTGCGGGTCGGTCAGGACGGCGCATGGGTGGTCGAGTTGAACAGCGAGACGTTGCCGCGCGTGCTGGTCAACGGGCGCTATCTGTCCGAAGTCTCGCCGTCGATGACGCGCGAGGACAAGATTTATCTCACCGAGTGCATGAACAATGCGAACTGGCTGGTGAAAAGTCTCGATCAGCGCGCACGCACGATCTTGAAGGTCTCAAGCGAGATCGTTCGTCAGCAGGACGGATTCCTGGCTCATGGCGTTGAACATTTACGCCCGCTCAATCTGCGTACCATCGCGGACGCCATCGAGATGCATGAATCGACGGTCAGCCGCGTGACCGCGAACAAGTATGTCTCGACGCCGCGCGGACTGTTCGAGTTGAAATATTTCTTCACATCCTCCATCGCGTCGGTGGAGGGCGGGGAGGCGCATTCGGCGGAAGCCGTGCGTCATCGAATCAAGATGCTCATCGATGCGGAGTCGGGCACCGACGTTCTCTCCGATGACCGGATCGTGGAGATCCTGCGCGGCTCGGGGATCGACATCGCGCGGCGTACGGTCGCAAAATATCGCGAAGCTCTGCGCATTCCCTCGTCCGTCCAGCGCCGGCGGCTGAAAGCGCTGGCCTCCTGAGGGCTGCGTTTCGCGTTGTAATTGCCGTTGCGAGCCCCATGTTGACACTGTGACAGGGCGCTTTTATGGTCCCGGCCTCTTAAGGAGACTCCCGTGGGGGAGTCGCACAGGGACGAGGATTAGCCGCCCGTCGCCCGGTTGTCTCAGTTGGAACGTTCTCGCCCCTCGCGTTGAACCTGGCTTCTTCCCGCAAAGTGAATGGTCTCGGCATCATGAATATCCAGATCAATGGAAAGCAGATCGACATCGGGCAAGCGTTGATGACTCACGTGCGCGAACAGCTTTCCGAGCGAGTCGCGAAATATTACGATCGCCATGTGTCTGGCCAGGTGACCTTTTCGCGCGAGGGACATGGCTATCGTGCCGACTGCCATATTCATCTGGGCTCCGGGGTCGACCTGCAGGCCCACGGCGAGGCTGCGGATATCTATCAATGTTTCGAGCAGGCCTCCGAGCGTCTCGAGCGCCGGTTGCGGCGCTACAAGCGGCGCTTGCGCGATCACCATCACGGCGAGCGCGAGGCGGCGTGGCCCGCGAAAAGCTATGTGATTGCGCAGGAGCAGGACGATGCCGATGAACCGGTTGGCGATGCACCCGTTATCATTGCCGAGCAGCCGGCCGAAGTTCCTGTTTTGACGGTTGCCGAGGCGGTCATGCGCCTCGATCTGGGACAGGTTCCGTGCCTGGTGTTTCGCAACCGGGCCCATTCGGCGGTTAATGTCGTTTACCGGCGCGCAGACGGCCATATTGGCTGGATCGATCCGGCGAACGGGTCGGTGCTTGAGGGAAAAGGGGGTTGACCCTTTGTGCGTTGGGGCGTTTCTTGCACGGGGAACGCCGTCTTGGTTTTTTTGTTTGATGCTTGCTCCGAGCGGTTATGGACCTTTCCGACCTTATTTCACCTGACAGCGTCATCGCCCGACTGAAGGCGACCAGCAAAAAGCAGGCGCTGCAGGAAATCGCCCAGCGGGCGGCGCGGCTTGCGCGGCTGCCCGAACGGGAGGTCTTCGAGGCCTTGCTCGAGCGCGAACGGCTGGGCACCACCGGAGTGGGGCAGGGTATCGCGCTCCCCCACGCCAAATTTCCCGAACTGACACGTCTTCACGGCCTGTTCGTGCGTCTCGACCACCCCGTCGATTTTGAATCGATCGATGACAGGCCGGTCGACCTGATTTTCACGTTGCTGGCGCCCGAAGACGCCGGAGCGGAGCATCTCAAGGCTTTGGCCCGGATTTCCCGTCTTCTGCGCAATCAGTCGATCTGCGCGAAACTGCGCGGAGCGGAAGACGGCGACGCGCTCTATGCGATTTTGACGGAGCCGACGGCGACCGCCGCCTGATCGATCGTACCGAACATCGCGGCCGCTTGCTCGGGCTGCGCAAAGGCCCGGTAGCGCGCGCCTTCCGCCTCGGTCAGAACTTCGATCAAAACGCGATTCTCGATCCAGAATTCGACCACCTTGAAGGCCCCGCCGCGGTCGCATTCAAGCGCGCGCCAGCCATGCGCATGGGCGAGGGCCTCGATCGCGGCGACATCGAGGGCGCTGTAGAGGGCGACGTGATAGGGGCCGGGACCCGGCACCGGACCGTCGGGGCGGATCTGCACCTCCCACGGCATGACCTGTAATCCGCCCGGCGCCTGACCGGCCGCGCCCGACCCTGGATGATGGACGCTGGTTTCCGGTACAACTTCGATCGCGAACCCGGAACCATCGCGCGCGATGACGATGTCGGCCCCGTCGACCACGGGAAACGGCAGGACCACGCCCTCGATGAGGGTCGCAAGCGCCTGCGCGACGATACGCGGTTGACGTGCGGGAATGGAAATGTGGGCAATCATGACGTTGTCTCCCTTGGACGGCCCTTGAGGTCTTCGATCAGCGTGGTGATGGCCCACACAGCGGCGTCCGCTGCGTCCTGCCCTTCGAGATCCCATTGTTCGCGCATCGAGAGCCAGGCATAGGCACTGTAAAGAAGCTGGATGACGGCGGCGGCCTTGCGCCGCTCGGCCTCGGGGAGCCCATGCGTCGCGTCCCCCAGCGCCGCCAGGAAGGCGTCGCGCCGCTCCGCGTTCAGGGACTCGCGCATTTCACGCCCCTGCGGCGAAAACATCGCCGCGCGGATATGGGGCGCCGCGGCGTCGAAACTTGCGAACAGGGGACCCAGCTTCTGCGTCAGGTCGCTCTCGTTGCGCGGCATGCCGACGGTCACGCCGGCGCGCGTATTGAGCCAGTGCCACAACGCCTTCAACAGGACGTCGCGGTTGGGGAAATGGCGGTAGACCGTGATTTCCGTCACGCCTGCGCGCTCGGCAACCGCCTTGTAGGTGGCCGCCTCAAGGCGTCCGTCATCCTTGAGCAGGTCCGCCAGCGCCTCGACGATCCGCTCGCGGGTGGCCTGTGTCTGAGCCTCGCGCAGCGGCGACTTATATGTGCGTTCAGGTTTCATGATGATAGTATGTATATCATAAAATATCGGCAGTCAACACGAAACGAAAACGGCCGCTCCCGAAGGAACGGCCGTTCGTCAATTTCGCTATCGGCTCAGCCGGTTAATGGACGCTTACGGGTTCCATCTCGTACTGGCGCGCGGCGACGAAAGCGGCTTCGCGGCTGTCGACAACCGCGACGCGCGTGCCGTCCATCAGGTGAACCGCGTAAAGCTTGGCGGCGTCCGGGCCCTTGGCCTCATCAGGCAAGCCCTCGATCGTCTCGATCTCGTAGGGCGCCATCTGCTTGACATACACGGTCTTGGGGCCACCGAGCTGAATAAATTCCTCAGGGGTAAACGCCAGCCGGTTTTCGGAATTAATCGCGTGCATTGTGTACTCCTTTCCAGCCAGGTCCCTTTTTGATCCCGCTTAGGCAATCAACCGGTGGACCCGTCTTCCGGTTCCAGTGTCTGGCGCACCGTACTGGCGCGAGGCGGTTCGCCCGGGTGCGCCACGGTGTCCGGCACCGTAATTTTAATCGACTTGACAACCATATTGGGTCGCGGACGCACGAGATCAATATCCAGCAATCCGTTGTCGAGGCTGGCGCCGGCCACCTCCATGCCCTCAGCGAGCACGAATGCGCGCTGAAATGCGCGGGTGGCGATCCCGCGGTGAAGAAACTGGCGCTCACCCTCGCTTTCGCGCTTGCCGCGAATGACCAACTGGTTGTCTTCGAGTGTGACTTGCAACTCTTGCGCGCTAAACCCGGCCACCGCCAAGGTGATCCGCAGCGCACCCTCGCCGAGCTGCTCGATATTGTAGGGCGGGTAGCCGTCGCCGGCCGTTTTCGACACACGGTCGAGCACCCGTTCAATCTGATCGAACCCGATCAGGAACGGGCTGGTGAACACCGGTCCACGCGACATCGAAAGCCCTCGTCGATAAGCAGCTCATCAAGACGCGGCCCCATCCGGGCACCGCATCCTCTATGTGAGCGAAAGCGGCCGTGCCATCAAGAGGTCCGGTCCTAACCCGTCTTCACCCGGTTCTTGATGAGGTCGTCGACCACGCTCGGGTCGGCGAGGGTGGAGGTATCGCCGAGCGAGCCCAGCTCGTTCTCCGCGATCTTGCGTAAAATCCGCCGCATGATTTTTCCGGAGCGCGTCTTGGGCAGGCCAGGCGCGAATTGGATCACGTCCGGCGTCGCGATTGCGCTGATCTCCATGCGCACCCACTGGATCAGCTCGCGGCGCAGATCGTCGCTTGGCGCTTCCTTGGCATTGAGCGTGACGAACGCGTAGATGCCCTGACCCTTAATGTCGTGGGGATATCCGACCACGGCGGCCTCGGCGACCTTGGGGTGGGCGACCAGCGCGGATTCAATCTCCGCCGTGCCGAGACGATGACCCGATACGTTGAGCACGTCGTCGACGCGCCCGGTGATCCAGTAATAGCCGTCCTTGTCGCGCCGGCATCCGTCGCCGGTGAAATACTTTCCGGGGTAGGTTTTGAAATAGGTGTCGATGAAGCGCTGGTGATCGCCGTAGACGGTGCGCATCTGTCCTGGCCACGAGCGCGTCAGCACCAGGTTTCCGCTGGTCTCGCCTTCCAGCACCTTGCCGTCGGCGTCGACGATTTCGGGCACGACGCCGAACAACGGCTTGGTCGCCGAACCCGGCTTCAGCGCCGTCGCGCCGGGCAGCGGAGAAATCAAGATCCCGCCCGTCTCGGTCTGCCACCACGTGTCGACAATCGGGCAACGCCCGTCGCCCACCACCCGGTGATACCACAGCCAGGCCTCCGGGTTGATCGGCTCGCCGACTGAGCCGAGCAGACGCAGCGATTTGCGCAATGTCTTCTTCACGGGCCCGTCGCCCTCGCGCATCAGCGCACGCAACGCAGTGGGCGCGGTGTAGAAGATGTTGACCTTGTGCTTGTCGATCACCTCCCAAAACCGCGACGTCGTGGGATAGTTCGGTACGCCCTCAAACATCAAGGTGGTCGCGCCGTTCGCCAATGGTCCGTATACGATATAACTGTGGCCGGTCACCCAACCGACATCCGCCGTGCACCAGTAGATCTCGCCGGGCTTGTAGTCGAACACGAGCTCGTGGGTCATCGCGGCATAAACCAGATAACCGCCGCTCGTATGCAGCACACCCTTGGGCTTTCCGGTAGAACCGGACGTGTACAGAATAAAGAGCGGATCTTCGGCGCCCATCGGTTCCGGCGCGCAGTCAGCGGACGCGCGCTTCATTTCTTCGTGGTACCACACGTCGCGGCCGCGCTGCATGGCGACCTTGCCGCCGGTGTGCTGGACGACAATCACGGAGCGCACGTTGATGCAGCGCTCGAGCGCTTCGTCGGTGTTGTGCTTGAGGGGCACCTTCTTGCCGCCGCGCAGACCCTCGTCGGCAGTGATGACGCAATGGGATTCGCAATCGACGATGCGCCCGGCGAGGCTGTCGGGTGAAAAGCCGGCAAAGACGATGGAATGCACCGCGCCGATCCGCGCGCAGGCGAGCATCACAACAGCCGCCTCGGGGATCATCGGCAGATAGATCGTCACGCGGTCGCCGCGCTTTACGTTCTGCGCCTTGAGCACATTGGCGAACCGGCACACCTGCTCATGAAGCTGGCGATAGGTGATCTTGCGGCTGGTCTTGGGGTCGTCGCCTTCCCAGATGATCGCTGTTTCGTTGCCACGGCTCTTGAGATGCCGGTCGAGGCAGTTCGCGGCCACGTTGAGGACGCCGTCCTCGAACCACTTGATATGCAGGTTGTCGGCGTTCCACGAGACGTCGCTGACCTTGGTAAACGGCTTGATCCAGTCGATGCGCGCGGCCTGTCCGGCCCAGAATCCGTCATTGTCTTCCACGGAGCGGCGATACATCGCGTCATATTTCGCGGCGTCGACATAGGCGCGCTGCGCCCAATCCTGGGCAACGGGAATTGTGACGTCCTCAGACATTGGCGTCTCTCCAGCATGTGTTGTTCGTTTGGCGCATTATCGTTAGGCAGACCCCTTGCCGCAAGCGCGCCGTGGAATTTGAGGCGGCGTCAACGTACGCGCAACGATCCGCGTGCCGGTTGTTTCCCCTCTGCGTGCACGGCTGCTATTGTGCGGGCGATCAGGAGGTGGGAATGCAGCTTCATCTTTCGACGTGGCCCGAGGTGGAGCGCTATCTCACGCGCTCGCGAGGCATCATCATTCCGATCGGCTCGACCGAGCAGCACGGACCGAATGGACTGATCGGAACCGACGCGCTGTGCCCGGAAGTCATCGCCAAGCGGGTTGGTGACGAGGGCGATGTGCTGGTCGCGCCGACGTTCAATGTCGGCTGTGCGCAGCATCATCTGGGCTTTCCCGGCACCATGACCTTGCGCCCATCCACGATGATCGCCGCGCTCAGCGACTGGGTCGCGAGCCTGACACGCCACGGCTTCGAGAAAATCTATTTTCTCAACGGGCATGGCGGAAACATCGCGACCATCAATGCCGCGTTTTCGGAAATCTACGCACAGGGCAGCTTTCTTCCCGACGGCTCGAACCGCGCGCCGCTCAAGCTTGCGCTCAAGAACTGGTGGGAATTTCGCGAGGTGCTTGCGCTGTGCAACCGCCTTTACCCGGAAGGGCATGGCTCCCATGCAACGCCCTCGGAGGTCGCGGTCACGTATTTCGCCTATCCGGACGCGGTGAAGACCGTCGCGATGGAGCCCAAGATCGCGCCGACCGGCCCGATCCGGGACGCGGATGATTATCGTCGCCGCTTTCCCGATGGGCGTATCGGTTCAGATCCCTCGCAGGCGACGATCGAGCATGGCGCGCAACTGGTTGCGCTCACGGCGCGCTGTGTCGCAGACGACTACACCAAGTTTCTGGCGGACTGAGCGGCGAGCATGCTGTCCTAGCGCCGGACGGCGTCGGCGATCTGGTCGAATTCGTCGCTTTCGTCGTCTTCGCTGGCCTGTTCGCTGACATGGGCGGCCATCGCGCGCAGCACCGCCATCACGTGATCGTCGGCGGCGGCATAATAGACGTTTTTGCCCTGTCGTTCGGCCCGCACCAGATGGGCCGTCCGTAGATGACGCAAGTGCTGCGAGACCAGCGACGGCGAAAGGGCAAGTTCCGCCGCGATATCGCCGACCGCGACCGGATGGTCCAGCGTCGCGAATACGATGCGCAGACGAGTCGGGTCGCCGAGCAGGCGGAACATGTCCGCCAGGCGCATATTTTGTTCGGGCGTCAACATAGCCTCATCATATGAACATGTGTTCAATTGTTCAAGCTTTCTTTCGGAAGGATGCCCGCGTCCACATCGACAGTGGGGGACGGCGGTCACTGCGAGCTTAATCCGAACTCGCCGATTTGCGGATAATCTTAGCGAGTTTCATGCCGCTCACGTCTAACCTACCGAAATCACACCGTTTTCCAGCGCGAGCGGCACCGGGTTGAGCGATTTGCCGCGGCAGGGTCCGTCGATGCACAGGCCGTCTTCGGGCCGAAATCGGGCACCGTGGGTCGAGCACAACAGCACGGTGACTGTGCTGTCCCAAAACCGGTCATCGAAGGTCTCAAGCGGCGTCCCGCGGTGGGGGCACGCGTTGACGTAGCCCCGAAGCCCGGCGCCAACCGCCACCACGAACACGTCGTAGCGCACGCCGGCGATCTGGAGCAGAACTCCCTTGGCGCCGGTTGCGGTCAGCGCGTCCCGGCGGCAGAGCACGGTGCCGCGAGGCGGAATGTCGCTCATCACTTCGCGCTCACGCCGCCCATCTTGCAGATGAGCGCCCAGTGGCTGTCGTTGACCGGCATCACCGACAATCGCGACTGGCGCACCAGCGCCATATCGGCGAGCCGCGGCTCTGCCTTGATCGCAGCGAGCGTGACCGGGTTCGGAACGGCCTTGAGGGCCTTGATATCGACCATGCCGAAGCGCCCGCTCTCGTCGCTCGGGTCGGGGTAGTACGGCTTGATCACTTCGACCAGCCCGACCACGGCACGCTCTTCGTTGGAGTGATAGAAAAAGCCGAGGTCCCCCGGCACCATCGCCTTCATGTTGTTAGCGGCCTGGTGATTGCGCACGCCGTTCCAGTGGGTGCCCTTCGTGCCGCAGGCCACCTGCTGTGCAAAGCTCCACGTCGAAGGTTCCGACTTGAACAGCCAGTACGCCATGGCTCGCTCAGCGGCCGTCGAGGGCGCCGAAGGTGCGGCGCCAGGCGCGAATTTCGACCGACTTGAAAAGGCCCGCCTTGGCGTAGGGGTCCGAGCGGTTCCAGGCTTCCGCCTCGGCCCGGCTGGCGACGTCGAGCACCATCAAGGTGCCGATCATCGTTTCACCGTCATCGGAGAGCAGCGGACCGGCGATCTTGACCATGCCGCCGCTCGCGTCGATGTAGTCGATATGCTGGGGGCGCACGGCGAGGCGGACATCGGTCTTGTCGGGGTGGTCGAGGCAAAACAGGGCGAATAGCATGGCGGCTCCTCTGGCTCGTCGCAGCGCGGATCTAAACGCGCGGCGGCGTGGTATTCTCTGCAGTAAACGGGCGCGTCAGCAAGCCTTGGATCGCGTCATCGACGGTGAGGGCGCCGGTGAGGACGCCGTCGACCGCCTGCGAGATCGGCATCTCGACGCCGACCAGCGCCGCGCGCTCCTTGAGGGCCGCCGCGGTGAACGCGCCCTCGGCGATCCCGTTATGCGCGGCGAGCGCATGGTCGAGGGTTTCCCCGCGCCCCAGCGCGACACCGAGGCTGTAATTGCGCGACTGCGTGCTGGTGCACGTCAAAACCAGATCGCCAAGGCCCGACAGACCGCCGAGCGTTTCGGCGCGTGCCCCGAGACGCACGGCAAAGCGCGACATCTCCGCGAACCCGCGCGTGATGAGCGCCGCGCGCGCCGATTGGCCGAGGCCCTTTCCCTCGACGATCCCGCAGGCGATCGCGAGCACGTTCTTGACCGCCCCGCCGATCTGCGCGCCGATCAGGTCGTCGCTCAGATAGGGCCGGAACGTCGCCCGCCCGAGGCGCTGGAGCAGCTCCGGTCCACGCGGGTCGGCGATTGCGAGCGTGATCGCGGTGGGTGATCCGCGCGCGACCTCGCCGGCAAAACTCGGGCCCGAAAGGACCGCGGGGACAGCGCCGGGCGCCGCTTCGCGGAGCGCATCGCTCAAAAGTGCGTCGGTGCCGCGCTCGATGCCTTTTGCGCAGATGATGAGAATTGTCGAAGGCGCGATGTGCGGCGCCAGCCGCGCGGCGGCCTCGCGCAGATGCTGGGCCGGGGTGACCAGCAAAATCGCATCCGCGCGTGCGACGTCTTCAAGACGGCACGTCGCGCGCAGGCTGGACGGGAGGGAAACGCCGGGAAGAAATACCGAATTCGTGTGCGCCTGGTTGATCTCACCGGCAACCTGCGGCTCGCGCGCCCACAAGGTGACCGGGGACTCGTCGGCCGCGGCGATCGCCCCCAGTGCGGTGCCCCAGGCACCCGCGCCGACGACATTCACCTGCATTCCAGCGTCTCCCGAAGGTGAATTGCGGGCGTATCACAGCGCGCCCGCTCCCTGAATGACGAATGAATAATTTGTTGATTCTTCACGAATGCGCTCGTATTTTACGTGACATGGGTGTGAAGACGATGCGTCAGAAAATCGTCGCAGCGGCCAGGGAACGTTTCTTCCATTATGGTTATGCAAAAACCACAATGGCGGAGGTGGCCAGCGACTGCAACATGTCGCCGGGAAACCTCTATCGGTTCTTTCCCGGGAAGCTCGATATCGCCGAGGAAATCGCACGCGAAGCGCGTGACGAGCTTTTTTCGCGCATGCGCCTCGTCGCCCGGGACCCTCAAGTCACGGCGACGGAAAAGTTGCGCAGGGTCCTCTTCATGGGCCTCGAATTCACCTATGACCGCCTGGAGCGGATTCCGAAAGCTGTGGAAATCGTCGATATTCTGCGTCGCGAGCGGCCCGGTTTCGAAGAGGCCATGCAGGGGATCGAGCAAACCATCATCGCCGAAATTCTGACGCAAGGCACGGCCGGCGCCGAGTTTTGCGTGGCGGATCCCAAATGGACCGCAGAAATCGTGATGTGCGCCACCCAGCGCTACTATTACCCTCAGGTGTGGAGCTCCGCGCCGCTCGAACGGTTGAGCCGGGAGCTTGATTCGGTGATCGGATTGCTGCTGAACGGGCTGGCGCCGACCCGCGCGGTCGAGCCAAAGGATGATACTGCACTTGCGAAATCGTCATTCAGGCGCGGCGTCGTATCCGGATTTCTATAATAATATCATAGTGTTAGTTATATAATTGCGATCTGATAAGGACTCGGAAAGGCAGTAATTTTCAGGTTGCACCGCAAGATAAGAAAATATTTTGGTGATGAATGAACAAATCGCATTTTGTTCATTGCTTTTTTACCGGGCGTACCGTATAAGAATGACGTCGGCCGCGCCCAACGGTCCTTCGGGAACCATCAGGCAGCGACGCCGGGACAAAGTTTCGTCGCATCTCGCGACAG
>Ga0209643_1001392_pt1 | contig 23037 bp, 22 predicted proteins | sample AutmiccBRH37_all_FD_187383 | JGI IMG/M metagenome (GOLD analysis project Ga0209643, IMG submission 187383) | Deep subsurface microbial communities from Mt. Terri, Switzerland - Autotrophic microbial communities BRH/37_all (SPAdes) (version 2) | ecosystem: Environmental > Aquatic > Deep... | reverse complement strand
AACTGATATGCCAGGGTTAGGAGTTTCGAGTTTTACTTTTTTAGAATCACTTAAGTCACGAATTATTCATTATTATTTATTAAATTTTGATGGATATATATTAATTACAGCTCAAACAAATAAGATAATTAACCCTAAGAATAGGCCTTCAATTGTGATTGAAGGATTTGTTGATAAAACAATGGAAACTCACGAGAATACACTTGAAAATAAAGAAGATGAACGAATTTTACTATATTCTGGAGGGGTTTTCGAAAGGTATGGAATAAAAAATTTAATGAAAGGTTTTATGCTTTTAAAAGACACAAGTATTCGTTTACATATTTATGGTAGTGGTGCAATGGCAAAGGAGATGCCGAAGTATATGGAACTTGATAGTAGAATTAAATATATGGGAGTGGTTCCAGTCCATATTCTTGTAGAGAGACAAGTGAAAGCAACCTTGTTAATAAATCCAAGACCAACTGTAGAGGAATTTACTAAATATTCGTTTCCTTCTAAAAACATGGAATATATGGTTTCGGGAACTCCCGTGGTTACAACATTATTACCAGGTATGCCAAAAGAATATTTACCTTATGTGTATTTATTTAAAGATGAAAGTATAGAAGGAATTTATGAGGTTTTATTAAAATTGCTAAATATTCCTAAGATAGAATTGCATTCTTTTGGAATAAGAGCTAAAATATTTGTACTTGAAAATAAAAATCATTTAATTCAAGGAGAGAGAATTTCAGAATTTATTAAAAATATTAAGTAATAAGGTTTTTATGATTTAAAAATAATGTAGATTATATTGAAATTAGAATTTAGCGATTTATGCAAATTTGAAATTATAAATTAAGGATTTATGTTTAGTAATTAAAAATATATTAAAATGTTTAGGAATAAAATTTTATTGATAACAGGAGGTACAGGTTCCTTCGGAAATGCAGTGTTAAATCGATTTTTGCACACTGATCACTTTAAAGAAATCCGTATTTTTTCTCGTGACGAGAAAAAACAGGACGACATGCGCAACCAGTTAAAAAATGAAAAACTCAAATTTTATATCGGGGATGTTAGAGATTATGACAGCGTAGAAAGAGCCATGCGCGGCGTAGATTATGTATTCCATGCGGCAGCATTAAAACAAGTGCCTTCTTGTGAGTTTTTTCCAATTGAGGCAACCAGAACCAATGTTTTCGGAACACAAAATGTCATTGATGCGGCATCAGCCCATAAAGTGAAAAAAGTAATTTGTTTAAGCACCGATAAAGCGGCTTATCCAATCAATGCGATGGGAATTTCAAAAGCCTTGATGGAAAAAGTAGCCATCGCGGCTTCAAGAAATACGGTGGATACCACCGTTTGTTTAACCCGTTATGGCAATGTAATGGCTTCAAGGGGTTCTGTGATTCCTTTGTTTTTAAAACAAATTCAGGAAGGTAAACCCATTACGATTACCGATCCATACATGACCCGTTTCTTAATGTCATTGGAAGAAGCGGTAGAGTTGGTGCTGTTTGCATTTGAACACGGAAATCCTGGCGATTTGTTTGTCAATAAAGCACCGGCAGGTACCATTGGTGATTTGGCACAGGCCTTAAAAGAAATTTGTAATGCAAACAATGAAGTGAAAGTTATTGGAACGCGTCACGGAGAAAAATTATATGAAACCTTGTGTACCCGCGAAGAAATGGTAAAAGCCGAAGATATGGGAGAATTTTACCGGGTACCGGCAGATAACCGTGATTTAAATTATGCACGTTATTTTTCGGAAGGGATTGAGGATGTTTCTTCAATAGAAGATTACCATTCCCACAATACCGAACGTTTGGGCGTAGAAGGAACTAAGAAATTATTACTAAAACTGCCATTGATCCGAAAAGAAGTTTTTGGAGAAGATGTGGCGCAAATGCCTGGATAAAATAGCAATCAGCTTTCACAGTTAGCTTTCAGCGCTCAGCAATTAGCTGTCAGCTTTTGTCCTTTGTTTTTTGTAACCTTTGAGTCTTAAATTTAATTTTTGAACGCTGACAGCAGTTAACAGATAACAGATAACTGAACGCTGACCGCCGAACGCTGAAAGCAATCAAAAGAACAATTAGAAAAAAATGATTCCAAAAATAATCTCAGGAAATAGCCATACCGACGAAAGAGGCACTTTATGTTACAACAATTCTTTTGATGCTTCAACCATCAAAAGAATTTATATAATTGAAAATAATAGTACCGATTTTATCCGTGCTTGGCAAGGCCATAAAATAGAACAGCGATGGTTTTCGGCAATCAAAGGATCCTTTAAAATCCAATTGATTGAAATAGACCATTGGGACCAGCCTTCTAAAAACCTGGAAAAGCTTACTTTTACGGTCAGTGCCGAAAAATTAGATGTGCTGCATGTGCCTAAAGGTTATGTTTCCAGTATTCAATCGCTGGAGGAAGATGCCAAATTATTGGTAATGGCGGATTATAGATTACACGAAATCAGTGATGAATTTAGATTTCCATTTGATTATTTCGTTTAATGATACATAGGTTTTAAAAAAATAAATAAATGTTCGAGTATAAGAAATTATGATACACGAAGGAATGATTAATTAATGGCGAACAGCAGCTGTTACCGCTAAAAAATAAAATTTAAACAAATGAAAAAAATAAAATTAGCGACTATTCTAGGAACACGTCCTGAAATTATCAGGTTGGCGGAATGTATCAAACTTTGTGATCAGTATTTTGATCATATCGTAATTCATACAGGCCAAAATTATGATTATGAATTGAATGAAATTTTCTTTGAGGACTTAAATTTGAGGAAACCTGATTTTTTCCTCAATGTGGCAGGCAAACATTTAGGGGAAACAATCGGGAATGTGATTTCTAAATCCTATGAAATTCTTTCAAGTGAAAAACCGGATGCTTTATTGGTTTTAGGGGACACCAACAGTGTTTTAAGTACGATTGCCGCAAAAAGACTTAAAATTCCAATTTTCCATATGGAAGCAGGTAACCGTTGCTTTGACCAAAACGTTCCGGAAGAAATCAACAGGAAAATTTCTGATCATATTTCGGATATTAATCTAACTTATACAGAACACAGCAGAAGATATCTTTTGAGCGAAGGATTCAGAAAAGACCATGTTTTTGTAACGGGCTCTCCATTATATGAAGTTTTGAAAAAAAATGAAAGTAAAATTGAAGGCTCAAATGTATTGGAAAAATTGAAGTTAGTAAAGGAGCAATATATGGTGGTGAGTGCACACAGGGAAGAGAATATAGATTTAAAAAATCATTTTGAGATTTTATCGGAATCATTAAATGCGGTTGCTGAAAAATATAAAATGCCAATTATTTTTTCTACACATCCCCGTACCAAAAAAAGAATTGAAAGTTCAAAAATAACTTTCAACCCATTGATAAAAAGTATAGTGCCACTTGGTTTTTTTGACTATGTTAAACTGCAACAAAATGCTTATGTAGTGTTGTCTGATAGCGGTACGATTAGTGAAGAATCTGCGATGATGGGATTTCCTGCAGTCAGTATCAGAACAAGCACAGAAAGGCCAGAAGCGATTGACGCCGGAACAATTGTGTTGGGTGGTTTAAGCAAAGACAGTATGCTCAATGCAATTGAAATCACTAAAGGGCTTATGATAAATAAAAATTCTCAATTACCATGGGAATATCAAGTTACAAATACCGCTGAGAAAATTGTTAAAGTTATTCAAAGTTATACGCCAATAGTTAATAAAGTTATTTGGGATAAATAATCAAGATATGAAAAAGATTTTAGTGTTGGGAATCAAAGGCATGGCGGGTCATGTAATTTTTAAATCGCTGCCTTTATTAGGTGATTATGAAGTATATGGTATTGCCAGGAATGTTACTGCCAGCAGCAATATATTTAACCTGGATGTGGCGAATATTGAAGAACTAAGTAAAATAATTGATTTAAAATTTGATGTAATCATCAATTGCATCGGTATTTTAAATAAGGATGCAGAAGACAATCCGCATAAAGCAATATGGTTTAATAGTTATTTCCCACATTTCTTAGAAGCAATAACTAAAAACACCTTAACTAAAGTTATTAGTATTAGTACCGATTGTGTTTTCTCAGGAAAAAAAGGAGGTTATATTGAAAATGATTTTAAGGATGGGGAAGGTTTCTATGCGCAATCAAAAGCTTTGGGTGAAATATTGAATAATAAGGACTTAACGATAAGAACCTCAATTATTGGTCCTGAACTTAACGAAGATGGCATAGGGTTGTTTCATTGGTTTATGCAACAAAAAGGAACTATAAATGGCTTTACAAATGCTATTTGGGCTGGAGTAACAACATTAGAGCTTGCAAAAGCGATCAGTTGGGCTATTGAAAATAATATTTCAGGTTTATATCATATTACAAACAATAAATCTATTAATAAGAACGACCTTTTAAATTTGTTTAAAAAATACACTAATAAAAATCTATTAATTATTGCAACTGAAGGGAAGAAAGTTAATAAAAGTTTTATAGATACACGTCAAGAAATTAATTTTAGGATACCGGATTATGATTCCATGGTAAAGGAAATGATTGAATTAATAAAAAATAATGGCAAACTTTATTCACATTATAAATTAAATAATGGGTATTAAGTTGTTGTTTATAATAAAAATATAAAAAAATGAATTTGTCATACTTATTGGCTAAATTTTTGAAAAAATTTCGTGGAAGCGCAATAAAGAATAGCCAAATTCACAAAACCTCTAAAGTTGAATCCGGAAGCCAAATCGTTAATACTAGTTTTGAAAAACATTCCTTTTGTGGCTATAATTGTGAGATTATAAATTGCGAAATAGGATCATTCTGCTCAATAGCAAATAATGTAATTATAGGCGGTGGTATGCACCCAATGGATTGGGTTTCCATGTCTCCGGTATTTTATGAAGGCCGAGATAGCGTAAAAGCCAAATTTTCAGAACACAAAAGAAATCCTCCACAAAAAACAACGATTGGCCATGATGTTTGGATTGGACACAGTGTAATTATAAAACAGGGTGTAAATATTGGAACAGGTGCAGTAATTGGAATGGGAAGTGTTGTTACAAAAGATGTTGAGCCATATTCAGTAGTTGCAGGTTGTCCGGCTAAAGAAATAAAAAAAAGATTTGATAATGAAACGATTTCTGAATTACTTGAAACCAAATGGTGGACATTTAATGACGAACAATTACATAAATTTGCAAAATATTTTACAGACCCTAAAATGTTTATAAAAGAATTTAGAAAATGAAAATATTACATGGCTGTTTGGCAGCATTTTATATTGATAATTACGGTTATCAGGAAAATATTTTACCTAAAATGCATAAATTGCAAGGACACGATGTTGAGATTTTAGCATCAACTGAGACCTATATAGAAAACGCAAAACTTGGTTATATTAAGCCCGAATCATACTTAACAAAGGAAGGAATTCCAATTACAAGAATCCCCTACACAAGTTATTTACCGCATTTTATAGCTAAAAAATTGCGCATTTATGAAGGGATTAATAACATTTTAGAAAGATTTAAACCAGATATAATTTTTCTTCACGATTGTCAATTTTTAAGCATTGGTGATATAGTTAAATATAAAAATAAAAATAAAAACGTTCAAATCTATGTAGACAGTCACACAGATTTTATTAACAGTGGCAAAAATTGGATTTCGAAAAATATTCTTCACGCTATAGTTTATAAATGGGCCGCAAAAAAAATTGAACCTTATACAAGGAAGTTTTATGGTACATTACCGGTTAGAGTAGATTTTTTAAAAAATGTGTATAATATTTCTGAATCGAAGATTGAACTTTTGGTATTGGGAATTGATGATAGTGTGGTCGATTTTACAAAAAAACAAGAAATAAGAAAATCAATTAGAGAATCTCTTAATATTAAAAATGATGACTTTGTTATTGTAACAGGCGGAAAACTGGATTCAAGAAAAAATATACATATTTTAATGAAGGTTGTTTCTGAGTTGAATAATAATAACATTAAGTTGATTGTTTTTGGAACACCAAACCAGGAAATGAAAAAAGAGATAGAATTGCTTTCAAAAGGTAAAAACATTAAGTACATAGGTTGGCTTGCTCCGGAAAATGTTTATAATTATTTATTTGCATCAGATTTGGCTTTTTTCCCCGGAACACATTCAGTTTTATGGGAGCAAACTATAGGCATTGGAATGCCGTGTGTATTTAAAAAATGGGAAGGGATTCAGCATGTTGACCTTGGAGGCAATTGTTTATTTATTGATAAAGGAGATGAAGAGGAAATTGAAAACACAATTTTAAAAATATATAATAACAGGCAACTTTATTTAGCGATGGAAAAAGTTGCTGTTGAAAAAGGTATTTCAGAATTTTCATATTTTGAAATTGCTAAAAGGGCTATTGAACAAAATTAATTTGTAAATTTTAACGTTAAAAGTTTAAAATGAGAGAATACCAAATATGCACAAACTGTGTAATGGATACTACAGACTCAAAAATAACCTTCGATGATAAAGGAGTTTGTGACCATTGCAATACCTACTATAAAGACATTTTGCCTAATTGGCACACCAATGAAAAAGGGGATAAAGCATTGAAAGAAATTATTGCCAAAATTAAAAAAGAAGGTGAAGGTAAAGACTTTGATTGTTTAATGGGAATGAGTGGAGGAATTGACAGTTCTTATCTTTTATATGTAATGAAAGAAAAATATGGATTGCGTCCTTTAGTTTTTCACGTGGATGCTGGCTGGAATTCTCAAATAGCGGTAAATAATATAGAACGCTTGGTAGATGGCTTAGGGTTGGATTTATATACGGAAGTAATAAATTGGGAAGAAATCAAAGATTTACAATTGGCATTTTTCAAATCGGGAGTTCCTCATGTAGATGTTCCCCAAGACCATGCCTTTTTTGCAACCATGTATAAATTTGCATCAAAGCATAAGATTAAATACATTCTTACAGGAGGTAATTATGCAACGGAGTGTGTAAGAAATCCTTTAGAATGGATGTATTACCAATCAGATTCAATTCAGTTGAAAGATATTTATAAAATACATGGAACAGGTAAATTAAAGGACTACCCTGTATCAAATATTTTATGGCATAAGATTTATTTACCCTATATTAAAGGAATTAAATTAATCAGGCCCTTAGATTTTGTTCCTTATCATAAAGATGAAGCCATGCAATTTTTGGTAGATAAATTTGGGTATCAGAAATATCCCCAAAAGCATTTTGAATCCAGATTTACAAGATTTTACGAATCATATTGGCTTCCGGTAAAATTTGGATTTGATACCCGAAAAGTACAGTATTCAAGTTTAATACTCACTGGTCAAATGACAAGAGAAGATGCTTTAGAAAAATTAACCCATCCAGCTTATGACCCGAAAATCATAGGGCAGGATTTTGAATATGTAGCTACAAAATTAGGCATAACAGTGGAAGAACTTCAGTCTTATATGGATGCGCCCAATAAAACGTATAAAGATTATAAATCTCAAGAAAATATTTATAATGTAGGTGCAAAACTAATGCGGTTGTTAGGTTTGGAAAAAGGAGGAAAAAGATGATAGGAATAGTAGATTATGGTTCTGGGAATATTCAGGCTATCGCAAATATTTATAAAAGATTAAATATCGACTGTAAAATAATTAATAATCCTTCAGAGTTGGAAACCGCTGATAAGTTAATCTTGCCGGGTGTAGGTGCTTTTGATGAGTGCATGAAACAATTAATGGAATCAGGATTAAAGGATAAGTTAGATGAGTTAGCGCTTATAAAAAAAATACCCATTTTAGGTATTTGTATAGGGATGCATATTATGGCTGATTCAAGTGAAGAAGGAAATTTAAAAGGGCTTGGCTGGATTAAAGGGAAAGTAAAGAAATTTGATATTTCAATGATTCAATCGAAACCTTATTTACCACATATGGGATGGAATAATATTAGCAATACCAATAATCATCAAATATTTGACAAAGTTGATAAAGAACAGGGCTTTTATTTTGTTCATAGTTATTACTATGCTTGTGATGATGAAAAGAATATTTTAAGTACTTGTAATTATGGAATTAATTTTGCTTCTTCTATTTATGATCACCACATATTTGGAATGCAATTCCATCCGGAAAAAAGTCATAGCAATGGAATTCAGTTATTGGAAAATTTTGCAAAATTAGATTTATGTTAAGATCACGAATTATTCCTTGTCTTTTAGTTCATAATAAAGGGCTCGTTAAGACCGTAAATTTTAAAGATCCAAAATACGTAGGAGATCCAATTAATGCGGTTAAAATATTCAATGAAAAAGAAGTTGATGAATTAATGGTTTTAGATATTGATGCATCAAAAGAAAATAGAGGCCCTGATTTTAATTTGATAAAAAACCTCGCCGTAGAATGCCGTATGCCATTTTGTTATGGGGGTGGCGTCTCAACAGTTGAACAGGCAAAAAAAATTATCAGTCTGGGGGCTGAAAAAGTAGCTTTATCCTCCGCAATCATAGAAAACCCAATGCTGTGCAAAGAAATTGGCGAAGCTGTTGGTGTTCAGAGTGTCGTCGTTGTTTTAGATGTAAGGAAAAAAATGTTGGGGGGGTACGATTTATACACTTTGAATGGTAAAAAAAAATCTAAAAGAAAATTAAAAGAATTTGTTATAGAATTAAACAAAATAGGGGTTGGGGAAATTATTGTGAATTCAATTGATAACGATGGCAAAATGCTTGGATATGACATTGAATTGGCTGAAATAATCCGAAACTTGTGTGATGTGCCTATCACAATTTTAGGGGGAGCAGGTAATTTAGAACATATAAAATCATTAATAGCTAAATTTAAAGTAATTGGTGCAGCTGCTGGAAGCTTATTCGTTTTTAAAGGAAAATATAAAGCGGTATTGATCAATTACCCAAATAGAGAAGAAAAAGCAAGTCTATATTAAAAAATAAAATTTGAATTCATACAACGAATCGATCAAAACAAATTTTGACACATAAAAGAATAATTAATGGTGTACTTTCCTATCGGACAGGCAGCAATCTGTTACCGTTAATAAATAAAATTTAAACAGATGAAACGCCTCCAACAAAATAATCTAACAGAAAAAAAGAAAGATTCTAAGCGTTCCATTTGACAATTATAAAACAATAAAAAATAACAAATGAAACGAGCAATACAAATTTTGACATACAAAGGAATGATTAATGGCGAACAGCATCTGTTACCAATAAAAAATTAAATTTGAACAGATGAAACAAATCATACAAGATCTTAAAAAAGGGGATACCATACTTGAAGAAGTCCCGGTACCAATGGTTAAATCAGGAAATGTACTTATAAAAACAACCAAGACATTGGTTTCTTTAGGTACAGAAAAAATGTTGGTTGAATTCGGCAAAGCTAATTTTCTTCAAAAAGCCAGACAACAACCAGACAAGGTGAAGATGGTGTTGGACAAAATTAAAACAGATGGGTTAAAACCAACCTTAGATGTCGTTTTTAACAAATTAAGCCAACCTTTGCCATTAGGATATTGCAATGTTGGCGAAGTAGTTGCTGTTGGCAAGGGCGTCACTGAATTTAATATAGGTGATCGCGTAGCATCTAACGGAAATCATGCAGAATATGTATTGGTTCCAAAAAATTTAGTGGCCAAAATACCGGAAAATGTGAGCGATGAAGAAGCAGTTTTTACAGTAATTGGATCAATCGGGTTGCAAGGCATTCGTTTATTGAATCCAACTTTTGGAGAGACCATAGTTGTGGTTGGATTGGGATTGATTGGTTTGGTAACAGCAGAACTTTTAAAAGCCAATGGCTGTAATGTTATCGGTTTTGATTTTGATGCTGAAAAAATTAAAATTGCCAAAGAAAAAGGCATTATTGCAATCAATCCCGGAGAAGGAACAGACCAGGTTAAGTTTGTGGAAACCTTTACAAATGGCATTGGAGCTGACGGCGTGGTGATAACGGCATCAAATAAAAGCAACGAAATTATAGCGCAATCAGCTAAAATGTGCAGGAAACTAGGGCGGGTTGTGCTTGTAGGTGTGATAGGATTGGACATTAGTAGGGCAGATTTTTATCAAAAAGAAATTTCATTTCAGGTTTCTTGTTCTTATGGACCGGGAAGATATGATGATGCTTACGAAAATAAAGGAATTGATTACCCTATAGGCTATGTTCGTTGGACAGAAAAAAGAAATTTTGAAGCTGTTCTTAATGCCATGTCAAAAGGCATTTTAGACGTTAAGCCATTGATTACAGAGCGTATTCCATTGATTGATTATAAAAAAATCTATGGTGATATGGGGAACTCAAAGTCTATTGCATCTATTTTAGAATACAATGCTACAGAAGAACCTGCTTCAACGGTGGCCATTACTCCGAAATCTTTTGAAGGAAAGTCTGGAGTGATAGGTATTATAGGGGCTGGTAATTTTACAAGTGCAACCATTCTACCAAATTTAATTAAATTAAACGCATTCATTAAATACATTGCCAGTTCTGGGGGGTTATCATCTACAACGATGGCAAAAAAATATAAGGTTGTTAATTCCACCACGAATTATAAAGAAATATTAAGCGATAAAGAGGTGGATTTGGTATTTATTACCACAAAGCACAATATGCATGCCCCTATGGTCTTGGAAACCCTAAGAGCGGGAAAAAGTGTATTTGTCGAAAAACCATTGGCGCTTACGAAAATTGAGTTGGATGAAATTATAGCGGAATATGACAAACAAAATGTAAACGTATCCGTTGGTTACAATAGGCGATTTGCACCATTGGCTAAAAAAATGAAAATGTTGTTAGGCAATGACAATACACCAATAAACATAATAGCAACAATGAATGCTGGTTTTATTCCTGCAAATGTATGGGTTCAGGATATGGAAGTAGGCGGTGGAAGAATTATTGGGGAAGCCTGTCATTATATTGATTTATGCGCTTATTTATCTGGAAGCAAGGTGATTGCAGTATGCATGAATGCGATGGGTACAAACCCTCAAGAAAATACCGACAATGCAAGTATATTGTTAAAATACGAAAACGGAACAAATGCGGTGATCAATTATTTTGCCAATGGATCAAAGGAATATGCTAAGGAACGTGTAGAGGTTTTTTCGCAGGAGCGCACCTTAATAATGGACAATTGGAGGAAGTTGAAAACTTATGGTTTTAAAGGAGGTTCCGATAGTTCTTCAAATCAAGACAAAGGACATTACAATCAGTTCAATGAATTAATTGAACAACAACAAAAAGGAGGAAATCCAATGATTCCTTTTGACGAAATTGTAAATACAACCAAAGCTTCTTTTGCTGCTATTGAATCTCTCAAGCAAGGTACATGGATAGCCATAAAGTAAGCTTACTTTTTAACACCATAAAATACCTTCGGCCCAAACAAATAGAATATCGATTGTTCTATGGTGTAAGAAATCGATTTTTTAAGAAAAATTATGACAAATTAGTTACGTCAGAAGTGACGCCCCTTAATTGGGAAAACTCATTTTATTATCCGATGAGTTATATAGGTGAGAAAAATTTCTCTTTTATAAATCTTGAGTACACTTTTGAAAATGAAATAAATTGGAACGTCACTAATTTTGGAAAACTTTGGACCTACAATTTAAACTATTTTGATTTTTTGAACCAGGAACATATTAAAACGGAAGAGGGACTTAATTTAATTAATGATTATGTTAAAAATGATTTAGGTTTAAAAGATGGCAAAGAACCATATCCTATTTCTTTAAGAGGCATAAACTGGATTAAATTTTTATCAAGTAACAACATAAAAGATAAGAGAATTAACCAGGTTCTTTACAATCATTATCAAATCTTGGCAAACAATATTGAATATCATTTATTAGGAAATCATTTTTTGGAGAATGGTTTTTCTTTGTTTTTTGGAGCTTGTTATTTCAAAGATGAAGTTTTGTATGGCAAGGCAAAAAAAATTTTAACAGAAGAATTGGAAGAACAGATCTTAGTTGATGGTGCACATTTTGAATTGTCGCCTATGTATCATCAAATAATGTTACATCGCCTATTAGATTGTATACAACTGACAGAATTAAATAGATGGAAGAAAGATAACTTATTGTCATCATTAAAAGATACGGCTTCAAGAATGCTGTCTTGGTTAGAAGCAATCACGTTTAAAGTTGGAGCAATACCAATGGTGAATGACAGCGCATACGGTATTGCGCCATCATCAAAACAATTGTTTGAATACGCAAAAAAAATAGGTATCCATTGGAGTTCAGTAAAACTATCAGATTCTGGTTATAGAATGTTTAAATTGAATGCCTACGAGCTTTTTGTAGATGCGGGTAATGTGGGTCCATCATATCAGCCAGGTCACGTGCATTCAGATACTTTTAGTTTTGAATTACATGTAAATAAAAAACCTATAATTGTAGATCCGGGGGTTTCTACCTATGAAAAAAACGCAAAAAGACAGTTAGAAAGAGAAACAGCCTCACACAACACCGTGAAAATAGGAAACCAGGAGCAAACGCAAGTTTGGGGAGGGTTTAGAGTTGCAAAACGTGCTAAAATAGTCAACATTATTGAAGAAGAAAATTTATTGACAGCAACCCATGATGGCTATCAAAATAAAGGAATTCTGCACACCAGAAAATTTATTGTTAAAGAAGATGAGGTTGTTATACATGATTCACTTTCACAAGAAACCAATGAAGTGCAAATTGCCTTTTTTCATTTACATCCAAATGTGAAAAATATAAAGATTGGTGTAAATGAAATTGAACTTTGTGATGAACATATTCGCATCCTTTTTAGCAATCATTTAATTAAAATTGAAAAAGAAACCTATGAGTATGCGCTGGGTTTTAACAAGACAACACAAGCCCAAAAAATAAAAGTTTTTTTTAAAACCACGCTTGAAACGCAAATACTTATATGAAAATATTATTTTTAACCTATTATTTTGAACCCGACTTGTGTGCTGGGTCTTTTAGAAACACTTCATTATTTAAAGAAGTGACTAAAATGATTCAATCCGATGATAAGATAGATGTAATTACGACACAACCGAACAGATATGATTCATATCAGGTAACGGCTAAAAAAGTTGAAAACATAGGTGAAAATATAAATATATACCGAATTAAAATTCCAAATCACAAAAGTGGTTTTTTGGGTCAAATAAAATCATTCAAAGCATTTTATTTTGAAGCGATAAAAATTGCCAAACAAGGAAATTATGATTTAGTGTATGCTTCTTCATCTAGATTGTTTACCGCTTTTTTAGGTGCTAGAATTGCGCAAAAAAACAACGCTAAATTGTATCTGGACATTAGAGATATTTTTAGAGAAAGTATCATGGATATTTTTAAAAATTCTTTTGTAAAGTTTGGATTGAATCTTTTTTTAAAACCAATAGAGAATTATACGTTTAGAAGAGCCAATCATATCAATTTGGTTTCTAAAGGGTTTGAAAGCTATTTTAAAAAATTTGATAAAAGTACTTTTTCATTTTTTACCAATGGGATAGATGATGTTTTTTTAAATCAAAGTTTAGAACATAATGTCGAAAATAAAGAAAAGCAAACCATACTATATGCTGGAAATATTGGTGAAGGACAAGGCCTTGATATTGTATTGCCTTTAGCAGCGAAAGCGCTGGAAAGTAATTATAATTTTATTGTGATAGGAGATGGAGGCGCCAAACAAAAACTTATAGAAGAAATTAGGATTAATGAAATAACAAATATTGAAATTTACAATCCTATGAACAGAGATTTGTTAATAAAGGAATACCACAAAGCAGATTTTCTTTTTTTGCACCTAAATAAACATAAAGCTTTTGAACGAGTATTGCCCTCAAAATTATTTGAATATGGCACTTTTAGCAAACCTATAATTGCGGGTGTTGGTGGATATGCTGCTGAGTTTATTAAGGAAAACATGTTGAATACTATTTTGTTTAACCCTGGCAATCATCATGAGTTGGTAAAAAAGCTAAATCAGTATGATTATACTGAAATAAAAAGGGAAGACTTTATAAATAAGTTTTCCAGAAAAGAGATAAATGAAAAGATGGCCAAATCTTTATTTTCATTGTTAAGATGAAGAAAATTTTAATTTCAGGGATCACTGGTTTTGTAGGCTCAAATCTAGTACCTTACCTTCAAAACGCAGGGTATTCTGCTTTGGGCGTTTCAAGAAATCCAAAAAAGCACGAAATTAGTTACGATACATTGTCAGAGGAAACTTGGAACAATGCAAAAGCGATGGTCCATTTGGCAGGCAAAGCCCACGACCTCAAAAAAACGTCAAATGACAGTGAATATTTTGAGGTAAATTATGAGCTTACCAAAAAATTATACGATCAATTTTTAGCTTCAGATACCCGGCAATTTATTTACATCAGTTCGGTAAAAGCCGTTGCTGATTCGGTTGTTGGAATCCTGAGCGAAGACGAAGTACCAAACCCTAAAGGACCTTATGGTGAAAGTAAATTAGCGGCAGAAAGATATATTCTCAGTCATCTCCCGTCTTCCGTCTCCGGTCTTCGGTCTTCGGACAAAAGAGTTTTTATCCTTCGTCCCTGCATGATTCACGGTCCCGGAAACAAAGGCAATTTGAACTTGTTGTACAGTTTGGTAAGCAAAGGTTTTCCCTGGCCCTTGGGTGCTTTCGAGAACCAGCGTTCATTTTTATCCATAGAAAACTTGTGTTTTGTGATAAAGGAATTGTTGTCACAAAATAACATTCCCTCAGGCATCTACAACGTGGCAGATGATGAACCCTTGTCAACCAACCAATTGATACAATTAATCGCAGCTTCTAAAAACAAGGAAGCAAAAATATTTAATATTCCAAAAGGCTTCATCAGCCGTATGGCAAAATTAGGGGATAAATTGCACTTGCCATTAAACACAGAACGCCTGCAAAAACTAACCGAGAGTTATGTGGTGAGCAATGCAAAAATAAAACAAGCCATCGGCAAACCATTTCCTGTAAATTCAAAAGAGGGTTTGTTGAAAACGTTTGGGTCTTTTAGAAAAAGTTAAAAGTTGAATGCTCAAAGGTGAAAGTTCAAGTTTAACATAATTTGAAAACAAATCAAAGAAGAACCGTCCTATGATGTTTTTCGTTTTAAAATAGGCTATTTTTTTAGCGTTGGCCGACGGAGCAACCCAAAGAGCCTCGAGGCTGGGGAAGCGGGGCAAAGGCGGTCTGGGTGGGGCGGAGCGTAAAGAAAAAAGCTGGTAGCTTTTTTTAGCGAATGAGCCAGCCGGCGCGTTGGCAAAAATTCAATAATTTTACAGAAAAAGATCATCAGACTAGACTTTTTTGTTACTTTTTTGGGCGATGCAAAAAAGTAAAGAAACAAAAATTAAAATAGCTTCATAACAATTGAATTTATATTATATAAACCGTCAGTTCGAGTTTTTTTTATGAAATGAAATGGAATAAAAAATGTATCGAGAACAAACAATCAACGAATAAACAATGTTAAACAGAATCCTGTCAATCATCATGCTCCTATCGCTTTCCCCCATTTTTTTAACGGTAGCCTTGCTCATATTCTTTGAAGACGGTTTTCCTGTTTTTTTTAAGCAAAACAGGGTAGGCATCAACTATACGTTTTTCAACATCTACAAGTTTCGCAGCATGAAAAAGAACACGCCAAATGTGGCCACGCATTTGTTGGAAAATCCTGAACAATATGTCCTCAAAATTGGAAAGTTACTGCGCAAGTTAAGTTTGGATGAATTGCCCAATCTAATCAACATTGTAAAAGGAGAAATGGTTTTTGTGGGCCCGCGCCCTGCCTTATACAACCAGGACGATTTAATGGCCTTGCGCGTTGCGGCCGGTGTTCACAAACTAAAACCCGGCATCACAGGCTGGGCACAAATCAATGGCCGCGATGAATTGTCATTGGAAGTTAAAGTAGCTTACGAAAAAGAATACCTGGAAAGAAAATCTTTATTATTCGACCTAAAAATCATCATACTTACCTTCACCAGGGTATTGGGAAGCAAAGGCGTTACGCATTAGGCCCCCTAACCCCCAAAGGGGGACAGAGCGTTAAAAAAATGTTCAGTGAACATTTTTAGCGATAGGGCCAGCCGGCGCGTTGGCATTAAAAGTTCATAACAAATTCAAAACATAATTTAAACCCAAATCAAAGAAGCCCGTCATATGATGTTTTTCGTCAGGACAGAGCGTTAAAAAAACAGCTGGTAGCTGTTTTTAGCGATAGGGCCAGCTGGCGCGTTGGCAATAATTTTTAGCGCTGGCCGAAGGAGCAACCCAAAGAGCCAAGCGCCGGATGAAGCTGCTGGAAAGGCGGTCTGGGTGCTGGGGTTAGGACAGAGCGTTAAAAAAATGTTCAGTGAACATTTTTAGCGATAGGGCCAGCCGGCGAAAGGGAAGAATTTATTTTACAGAAAAAGATTATCAGACTAGATTTTTTGTTTAGCTCACTATTTTTATTGTTTTTTTTGGAGTTCGTGAATCTCCTAAGGTCGATTTCTTTTTTGGGCGATGGAAAAAGAAAAAAATTGCTTAATGTTTCTTAATTTAGTCACCTTATATAAATATTAAATAAGAAGCTAATTAAGTTTTAAATGTCAAAAAGACTCTTCGACATCCTCTTCTCCATTACCGCCCTCTTATTACTGGGCTGGCTCATCATCATTTGCTGGCTCCTGGCAGCAATAGACACCAAATCCAACGGACTTTTCATTCAAAAAAGAATAGGCCAATTCGGCAACCCATTTAACATTTTCAAATTAAAGTCTATGAAAGAGGCGAACGGACTTAAAACCATTTCCCGTTTCGGCAATTTCATCCGCACAACCAAAATAGACGAATTGCCCCAATTAGTAAATGTCCTTATGGGCACGATGAGCGTGGTGGGTCCGCGCCCCGATGTTCCGGGCTACTACGACAAACTGCAGGGCGCAGATCGCAAAATTTTGGAATTAAAACCTGGCCTCACTAGTCCCGCCACCTTAAAATACGCCAACGAAGAAACCTTATTGGCGCAGCAGGAAAACCCGTTGCACTACAACGACACCATCCTCTTCCCCGACAAAGTAAAATTAAACTTAGATTATTATTACACCCATACCTTTTTTGGCGACCTGAAAATTATTTGGAAAACCATGTTTTTTTGGGCAAAACTTGATTAAATGGAAAGGAAATTCACCACAATAAATCCCCCTTTTGAGCGAACCACGATTGACTCCCCTCTAGAGATGGGTAAGGGGTGTGTAAAAAAGCCTAAAGTCTCGAAGTAACACAAAAAAACCTGCTTAATGGCGGGTTTTTGCGTAAAGAAATGGCATGTAACAATTCAGCGCTATCTGAATTTGTTTATGCCGCAGGTTATTGCGTTTTTGTGAACCAAACATCCTATAAATTCGTATAATGAGTTCATCAAATCAAATTAAACACTGGATGTAAATTCCGGAGCAAGCTGACCCCCTAAATCGGGACATACAAACAAACACCCCACAAACAGTTAAGCAATAATTTTAACAATATTTTTATTTTAGGATATACTAAAATGATATATCTTTGGTATATAAAATACTTACAAATGAACCGAGCCTACCGAAATTTGACACATAAAAGAATGATTAATGGCGAACAGCATCTGTTCCCAATAAAAAAATAAAAATCTAACAGATGAAAACAGTATCCCTTAAAATAGACGATTCCATATTTGGAGAAACTGAAAAAATTCTTTCAGGCATCAATATACCAAGGAACAGGTATATCAACGAAGCCATAGCCTATTATAACAAAGTTCAAAAAAGACAGCTTTTGGAGAAGAAATTAAAAACAGAGTCAGCTTTGGTAGGAGAAGATTCAATGAATATACTTAGGGAATTTGAAAATTTAGGCGATGACAATTAATCAATACGAAATTTGGATAGCCGATCTAAACCCTCAAATTGGAACAGAAACCGGTAAAACAAGGCCTGTTTTAGTGGTTCAGACGAACCTGCTGAATATGATACCACATCCATCCACCATTGTGTGCCCCATCACAACAAATGTTCAAAAAGATTCGGATATTTTAAGGGTGCATCTTAAAAAAGGCACTGCAAATTTACAGGAAAATTGTGATGTGATGATTGACCAGATCAGGGCTATTGACAACACGCGTCTGGTAAAAAAAGTGGGGACTTTATCTCAGGAATTAATCAAAAAAATAAAAGAAAATATGGCGATTTTAATGGATCTGGATTGAAAAAAGAGGACAGAGCGTTAAAAAAATGTCCAGTGGACATTTTTAGCGATAGGGCCAGCTGGCGTGAGGGTTTTAAAAGTTAAAAGTTGAAAATGTACGTCCATACATAATTTAAACCCAAATCAAATAAGAACCGTCATATGAGTTTTTTCGTTGTGAAATATTGAAATTTTTAGCGTTGGCTGATGGAGCAACCCAAAGAGCCGACTTAAAAAGCCAATATTTTAGCAATACATCCCGGCGGTCTGGGTGGGGCAGAGCGTAAAGAAAACAGCTGGTAGCTGTTTTTAGCGAACGAGCCAGCCGGCGCGTTGGCAAAAATGGGCTAATTTTACAGAAAAAGATCATCAGACTAGACTTTTTTGTTTACTCACCATTTTTATTGTTTTTTTGGTGTTCGTGAATCTCAAAAAATCGATTTCTTTTTTGGGCGATGCAACTGCGCAGCACATCACGATTTCCAATAAAAAATAGAAAAGGGATGAGTAAAAAAGTAAAGAAAGATGAAAAAAGCTAGAATCATAATGGCCGCCGCGGCAACCTGTTGTGAACTAACTTAATCACCTAAGCAACCTGTCCCGAACTAACGCAATCCTCACTGTAAACCATAAAAAAAACCCGCGATTACGCGGGTTTTTGCTTGCAAAGAAATTAAATCTAAAATTTGTTAAATCAGCTCCACCAAATTCAACACATTGTGCGACCCATTCAGCAACGGATAATGCACCCCATTCATTTCCTGATAAAACTCAATCAGCAACAAATAAAATTGAATCCCGTCACCTGCGGGAACCCCATCGGGGGTCAACGTAACGGTCGACACACTTAAATCAATTGGCAATAGTACAACCGGACTGTAACTGGTATTGTACAAACCGGTGTCAAAATTCAAATTCACAAATGCCGAGCGAAAACTTACATGCGTGGCGCTCTCCGTGGCCGCCAGTTGCTCTTGTGAAGTGAAATCCGGAATTTCAATAATCCCGGTAGCCGTATCCACCGAAAAATTTGCATTTAAGACCGACTGCAAATGGGCTTTGTTGTTAAAGTCCAAACCTTTTAGCAATTGTCTCCCTTCCGCGGTTGCCAGTCCCAAATGAACTGACCGGTGTCCCCGAACCGAAGTGCTGTCGAAATTTTTGATCTCATTCATCAATTTCAACATACGGCTCGATAGTTTTGAGTCTTTTGCTTTGGCGAGCATCGGCCCAACCGAATCGCGAAGCAACGTGCCTGCTTTCGCGTTCATCCCAAACTGCCGAAAGTTCTCCCGAGTTCTTTTAAAAGCGGGATCCTTCAGCATCCTGCTTTTGCTGATGCCCCCTTTGGTCCGCACCATGTAACCATCCTGACTTTTGTAAAACGTTAACCCATCTAACGTTCCCTCTAACTTGATAAAGCTTTTTAGCTTACCCATAATGTTATATATTTAAAATTATTATGAGTCAAATGTATTGGCATTATGTTGGGTTTGCAAGAAACAGGTACTGTTCTGACCGTTATGGAAACATATAGTTGTTTTAACCATAAATTACTGAAAATGAAATAAATGACTGTTTTAACCACTTTTTACCGAATGAGCCATTTTATACGAAAAAGGCCAAAAAATACCGTTTTGACTGTTTTGATTGTTTTTTACCGAAAACAACATTTTGGGCTTCAAATAAAACTGGATGAAAAAATACAAATCGTCACCCAGTGCGCACCCGATAGCTATCGGGTCGAAGGGCGTCACCCAGAGCTTGCCTGCACTGAGCGGAGCCGAAGTGTCGAAGGGCGTAAATCGTCAATTATTCTTTTCAGGACGGGTCAATAAGGGCCTGCAGATAGGCTCAAGGGAGGATACTCCGTACATACTCCGTACTTAGTGGGAATGTAGTGTTATAGTGACTATAACATTCGGTTCAAAAATCGCCAATAAAACAACATCCGGAAAACAGTTTTTTTAGCCATTGAGATTTGTAAATATTCAGTTTTAAATATCATTATTGTCCGGTGAAAATTTATCAATACTGGTTAATCTTAATAAAAGTCGGACTTGACAAACAGGTTGCCCCGCTGCATCTTGTTTTATTGAATGGTTATTTTTCTAAAAACAGGCTGTCACTGCGGGAAAAAATAAGTTCCGTAGAGCCTGTCCCACTTTTTCGGTAAGCTTACAGTTTTTAGAAAAACAGTATAATTTAACGATTAAAGCCACATCGGGGCGACCTGTAATTTTTTGTAAAATTTAATAGGTTTACAATTATTTATTTTGCGAAATATTAATGTTTTAAGCACCATTAGTCATCATTTTAATTTTAATAAAAAATCATAAATAGGGTGTTTATATTGTGTATATTATGTATATTATGTATGTTTATTTTATATTATGTAATATATTGTGCATAAATGTTGATAGATCGTTAATAAGTAAATGAATTATTCTCGACTATCTTCCTTATCTTTGATTATTCATTCCATAAAAAATTAAATTTATTAATGAAAAAAAGAATTGTTATTTATCCGAGCGACATTATGTTGATTACAGAAAAAAGTGAGAGCTATGCGCGAAAGGAAATTCAAAAGCTTAGAATTGCATTGAAAAAAGAAAAACACCAAAAAGTATCCATCAAGGAATACTGCCAGTATTATGATTTTGATTACAATGATGTTTTAAGTGCATTAGAGAAACCGGCATTTAAAAAGGTTTCCTAGGTTGCAGACAAGTCCTTTATTGATCTGAATAAGGACGAAAATTTGTTTAAAATAGTTCTCCCCAAAAAGGAGAACTATTTTTTTATAGCCTGTGCACTAATCTAAAGCCTAATAAAACCTCGTCATTGCGAGAAGGATTACTGAGGCAAAGCCGAAGCAATCTGACGCGGCAACCTTTCCCTAACTACCTAGATGTCCCTAAGTACCTGTCCCAAACCAACTTATTCCCCTCACCAACCTATTGTGAACAACCGAAATGTTCCTACCCGTTTCATCACGAAGGAGTTATCCGCGTTACAAACGCTACAATTTATAAGCCAATTTAAGTAGGTACTCGTTGCAAACGAGCACCAGAGACCGGAGTTAAAAGGTAAAAGCTCAAATGTTAAAGCGAAAACAAATTTCATCATTGCGAGAGGACAGAGCGTTAAAAAAATGTTCTGTGAACATTTTTAGCGATAGGGCCAGCCGGCGCGTTAGGAGAGGCACAGCCGAAATAATCCGACGCGGCAACCTGTCCCGAACTAACGCAATCACATAAGAATTTGTTGTGAACTACCAAAATGTCCCTAACAAGCCCGTCCCGATTTTTTTGATCGCGATGGTAGGGATACATAAAAAATTCCTAATTTTATCGTTTACAACAAAACTACCCTATGAACAAAAAAATATGGCTGTCATCTCCCCATATGTCGGGCAATGAGATGAAATACATACAACAAGCCTTTGATGCCAACTGGATTGCGCCATTGGGCCCGAATGTGAATGAGTTTGAAAATACCCTGCAAACGTTTTTAGGGGAAAACAACTATGTTGCGGCACTAAGCTCAGGCACTGCAGCCATTCATTTAGGATTGATACTGGCAGGGGTAACCCAGGGCGATGAAGTATTGTGTCAAACCTTCACATTTTCAGCTTCGGCAAACCCAATTGCATATCTCGGAGCAACACCGGTCTTTATCGACAGTGAATCCGATACTTTAAATATGTGTCCGAAAACTCTGGAAGAAGCCATTATTGATCGCATCGCAAAAGGAAAAAAACCAAAGGCCATCATTGTGGTCGATTCTTACGGAATGCCTGCAAAATGGGATGAGATTTCGGCAATAGCAAAAAAATACAGCCTCTTTTTAATGGAAGATGCGGCAAGTGCTTTGGGAAGCACCTATAAAAACCAAAAATGCGGCACTTTTGGCGATATTGGCATACTGTCATTCAACGGCAACAAAATCATCACCACTTCCGGCGGCGGGGCATTGGTGGCAAAAACCAAGGAAATTAAAGACAAAGCGGTATTCTTTGCAACCCAGTCCAGAGACAACGCACCCCATTACCAGCACAGTGAAATTGGCTACAACTACAGAATGAGCAATATTGTGGCAGGCATTGGGCGCGGACAAATGGAAGTACTGGAGGACCATATCGCATTGCGCAGGGCGATGCACGATTTTTATGTGGCTTATTTCAAAGACATCAAAGGCGTAACCGTTTTTACCGAACCCAATATCGATTATTATTCAAACCACTGGCTCTCTGCCATCTTGGTAAACCCCGAACAAACCGGCGGTAAAACACGCGAAGACCTCCGTTTGGCACTGGATGCCGCAAACATAGAAAGTCGCCCTTTATGGAAACCGATGCATATGCAGCCCATTTTCGCAAACGACCCTTATTATGGCGGTACCATAAGTGAATCGCTCTTCCAAAACGGACTCTGTCTCCCATCCGGCTCCAACCTCACCAACAACGACCGTAACAGAATTAAATCTGCATTGGATGATTTTTTTAAAGCATAGTTTTAATGTTTAATGTTAAAAGCTTAAAGTTCAATTGCACCACGATTAACTCCCCTCTAGATGGGAGTTAGCTTTTTTATATTAAGAAAATTGAGTTCAATATAACAATGCAACATCGGCAACCTGTCGTGAACTAACGCAATCTCATAAGAATTTGTTGAGAACCAACTAAATCCCATTAATAACCAACTCCGCACGACCGCACGACCGCACGACTGCACGACCGCACGACCGCACGACCGCACGACTGCACGACCGCACGACCGCACGACCGCACGA
>Ga0209643_1001386_pt1 | contig 23133 bp, 21 predicted proteins | sample AutmiccBRH37_all_FD_187383 | JGI IMG/M metagenome (GOLD analysis project Ga0209643, IMG submission 187383) | Deep subsurface microbial communities from Mt. Terri, Switzerland - Autotrophic microbial communities BRH/37_all (SPAdes) (version 2) | ecosystem: Environmental > Aquatic > Deep... | reverse complement strand
TGACGGGTCGCCGGAATCATGGACTCTGGCGCAACGGGTCAAGGCCTCGTACCATCCGGACCGGTCGGGTGATTTTATCGTGCTGCTGAAAAAGGCCGTCACGCCGATTGCCACAACCGCCCGCGGCTATGTCGCGACCCACGGCAGCCCCTGGGACTATGACCGCCGCGTACCGATCCTGTTCTGGCGCTCTGGCATCCAGACTTTCGAGCAGCCGCTATCGGTGATGACGGTCGATATCGCGCCGACGCTGGGCGCGCTTGTCGGCGTCGAAATCCCGGCTGGGGAAATCGACGGGAAATGTCTGGATATCGACGGCGGCACGGCGAACAGCTGCGAATGAACTATCGTCTCTGAAAGCGCGTCAGGCCCTGGCCGAGGCTGTTGTTGGCAATCCTGATCTGGTCGCCGCTCCAGTCGGCGACAAACCAGGTATTGCGCTGCACGCCCTTGGCTAGCGATGCGCTGTTGGAATGGATGTTGAGACCGTTGGAACTGTGATCCCTGTCTTCCGCTGCAATCGCGATGAAGGCGCTCCAGTTTTCCTTGCTCTGGCCCTGGACAAAGACATTGCCGCTGATCACTCCGGTAGCACCAGCGGGCAGGTCGATCATGTAATTGGTGCTGCGGCCCTGCGTGTCATCAAAGCTGTTGTTGGTGATCGTCGCGCGCGGCGCCCGGCTTTTGACATAATGTCCGCCGCTGCCTTTTTCGAAGCGGCTGTTGGTCACCTTCAGCGATCCGAAATCGCCGATATAGATGCTGTGCGCGCAGGACAGGCCGCGGTCGCAGCGTCCCAGACGCTGGAAGGTGGAGCGGTCGATGACGATTTCCGCGCTCGGATCGTCGGCGCTCAATATGCCTTCTTCGGCATTGCGGAACATCGCGTTATAGACATAGAGGTCGCCGCGTTCGATCCGGATGCCGGCCCCGTTGCCATCCGGCACGCGCTGGTTCTGGAAGATGAGGCCGTCGATGGTTGCCGCCTTGCCGCGCAGCACCAGCGTTGCCTTTTCCTCGCAGACACCGCCATCGAAGATCGTCCGTCCCGGGATAGCCGCCTTATAGGTGATCCGGCCCGCTGTCTGCACCGCGCAATCGCCATAGGCACCCGGTGCGATGACGATCGTCGCATTATTGCCGGCAATGGCCTTCACCGCGTCCGCCAGCCGGGCATAGGTCGCCCCGGTTTCCTTCACCGTGAACGGCGCGTCGCGCTGGGCCTCGGCTGCGCTTCCGGCGACCGTTGCCAGTATCGCTGCAGCCATCAACGGGAATTTGAAGATCATTACGGTCATCCTGACTCGGGAGAATAGGGCATTTTCAATATCGCCGGCCGCGATGTCAAACAATGCAAAAGCTATAGCTGTCCCAGATGAATTCAGGCTGAGCGACAGAGATTAACGGGTTAACGGCGGCCTATTCATTCAGATTGGGCCGCAACCACTGGCGGGCCTGGTCGAGCGAGATGCTGCGCCGCTCCGCATAATCCTCGACCTGGTCTTCGCCAATTCGCGCCACGCCGAAATATTCGGCCTGCGGGTGGGCAAAATAGAATCCCGAGACCGCGGCGGTTGGCGTCATGGCAAAGCCACTGGTCAGCTCGATGCCGGTATTTTCCGTGGCGTTGAGCATATCGAACAGGATCGGCTTCAGACTGTGGTCGGGGCAGGCCGGATAGCCGGGGGCGGGGCGGATACCCTGATATTTTTCCCGGATCAGGTCCTTGTTGTTCAGTTTCTCGTCCGCGGCATAGCCCCACAGGTCCCGCCGCACATGCGCGTGCATGCGCTCGGCAAAGGCTTCCGCCAGCCGGTCGGCCAGCGCTTTCAGCAGGATGCTGTTATAGTCGTCCTTGTCCATCTCGAAGCGCTGGACATGTTCCTCGATGCCATGGCCGGTGGTAACGGCAAAGCCGCCGATCCAGTCATCTTCACTATCGATGAAATCGGCGAGACAATGGTTCGGCTTGCCGCCACGCTTGACCACCTGCTGGCGGAGCATCGGCAGGGCAAATTCTTCATTTTGCGGAGAGACCAGAATATCATCGCCTTCGCGCCGGGCGCGCCAGAGGCCGGCCACGCCCTTTGCGGTCAGCCATTTTTCCTCGATGATCGTGTCGAGCATCGCCTGGGCATCGCGGAACAGGTCGCTGGCGCTTTCGCCGACGATCTTGTCGGTCAGGATCGCGGGATAATTGCCGGCCAGCTCCCAGGCACGGAAAAACGGCGTCCAGTCGATATAGTCGCGCAGGTCGGCCAGATCCCAGTCGTCATAAACGTGCAATCCCGGTTTTGCCGGGGCCGGCGCCTTGAGCGCCATGTCAATTTTGGCGGCATTGGCGCGCGCCTCTTCCAGCGTGGAAAGCTTTTTCCCGGTCTTGCCCGCTCGCGCGACGCGCACCAGTTCATATTCTTCGCGGGTTCTGGCGATAAAGCCGACGGCCTGGGTGTCACTGACCAGCTGCGAGGCCACGCCGACCGCGCGGCTCGCATCCAGCACATGGATGGTCGGACCGCTATAGGCCGGTTCAATCCGCAAGGCCGTATGGGTTTTCGAGGTGGTCGCGCCGCCGATCAGCAGCGGCATCTGCATCTTCGCCCGCTCCATCTCTTCGGCAACGGTGACCATTTCATCCAGCGACGGCGTAATCAGCCCGGACAGGCCGATGATATCCGCCTGATTTTCATTGGCGGCCTTCAGGATATCGGTCCACGAGACCATTACCCCGAGATCGATCACCTCGAAGCCGTTGCACTGCAGCACCACGCCGACGATATTCTTGCCGATATCATGCACGTCGCCCTTGACCGTGGCCATGATGATCTTGCCCTTACCCTTCGCCTTCTCGTCCTTTTCCGCCTCGATATAGGGGAAGAGATGGGCGACCGCCTTCTTCATCACGCGGGCGGATTTCACCACCTGCGGCAGGAACATCTTGCCCGACCCGAACAGGTCGCCGACGATATTCATGCCGTCCATCAGTGGCCCCTCGATCACCTCGATCGGCCGGCCGCCGCGATCCTTGACCGCGACGCGCATTTCCTCGGTATCGTCGACGATATGCGCGTCAATGCCCTTGACCAGCGCATGTTCCAGCCGCTTATGCACTTCATAGCCGCGCCATTCCGCTGCCGCCTTTTCCGCCACCTCGTCGGTGCCGCGGAATTTTTCCGCCAGAGTGATCAGCCGGTCGGTAGCATCGTCGCGGCGGTCGAAGATCACATCCTCGCACAGCTCGCGCAGTTCGGGGTCGATATCGTCATAGATGTCGAGCTGGCCGGCGTTGACAATCGCCATGTCCATGCCGGCCGGGATCGCATGATAGAGAAAGACGCTGTGCATCGCCTTGCGCACCGGCTCGTTGCCGCGAAAGCTGAACGACAGGTTCGACAGGCCGCCGGAAATATGGACATGCGGGCAGCGCTTGCGGATCTCGCGCGTGGCCTCGATAAAGTCGAGCCCGTAGCGGCGGTGCTCGTCGATGCCGGTGGCAATGGCGAACACATTGGGGTCGAAGATGATGTCTTCCGGCGGGAAGCCGATTCCGGTCAGCAGCTTGTAGGCGCGCTCGCAAATCTCGATCTTGCGCTCCTTGGTATCCGCCTGGCCAGTTTCATCAAAGGCCATCACCACTACGGCAGCGCCATAGGCCATGCACTTCCGCGCATGGTTGAGAAACTCCTCCTCGCCTTCCTTCATCGAAATCGAATTGACGATCGGCTTGCCGGACACGCATTTCAGACCCGCCTCGATCACCGACCATTTCGAGCTGTCTATCATCACGGGGACCCGAGCGATATCGGGTTCGGCGGAGATCAGCTTTAGAAATGTCGTCATCGCATGATGCGCGTCGAGCAGGCCCTCGTCCATATTGATATCGATCACCTGCGCGCCGTTCTCGACCTGCTGGCGAGCGACCTCGACGGCGGCTTCATAATCATCGTTGAGGATCAGCTTCTTGAAGCGCGCCGAGCCCGTGACATTGGTGCGCTCGCCGATATTGACGAAATTGGTGGAAGAGGATGTGGTCATAATATTGCGATGGTTTCCGTTGATCCCGGGAAAAGCCGGGAGACAATTATATTTGCGCCGTCAAGGCTGGAGCCGATGGTTCAGGCCGCCATGGTGAAGGGTTCCAGTCCGGAAAGGCGGGTGCGGACGGTCACGGTCGGGATCTTGCGCGGTTCCTGGTCGGCCACGGCCTCGGCAATGGCGCGGATATGATCCGGCGTGGTGCCGCAGCAGCCGCCGACAATATTGACAAGCCGGTCCTTCAGCCAGTCGCCGATCAGTTCCGCCGTCTCCTGCGGCATTTCGTCATATTCGCCGAGATCATTGGGCAGGCCGGCATTGGGATAGGCCATGATCAGGCAGTCGGCTTCCTTCGCCAGCATCGCCAGATGCGGGCGCAGCTGGTCGGCGCCGAAGGAACAGTTGAGGCCGATGGTCAGCGGTTTCAGATGGCGCACCGCGTGCCAGAAGGCCTCGACCGTATGGCCGGACAGGTTGCGGCCCGACAGGTCGGTCAGGGTCATCGATATCATCAGCGGTACGTCGCGGCCGCTCGCCTCGGCCGCCTCCATCGCCGCCATCCCGGCGCATTTGGCGTTGAGCGTGTCGAAAATCGTCTCGATCAGCAGAAAATCGACGCCGCCCTCGATCAGCGCATCGCATTGCTCGCGATAGACACCCCTCAGATAATCATAGTCAATCTCGCGGAATCCGGGATCGTTGACATCGGGCGACAGCGACAGCGTCTTGTTGGTCGGGCCGATCGACCCGGCGACAAAGCGCGGCCGGCCATCCCTGGCTTCCGCCTTGTCGCAGGCCGCCCGCGCAAGCTCGGCAGACTTGACGTTCAGATCGCGCACCAGATGCTCGCAGCCATAGTCGGCCTGGCTGATCACCGTCGAGCTGAAGGTGTTGGTTTCGATGATATCGGCCCCGGCGTCGAGATAGGACGTGTGGATGGCTTCGATGATATCCGGCCGGGTCAGGCTGAGCAGGTCATTATTGCCCTTCTGGTCATCGGTCAGGTCAAGGCTGCCGCGATAGTCGTCTTCGCCCAGACGATAATTCTGGATCGCGGTGCCATAGCCGCCATCGAACACCAGAATGCGTTCGGCGGCGAGTTTCTGCAATTGTTCGCGCGGGCTGGTCATGCCGCTTTCTCCTGTCGTTGGCCACTGGGGCGCTTGCCGAGCAAGTGGCAGATGGCGTAGCTGAGCTCGGCCCGGTTGAGCGTGTAGAAATGGAACTGGCGAACGCCGCCGGCATAAAGCTTGCGGCACAGTTCCGCCGCCACGGTGGCGGCGATCAATTGACGCGCCGAGGGATGGTCGTCCAGGCCTTCGAACAGATCATTCATCCACGGCGGAATCTCGGCGCCGCATAGTCCCGCGAACTTGCGCGTCTGGGCGACATTGGACACCGGCAGGATGCCGGGCACCAGCTCAGCGTCGATACCGGCGGCCGCTGCCGCGTCGCGGAACCGGAAAAAGGCTTCGGCGGTGAAGAAGAACTGGGTGATGGCGCGGGTGGCACCGGCATCCAGCTTGCGCTTCAGATTGTCGAGATCGCTCTGCGGGCAGTCGGCTTCGGGATGGGTTTCCGGATAGGCGGCAACCGAGATTTCGAATGGCGCAATATCGGTCAGGCCTTTTACCAGCTCTGCGGCGCTGGCATAGCCTTGCGGGTGCGGCTCGAAAGCCTGGCCTTCTGTGGGCGGGTCACCGCGCAAGGCCACGATATGGCGAACCCCCGCATCCCAGTAGGATCGGGCCACTTCGGCGATTTCCGCCTTGCTGGCACCGACGCAGGTCAGATGGGCCGCTGCGGGAATCCTGGTCTCTTTTGCAATCCTGGCGACCGTGGCATGGGTGCGTTCGCGCGTTGTCCCGCCGGCGCCATAGGTCACCGAAACAAATCGCGGGCTGAGCGGCTCTAGCGTGACCACGCTGTCCCACAGGGTTTTTTCCATCTTTTCCGACTTGGGCGGAAAAAATTCAAAGGAAACATCGGCGTCCCCGCTCAATCCCGCAAACAGCGGAACGTCGAGCGCGCGCTTGGCTTCTTCCAGCTCGCTAAGCGCCATCGGCCTTGTCGGATTGTTCATGCTGATGCTCTTTTCAAATTTTGGGTTCGGGAGGGCAATTGGTCGGAATCGGGATGCAGGCTGGGCACGCTCGGCTTTCGGGCCACCCAGATCTTTACCGTCAGTTCACCACCATCCAGCGTCCGGGTTTGAGCCAGTTCAAGCTGTGATGCGGCCAGCCAGTGCCTGATGCTGTCATCGCTGAAGCCAAGCCGGGCATGCGCATGTTCCGTCCGCAAATCTTCCCGGTCATGGGCTGCAAAATCGGCAATCAGGACGATCCCGGAACTTTTCAGCACCCGGGACACTTCCGCCAGGACCGCTTCCGGATGTTGGGCATAATGCAGGACCTGATGGAGAATGACGCTGTCTACCGCTCCATTGGCCAGCGGCAGATTGTTGAAGTCGCCCTGCTTCAGTTCCGTTTTCTGTGCCAGATTCGATCCACTGGCCGTTTCGCTTTCGAGCAATTTCGCTCGCGCCAGCCGCAACATTTCGGGACTGTTGTCGATCGCGATGATCGACTGGGCCGACGCCCCGAACAGTTCGACCATCCGCCCGGTCCCCGTCCCGATATCCAGCATCCTGCCGAGTGGCGCGTCCCGTAGCAACGCGAGCATGGCCCGCTCCACTTCCGCCTCGGGCAGATGCAGCGACCGGATCGCATCCCATTCTTCTGCATGTGCGGCAAAATAGCGTTCCGCCATATCGGCGCGCGCCTTGCGAACCAGTGAGAGCTGCGCCTGGTCCTGCATGGCCTGCGCGGACCCTGCGACCTTGGCCGACCGGAAGATGCGCCCCAATATTTCCAGTTCGGAGGCGGGACCGGGTTTCAGAAAGACCCAGCTGCCTTCCTTGCGGCGCTCGGCCAGCCCGGCTTCGTCCAAAATTCTTATATGTCGGGAGATGCGCGGCTGACTTTGCTCGAGAATCTGGGCAAGCTCCCCCACGGCCAGTTCCATTTTTTGCAGCAGCAGCATGATTCGCAACCGCGTCGGGTCGGCGAGTGCCCTAAATATGTTCAAGATATGGTCCATGACAAAAAGCTATATAAAGAAATCTTTATATCTGGTCAATCGGCTAGATTTTGACGTTTGACTTTTGTTTGGGATCGCGATGCCGCCCGAATTTGCCAATCGGGAAATCGCCGGAACAGGTTCTTCATTGCGTTCAATCCGAGACATCGCTAAAGATGCGCATCGCAGTCCAAAGGGCGTAGAGATACATCCGGATTGCGTGGTTTTTGAGGAATATAATAGAGGGTTATCCCAATGAAAAAAGTTACAACGTCAATCGTTTTGGCAGCTGCACTCGGCTTGGCCGCATGTTCAGGTGCTGACAATGCTGAAGCGGGCGCAGAAGACGCAGCAGTCACCGAAGCAACCGCTGAAGAAGCTGCTGATGATGCCATGGACGCCGCTGAAGGCGAAGCTGATGCCATGGGCGCAGCGACGGTCGAAGCAACCGAAGACGCTGTCGATGCCGCTGGTGAAGCTGTTGACGCCGCTGAAGAAGCTGCTGCAACTGCAAAAGAAGAAGTAGCTGAATAAGCTTTCTGATTCATTTCTGAAAAAGGGCTGCCCTCGGGCGGCCCTTTTTTTTGGCTTTGGTCCGGGCCAGAATGCATTTATGGAGGGGTCATGAATAAACTGTTCAATGCCCTGATATTGACCGGCCTGGTCGCATGCGGTCCGGCACAGAATGATCCCGGCCCCGGCGGTGTAACCGTTGGCGAAGCCCAGGCGCTGGATGAAGCAGCCGAAATGCTCGACGAGCGCAATGAGCCGCCGGAATCAATCGACAGTCAGCAGGCGGAGCCGGTCGCCAGCCAATAGCGTCTAGCCCCGATGATAGCGGCCCACGGTCCGGGTCACGGCCTGCATCAGGCGCATGCGCTCGGGAATCGACGCGGTCGTGTCGCCCAGCATCACGACCACCGCATAGCGCGTGCCATCCGGAGCGGTCATGATGCCGATATCATTATATCCGGTCGCGACCGGTCCGAGCACCTGGCCGGTCCCGGTTTTGTGCAGGAATTCCCAGCCTGCGGGGACGCCTGCCTTCAGCCGGTTCGGACCGCTGCGCGTGCGTTTCAATATCGATTGCAGCAATTGGGTCGAATTTTCCGAAAGCAGTTCGCCGCGAGCCAGTTTGTCTAGCGCCCGGGCGATGGCAATGGGGCTGGCGCCATCTACCGGATCGGCAAGATAGGCTTCGAGAGACTGCCGCCGCTGTTCGACCGGTATCCGGGCGCGAGCCGCATAGAAGCTCCGCCCGTAGGACAGATTCTGTCTCCATTCCATGCCGGCGATACCGCTCTGCAGCAACCGCTCGCCGGGACCGAAGCGAATCTTGCCGAGCGAGTTTTTCGCGATGAACGCCCGCACCGCTTCCGGCCCGCCGGCATGGCGGAGCAGGGCGTCATTTGCCGTATTGTCGCTGCTCGCCAGCGCCGTTTCGAGCAGTGTATAGACGCTTTTTATGACCATGCCTTCCCGTTCGACTTCCGCGGCCATCGGCTGATGGAAGACTGTCAGGTCTTCCTTGCCTATGCGGATCGGGTCGGACAGGGATGCTTTGCCCTGGTCGATCCGGTCGAGCAGGGTCATGGCGACCCACAGCTTGGATACGCTTTGCTGCGGGAAATATTCGTCGGCCCGGTGGCCGAATTCCCATTCCCCGTCGATCCGCTTGATGGCAATCCCGGTTCTTCCCGGAAATGTTCGCCACAGTTCGTCAATCGCCCGGACCAGGGCAGGATTGGGCTGTTCACGGCTTTGGTTGATCCGGGGAGGGGCTGACGGTGCCCGGTTCTGATAAATCGGCGGCGCATTGGTCTGTTGCGGGGCGGGCCGGTTGGACGCAGACACGCACGCGCTCAATGCAACGGTCATCAGCACCATCAACAGATTCTGATAAAGTTTTGATGGCTGCCGGCTGTGTGATGTGGGAATGACCATATATCCTTTTAACTATACGCCTCTGTCTGAACAGGGCCCGAAGAGCCGTTTGCGGTGAATGATTCTTCTGCTGCGACAGATTGTTCCGGCACCTTGGCCAAAATCATTTCTCCGTCGCCAGGAAATCCTATTTCCCGGAGCCGAAATTGAACCTGCTTGTGATACGATAGTCAAGGGTGTTGACAAGAAAATAGGACAGGGTCCAGCGCAGCCGATTGAGAAACGACCGGCGCGATCGGTGCAGTTCCGGGGTGATCGGTTCCGCATCTTTCTGCAGGATATCGATCACCGTGCGCGCATGGTCGGCAAACCCGGCATGATCGATCCGCACCATCATCTCGACATTGATGAACAGGCTGCGCAAATCGAAATTCGCGGACCCGATATATACAGCATCATCGACGATCACCAATTTCGTATGCAGGCGTCGGGGCTGATACTCGAAAATCCGCGCGCGGCGCTTGAGCAGATAGCCGTATAGCAATCGGCTGGCTCCTATGGTTGCCGCATTGTCCGTTTTGCCGGGCAATATGATCCGGCTCGTTCCTCCGCGCTTGGACAGGCCGCCGATCCGCCGCAACAGCCCCTGGCCAGGTGAAAAATAGGCGGTGACAAGATCGAGCCGGCTGCCTTTCTCGAGATCCTTCTTGATCGCTGCTGCCCAGCGACTCATGCGATTGCTCGGACCGCCCAGAAGCCACAGGAACTGGCCCTTGCCGGCATCCCATTCCCGCACCATTTTGCGCAAGGAGCGCATATTGCCGTTATGCCGGTAAACCCAGTCGGACAGGACGCGATAATAGCTGGCGAGATGGGCCACCTCGGGCCCGTCAATGGTCAGGGCGAGATCTTCCCAGCTGCCATCGGTCAGATCACCCTCTTCGCCCGGTTGCTGCATATCGAAATAGTCATCGGCAATATTGAAGCCGCCGATCAGCGCACGCTGATCATCCGCAATCACCATTTTCTGATGATTGCGGACAAAATAGCTGGTCGAAAAGCTGGGGCTGAATATTGTGAACTTGCCGCCGGCCTCGACCAGGGGATCAAAGAATTTGCGCGGCGTCCGGTTGGACCCGAAGCTGTCGACCATCATTTCGACCGCCACGCCTCGTTCGCAGGCAGCGATCAATATGGCGAGAATCCTCCGGCCCAGACGGTCATCCTCGAACATGTAGAAGAACAGTTTGAGGCTTTTTTCCGCAGCTTCGAGCGTTTCCACCAGCGCGGCAAGGCGTTCCTCCGGCTGGCGCAACAGCCGCAGCCGGTTGCCGCCCACGTCAAACCCCTGCGGCCTATCGGGTTGCGATCGCTGCGCTTTCACCTTGGTGCTTTCCATCCTGTCCCGGCATAGATTAACATCGCCGAACGGACAAACCATTAGATTGGCTAAGGGTTGGCGGGGGCATGGTGGAGCGTGTCCGGATTTGTTGACAAATTCCGCTGATATCCCTAAAGGCAGGGCTCTTTTCCCAAAGTTTGCAGAATCAGGAGCGCCTTATGGCTCGCGTTACGGTTGAAGATTGCGTTGATAAAGTCACAAACCGGTTTGATCTGGTGTTGTTTGCTGCCCAGCGCGCACGCGAGATTTCCGGCGGCGCGGAGCTGACCGTTGATCGCGATCGCGATAAAAATCCGGTCGTGGCGCTGCGCGAAATCGCAGAGGAAACGATCAAGCCGAAGGATCTCGAGGAAAGCCTGATTCAGTCGCTGCAGAAGGTCCTGATCGATGATGATGATACGCCGGATGAAATCGGTTCGATCAGCCAGTCGGCTGAAGCGCTTCGCCTGACCGCAGCGGCCCCGCCGCGCAGTGCGGGTGTGGCCGGTGATTACGGCCGCCGCTAGGCTGCACCCATAATTCCGGCGGGTTGCCGGAGAGAAAAGAAAAGGCCGCCGGGGATATTCCCGAGCGTCCTTTTCTTTTGCCTTTGAACTGTTCCCGTCAGGGGAAGGCGGATCAGGCGCCCTGCGGCTTGGGATCCGTAAACGGTCCCTTCTTCTTCCGTCCCGCTTTCGGAATGGTCGTGCCGATGGTCGGCACGGCGGCCGGCTTGACGACGTCACCACCCGGCCGATGGAACTTCCCGTTCTTGACCAGTTCGTCGATTTCCTCGCCGGACAGGGTTTCATATTCGAGCAGGGCATTGGCCAGAGCGTGCAGCTGATCCTCATGCTTGGTCAGCAGATGCTTCGCACGGCCATAGCTGTCATCGATCAGCTTGCGAATCTCCAGGTCGATTTTCTTCGCCGTCTCGTCGGACATGTGCACGCGCTGGGACTGCGAATAGCCGAGGAAGGTCTCGCCCTGCTCTTCTTCATATTGCAGCGGACCCATTTCGTCCGACATGCCCCACTGGGTGACCATGTCGCGGGCCAGCTTGGTGGCGTACTGGATATCGCTGGAGGCACCCGAAGAGACCTTGTCATGGCCGAAGATGATTTCCTCGGCAACGCGTCCGCCCATCGACACTGCCAGATTGGCGTGCATCTTGTCGCGATGATAGCTGTAATTGTCCCTTTCCGGCAGCCGCATGACCATGCCGAGTGCACGGCCGCGGGGAATGATCGTCGCCTTGTGGATCGGATCGGATGCCGGTTCGTGGACGGAAACAATGGCATGGCCCGCTTCGTGATAGGCGGTCATCTTCTTCTCGTCATCGGTCATCACCATCGACCGGCGCTCGGTGCCCATCATGACCTTGTCCTTGGCATCCTCGAACTCGCTCATCGCGACCATCCGCTTGCCGCGGCGGGCCGCCATCAGGGCTGCCTCATTGACCAGGTTGGCGAGGTCCGCACCGGAGAAGCCGGGCGTGCCGCGGGCAATGGTGCGCGGATCGACATCGGGAGCCAGCGGCACCTTCTTCATGTGCACCGCGAGAATCTTTTCGCGGCCTTCGATATCGGGGCGCGGCACGACCACCTGCCGGTCGAACCGGCCGGGACGCAGCAGCGCCGGGTCGAGCACGTCGGGACGGTTGGTCGCGGCGATAATAATGATGCCTTCATTGGCCTCGAACCCGTCCATTTCGACCAGCAGCTGGTTCAGCGTCTGTTCGCGCTCGTCATTGCCGTTGCCGAGACCGGCACCGCGATGCCGTCCGACCGCATCGATTTCGTCGATGAAGACGATGCAGGGCGCGTTTTTCTTCGCCTGCTCGAACATGTCGCGGACACGGCTGGCGCCGACGCCGACAAACATTTCGACAAAGTCCGAACCGGAGATGGAGAAAAAGGGAACACCGGCTTCGCCTGCGATTGCGCGGGCCAAGAGGGTTTTACCGGTACCAGGCGAACCGACCAGCAGTGCGCCTTTCGGTATCTGGCCGCCAAGCTTGGCAAAGCGGCCGGGGTTTTTCAGAAATTCGACGATTTCCTCCAGTTCCTCGCGGGCTTCATCGATACCCGCGACATCCTGGAACGTGACCTTGCCCTGTTTTTCGGTCAGCAGCTTCGCCTTGGACTTGCCAAAGCCCATCGCTCCGGAACCGCTGCCCTTCTGCATCTGTCGCAGCACGAAGAAGGCAATGCCGAGGATCAGCAGGAAGGGCAGGGACTGGACCAGAATGATCTGCCAGATGCTCGCCTGTTCCTGGGCCTTGCCGCTATATTCAACGCCTTTTTCATCCAGCAGCGTCACCAGCGACGGATCGCTGCCGACCGGGGTGGTGGTGAACAGGTCGCCATTGGTCATTTCGCCGGTTATCTTGTCGGGCGCGATGGAAACGCTTTTCACGCTGCCCTCTTCGACCTTGTTGCGGAACGAGGAGTAACTGATTCCCGAACCCGCTTCGGACGCAGCGCCTGCGCCGAACATGGAAACGGTCAGCAGGAGCGCAACAATGACGCCGGCCCAGATGAACATGCTCTTCATCCAAGGATTTTCTTTGGGATCCTGTTCGTCATTCATTGCGCATCTTGTCCTGTCATCAGTGTCGCTGCGGATGATCGACACCGCGCGCGATATTATCAGTCCTCCAAAGATAAGCCTTTTGCGGCGGATGACAATATACAGGCCAATGTTTTTCCCGATCACTGTTATCGGAACCGCGGCAAACCGGGTGTTCCGGCGAAAACTCAGCTCTTGCGCCGCTTCGGAGCCGGCTGGAAGCGCCAGACATCGCCTCCCCGGCACATTATGTCACCCAGGGTGACGGTTTCGCCCTTTTCCAGTGCGACGATCGTCTGATCGATCTGGCTGCCGCGCGGCGACAGGGCGGGGTCGCAATGATGCAGGCATTTGAGCAATAGCCGTCTGCGGATCTCGGCGGGAAACGCGGTCCGGGAGAGCGTGCAGCCGGAATCGCTGGTGGCGATATGGTCGGCGGCAAGCCGTTCCACCATCCATTCGATCGCCTCGCGTGCCGCGCCCAGCGCGCGGGCGCTCTGGCTCGCCAGCCTGGTGTCAAAGCCCTCCAGGTCGTGCAGCGCGCTGCGCACCCGCACGCGATCGAAACCCTGATCGCGGTTCGAGGGATCGTTGACTGCGTCAATGCCCCGGCCGGCGACATGGGATTCCAGTTCCGACTTCTGGAAATGAAGCAGCGGCCGGATGATATTGGTCCGTTTTTCCCGGATGCCGGACATGCCGTCGATCCCGCTGCCGCGCAAGATCCGCATGATCATCGTTTCCAGCTGATCATCGGCATGATGGGCGGTTGCCAGCCACTGGATGCGGTTTTCCCTCATCCAGTCATTCAGCAAGGCGTAGCGCGCGCGCCTGGCTGCGCTCTGGATGCTGCCGCGGATCGGAACAGAGGGGCGCAAGATCATGTGAGACACCCCGCGTTCCCGGCACAGGGATGCGACATATTCTGCTTCCGTGCGAGCGGCGGGCCGCAAGCCGTGATCGACGGTAGCGGCGGCGATCCGGTCCGGAAAGGACCGGAGCGCGAGCAAGAGCAGTGCCAGACTGTCCGGGCCGCCGGAAATCGCCAGCCCCAGTTTCTGGTCACTGGATGCAAAATCGGGAATCAGCCGGTCAAGAGCCTCCTCAAACCGTCCGTGCAGCGAGGCGGCATCGTCATCCATGATCTACTTGCAGCTGGCAGCTGCCTTGCCCGATGCCACGCGATCGGCAAGGCGGCCGCTGGCGACTTCGGGATAAACATCCTGCATCTCCGCCAGAACCCGGCAGGCATCGTCTTTCTTGCCCAGCTGGACCAGAGCCGTGCTGAGATAATAGAGGCTGTCGGGCGCGCGTTCGCCGCGCGGTCTTTTCTGGTAATTTTCATACAGGGCGACCGAAGCCAGCGCGGGCTTGCTGTCGTCAAGATAGGCGCGGCCGAGCAAATTCTGTGCGAAGCTGGCCCGCCGGTGGCCGGGATGATCCTCGACCATTTTCTTCAGCTGTGCCTGCGCTTCCGGGTAGAATTTGGCTTCCCACAAGCGATAGCCGTAAACATAGGCATCTTCTGCCGCATCCCCGGTCTCCGGCATGACAACGGCAGCCACGCCGGCAACCCGCTGGGGGTCGGGTGCAGCTTCCGCCGTTTTTGGCGAACTATTGGATGCCGGGCCCGCGGCGGCAGGACGCTGGCCAGTCGGACTGGCCGCCGGTTTCTCCATTGCAGTCAACTTGTCTTCGATTTTTTTAAGGCGAAACCCGTTTTCCTCGACCTGCCCGGTAAGATTTGCCAGGCTGGATTCCAGCGCATCAACGCGTGCGATCAGGTCGCTGACCGCCGAACTGGTGTTCGTTGTGGGTGCTGCGGGCCCTACCTCCGCCGTGATTTCGGGCTCGAAATAGCGCGTGGAACCGCCCGGGAAAACCTTGCGCTGAACCGCACGCATTTCTTGCTCAAGCCGATCTACGCGCTGATCCACGTTCGCATTCTGAGCCGATACGGGCGCACTGAAAAGCAAGCCGGTGAGCAGGATCGTGATACCAAATTTTGTCATCGAGGCCTCCGCTGAATTCTTTGATATTAACCATATACCAGTCTGAATGGTAAAGAAAATTATACAGGCCAACGGGCCCGGCGCACCCGTTTCCCGCTCGGTCCGTCGGCTGACGGGTTGTTCAATCGGCTGCCAGGTCGGCTGCCGGATTTTCTGTTCTGGTCCGGGAAAGCAGCGCTTCTGCGCTGACCCCGACATCCTTGATCGTCCGTTCCCCGGTACCCAGTTGCGGGACAACCTGGCCGTCTATGGTCACGGTCAGCGCATCGGGCCGGCCGGTCAGGATCTGGGGATTGTCGGCATCGGCAGGAACCGTGAACGTGTCCCCGGCGGCCATTTCATTCTCGAACAGGCTCTCGCCCTCGGCATCATAGATTTTCATCCAGACCGGCTCGGTTGCCGTCAGCACGACCGTGCCCTTGCTTGACGGTGCCATGGCCCCGCCCTGCAGGCTCTGCGGAGCGGGATCGACCGCGGCGGTTTCGATGGCACTCGCGGTTTCGCTTTCCGCGACGGGAGCAATGTCAGACGGATTGAGGATCAGGGTGCGCCAGACCAGATATCCGACAAGCACCAATATCCCGATGCCGCCGGCGGTCCATGCCAGATAGAGCGGCGGGATGCTCGAGGGGTTGGCGGGAGCATAGCCGCTCGATTCCGCCTGATAGGCCCCGTGACCCTGCTCATCCATTTCTGCGCGCAACTGGCTACCGATCGAGGCATCGCTCAGGCCGACTGTCCTGGCGTAGGATTTGGCAAAGCCGATGGCATAGGTCCGTCCGGGAAGCGCATCAAAATCTCCGCTTTCGATGGACGCCAGATGGCGGTGCGGGATTCTGGTTTTCTTGGCAATGTCCTCCAGCGACAGGCCCTTCTGCTCGCGCGCACGGCGCAACAATTGACCTGTGCTGTGCAGATTCAGTTCAACATTTTCGTCGTCATTGCTCTCTTCGGCCACTCAAAACTCCCTTGGCCGGATCATCTTGCGACCCTTTTCGCACTCCCCGGATATTTCAGGGAAAAAAGCCAGTTTGGGCAGCAAAAGTCAATGGCTATCATGGCCAGGTCGCTGCATTTCAACGATTTGGGTGCTTCAGGGCAAAATTTGCCAGCCGATCCGATAAGATTTGATCAGCCGAGGTCGACATTGTGCTGATTGGCCCATTGTTCCAGCCGCACCCTCGGCTCGGCAGGGGCTTCCGCGAGGATCGCTTCGATTTCCCGTTTCGCCTGATCGAGATCCACCGACCGCACCATCGCCTTGATCGGGCCGACCGAAGCGGGCGTGATCGACAGGCTACGGATACCCAGCCCCAATAGCGCCAGCGCGTCGAGCGGCCGCCCGCCCATTTCCCCGCATACGCCGAGCGGAATGCCGAACCGGTTGCTATTGTCCGATGCCCGTTTGAGGAATCGCAGGATCGCCGGGCTCATCCAGTCAAACCGCTCGGCAAGTTTCGGACTGCTCCGGTCTGCCGCAAACAGGAACTGGGTGAGATCATTGGTCCCGATCGACAGGAAATCGAGCCGGTCTGCCATCAGATCCAGGCATTCCGCCAGGGCCGGAACCTCGAGCATGGCACCATAGCGTATTTGCGATGGTAGTCGCTTCTTCTGGCTGTGCAGATAGGCGCGCTGATGCTCGAATACTGCCTTGGCCTGGTCAAATTCCCAGGGTTCCGCGATCATCGGGAACATCACGTTCAGCTTTCGACCGGCCGTCGCCTCGATTAGCGCCCGCGCCTGCACCTTCATCAGGGCATCCCGTTCGAGGCCGATGCGGATCGCCCGCCAGCCCATCGCCGGATTCTCCTCCTTGCCGTCGCTGGTCTGGAAATAGGGAAGGGGCTTGTCACCGCCGATATCGATCGTTCGGAATATCACCGGCTTTTCTCCGGCCGCATCCAGCACGTCGCGATAGAAACGGGTCTGGCCCGCCCGTCCCGGCATGGTCGCTGCGACCAGAAACTGCAATTCGGTCCGGAACAGGCCGATGCCGTCAGCGCCGGTGAGGCTGAGCAAGGCCAGATCATCGCGCAGGCCGGCATTGATATTGACCGTGATCCGTACCCCGTCTTTCGTCACCGCTTCCTTGTCGCGCAGTTCGGAATAGGCGGCGCGCTTTTTCTGGCTGAGCTCCAGCTGCGCTTCAAAGGCGTCCACCACCGAGGGGCCGGGCCGGACAAAGACCACATTTTCATCGACATTGAGCAGCAGGTGGTCGTCTTCGCGGACGACTTGCCGGATATTCTTGACCTGGCCGAGTATCGGGATGCCCATCGCCCGGGCAATGATCGTCACATGGGCGGTCAGCGAGCCTTCCTCGAGCACCACCCCTTTCAGCCTGCGCCGGTCATATTCGAGCAATTCCGCCGGACCCAGGTTGCGGGCAATCAGGATCGTGTCCTGCCGCAGCCCCATTTTTGCCGCGGTGCCCATTTGCCCGGAAACGATGCGCAGCAGCCGGTTGGCGAGATCTTCGAGATCGTGCATGCGCTCCGCCAGCAGCGGGTCGTCGATCTGCCTCATGCGCATGCGGGTATGCTGCTGGACTCTTTCGATCGCTGCCTCGGCGGTCAGGCCGCTGTCGATGGCCTCGTTGATGCGCCGGCTCCAGCCCTCGTCATAGGCGAACATCTTGTAGGTCTCGAGCACTTCCTCATGCTCGCCGCCGACCCCGAATTCCGCCTGGCTGGTCATCTGGTCGATCTGGTCGCGCATCTTGTCGAAAGCGGAATAGACGCGGTGCCGTTCCGCTTCGGTATCCTCCGCCACCGTATGCTCGATTTTCACGCGGGGCTGATGAAAGACCGCATGGCCGCTGGCCTTTCCCTTGACCAGTTGCAACCCGCTGAGCCGGGTGGCGCCGTCATCGAGCGCAGCCCCTTCTTCGGCGACATTGTCATCGACAAATTCGGCGCCGCTGATCAGTTCCGACAGCACCATCGCTGCCGTTTCAAAGGCCTCGATCTCCACTTCGGAGTAACGGCGCGGCTCGACATGCTGGGCGCACAGCACGCCGATCGCCTGCTGGTTGCGGATGATCGGCACGCCGGCGAAGCTGTGGAATTTTTCTTCGCCGGTTTCGGGTCGATACTGGAAGTCCGGGTGGCTCGCTGCCTCGTCGAGATTCAGCGTCTCGACATTTTTGGCGATATAGCCGGTAAGGCCTTCGCCCAGGGCGAGCTTGGTCACATGAACGGCCTCGGCATTGAGGCCGCGGGTAGCGAACAGTTCCAGCACCCCGTCACGGCGCAGGTAGATCGAGCAGACCTCGCTGTTCACCGCTTTCGCGATGGTATTGACCACCTTGTTCAACTTGGTCTGGGCGTTGCCCCGCGACGCCATGATGGTCCTGAGGCCGGTCAGGATGTTGCGGGCAGTCTTGGTACTCGATGGGTCTGTCGTGGGCATGACTTTCGCCTAGCAGAAAGGCCGCGTGAGCGCGATGCAGAATAAATGCCCCTGCGCCAAAACGGATGTTTTATGTGTCAGGCTAGTCGTGTCGCCGTCGCAGATTACCGGCTAATCCAGCAGTTCCTCTTTCAATCTGAGCTTCTCTTTCTTCAGACTATGGATTCGAATCGTGTCGGGAAGGGGCCGGGTTTCTTCTTCGTTGATCTGGCGTTCCAGTGCTTCATGCTTTTTGCGCAATGCTGACAGGTGATTCTGAATCATTAAAGTCTCCTCAGTAATGGGGCTTCTGAAAATGGAAGAGGATCAAAGGTTCCTTTCTGCTATGCTGGCCAATATGCCTTGGCGTGCGGATCATGGGTAAATTGTCTTGGTTTAGACTTGAACCATGAATAGGGTTAAGATTGCAAATTTGTTTCACCGACGCAAGAGGGAGATTGATCCGGAATGGGGATGAGCGATGAAGAGTTGCATAAGCGGCTCGAACTGCTGAAAATTGAACATCGCGACCTCGATGAAGCCATTGCCGCGCTGGTCGCAGCCGGCAGTTCGGATCAACTCCGGACGGCGCGACTCAAGAAAAGAAAATTGCAGTTGCGCGATCGCATCATCCTGCTCGAAAACCAGCTCATTCCCGACATCATTGCCTGAGCCGCTCGCGGTTCTGCGGGCTAACCAGCGGTTAACCAAGACTGTCCACCAGTTAACCCGCGACTCTGCTGCGTGTCAGTTTGAAACAGGCGCCCTCGGCGGCGGACCGCAGTCCAGAATTGACTGTCAAAACCCGCCGATATTTTGCTAGGCCGCGCAAATGGATGTTCGTGAATCGCTCTTGACGCCGAAATTGGTCGATGCCCTTTATACCGAAGCGATGGTGCTTGCGGATGAGGCGCGGTCCTATTTTGAATCCGGACGCTTCCACGAAGACTCCGATCCTGACCACAAGCTCGCCGTTTCCTTTTCCTGTGAATCGCTGAAGGTGACGACCAGGCTGATGCACTGCATCGCATGGCTTTTGAACCAGAAAGCCCTGAACAGCGGCGAGCTGTCAGCGGGAGAAACCTGGAACCACGATCGCGCGCTCGGCTGCGCTCCGGTTACCGACCGGTCGATGACCGACCGCTTTCCGGAAGACGCGCGGCAGATTGTGCTGGCCAGCGAAGACCTGTTCCTGCGCCTGCAACGCCTCTCGACGAAACTGGAGCAGGAAATGGATGCCGAATCGGCGGTCCAGGACATGTTCCGTCGCCTGGAAAGCGCCTTTTAATCGTTCGGGAACCGCTCAGGCGTTGACCTTCTCAACCTGCTCCATCGTCGGATAATCGGTATAGCCTTCCGCTCCCTGGCTGTACCAGGTCGGGCTGAAATCGATCGGGTTGAGTTCCGCGCCGCTGCGGAATCGTTCTGGCAGGTCGGGATTGGTCATGAAGGTCCGGCCAAAGCTGATCGCGTCGGCCCTGTTTTCCGCCAGAGCTTCGGTTGCATTGTCATAGAAATAGTCGCTGTTGAGTACCAATGGGCCCTTGAATACGGGCCGGATGTCCGGGCTGACCGCGGGCACGTCGGTATTGCCATAGGTGCCGTGGGCAGGGGGCTCGCGCAGTTCGAGAAAGGCGATGCCGATATCGTCGAGCAGTTTCGCGGCGGTGGTGAAGGTCTCGACCGGGGTTGCATCATCGGCACCCTGGGAATCGCCATTGGGCGACAGGCGCACGGATACGCGGTCGCTGCCCCAGACATCGACCAGCCGCCGGGTCACCTCGCCCAGCAGGCGGACGCGGTTCTCTGCCGATCCGCCATATTCGTCGGTCCGCAAATTGGTGCCGGAGCGGATGAACTGGTCGATCAGATAGCCATTGGCACCATGCAGCTGCACGCCGTCAAAGCCGGCCTTCCTGGCATTTTCCGCAGCATTTTGATAATCGTCGAGCAGGCCGGGGATCTCGCTGATTTCCAGCGGTCGTGCTTCCACATAGTCGCGCTTGCCGGCATAGGTGCGGACGCTGCCCGGTGCGGTGGTCGCCGATGCGGAAACCGGTTTCTCGCCATCCAGAAAATCGGGATGGACGATGCGACCCATGTGCCAGAGCTGGCAGATGATCCGGCCGCCGGCCTGATGAACCTGTTCGATCACCGGCTTCCAGGCTTCGGTCTGCGCCTCGTTCCAGATGCCGGGGGCAAAGGGCGTGCCCAGGCCCTGCTGGCTGATCCCGGTCGCTTCCGAAATGATCAGGCCGGCCCCCGCGCGCTGCGCATAATATTCGCCCATGATCGGGGTGGGGACATGTTCCATGGTCGAACGGCAGCGGGTGAGGGGTGCCATGAACATGCGGTTCGGGGCCTCGATGGCGCCAATGGTGATCGGATCAAATAATGTGGTCAAGATGATATTCCCTGAAACAAGAGGCATGGATTGTTAATCAGAGAGTTAAGAGACCGCGGGATCAAATGCAATGGTTTGAAACCCAGCAATTTCTGTCTATATCGATAGCTCTGATTTCAAAGGAACTCCCATGCCCGCATCGCTTCCCGAAGATCCGACCCTTGACGAGGTGCGTGCCTTCCTCGCGCCCGAACTGGCCGCGCAGGCGGCTTTCGACGGCTGGAACGAGACGGCGGTGCAGGCCGCGGCCGAGCTCGCCGGGATCGATTCCGACCTGGCGCGGCTGGCGTTCAGCGACGGACCGGTCGACATGATCGACGCATGGTTCCAGGCAATTGACGAGCAAATGGCCGCCAAATATGGCGCGAATGAACTGGCCGCGATGAAGATACGCGAGCGGATCAAGGCGCTGGTCGAAGCAAGGTTGGAAGCATTGGAAGCCGATCGCGAGGGCCTGCGGCGGGCGCTGGCAATTCTGGCCGCACCGCCCCATCTGCGCCGGGCCGCAAAAATGGGCTGGCGGGCGGCAGACCATATGTGGCGGCTCGCCGGCGACACCGCCACCGACTATAATCATTATACCAAAAGAACCCTGCTCTCCGGCGTCTATGGCAGCACGATCAGCGTTTTTCTCGATGATGAAAGCGAAGATTTCGCCGACACCCGGGCCTTTCTCGACCGGCGGATCGAAAATGTCATGCAGTTCGAGAAGGTCAAGGCCAGGGTCACCGGCCGCGGCGGCGACCGGTTCAGCATGGCCCGCTTCATCGGCCGCTTGCGCTATCGCGGGGCCTGACCCGGCCCGGCGCGGCAACTCATTGGGCCTTCTCGTCACGCCCGGATCTTAATCTGACAAAAAGACTCGCCAAATCTAATCAATATTGATAATCAATCGCAACTAGAAAGCTCGAGTTTCGATATTATGTCATCATCCACAACTCTGGACCTGCTGGGTCTAAGGCAACGTGCTGAAGTCGTTGCGATAGACTGGGCGGCCATTTCCGACAACGAGGGCCGGCGCCTGCGGGCGTTGGGCATCGATACCGGCGTGTCGGTTGAGAAACTGTACAAGGGGATGTTCGGATTGAACGACCCGATCGCGCTCAAGGTCGGACGGATGATGATCGCGGTGCGCAGGTCGCATGCCCGGGCGATATCGGTATGCCCTGTTGCGGTGACGATCGCCGCCTGATTGATGTCGCAAATCGCTCCCCTGATTGTCCTTGCGGGCAACCCCAATTCGGGCAAGAGCGCCCTGTTCAACGCGCTCACCGGCGCGCGCCAGAAGATCGCCAATTATCCCGGCGTGACCGTCGAGCGCAAATCCGGACATTTTGCCTTTGCCGACGGAAGGCCCGCCGAACTGGTCGATCTGCCGGGCAGCTACAGCCTCGACCCGACCAGTCCCGACGAGGAAGTGACGCGCAGCGTCATCATGGGATCGCAGAAGGGCGAACGGCGGCCCGACGCGATCATCCTGGTGCTCGATGCCGCCAATCTCGACAATCATCTGCGTTTCGCGCTGGAAGTGATCGCGCTCGGCCAGCCGGTTGTCGTGGCCCTCAACATGATGGATCTGGCGGAGCGCGACGGCCTGACGCTCGACCCGACAAAGCTTGAGGAAGCTCTTGGCGTGCCGGTCGTGCCCACCGTGGCCGTGCGCCGCCGGGGCCTGGAGGAACTGTCCGCCGCGGTGGAAAGCCGTCTCCTGCACAAGCCGGCCGATATCGAACCGGTTGTCGCCAGGGAACGCAATCACGGTCTGCGCAAGCAGGCGCAGCGGATCGCCGATCTCGCCGTCGTTTCGGAGACCGCCGGCCGTCGCTGGTCGGAACGGGCCGACGCCCTGTTCCTGCATCCCGTTGCCGGACCGGCGATCCTGTTCGCGGTGCTGTTTGTCATGTTTCAGGCGGTCTTCGCCTGGTCCGAGGCGCCGATCGGCTGGATCGAAAGCGCCAGCGAATGGGTTGCCGCCGCGGTCGAAGCCAACATGCCACCGGGTTTCCTGCGTGACTTCATCATCGAGGGGGCCATCGGTGGCGTCGGCTCGGTCGTCGTGTTCCTGCCGCAGATCCTGATCCTGTTCCTGTTCATCCTGCTGCTCGAGGCCAGCGGCTACATGACCCGCGCCGCCTTCATCATGGACCGGATGATGGCCAGCGTCGGCCTGTCGGGGCGCAGCTTCATCCCGCTGCTGTCCTCCTTTGCCTGCGCCATTCCGGGCATCATGGCGACGCGCAGCATTTCCGATTCGAAGGACCGGCTGACCACCATATTGGTCGCGCCGCTGATGACCTGTTCGGCGCGCCTGCCGGTTTATGCGATCATCATCGGTGCGTTCATCCCGCCGACCAGCGTCGGGCCGGGCATCGGCC
>Ga0209643_1001380_pt1 | contig 23239 bp, 22 predicted proteins | sample AutmiccBRH37_all_FD_187383 | JGI IMG/M metagenome (GOLD analysis project Ga0209643, IMG submission 187383) | Deep subsurface microbial communities from Mt. Terri, Switzerland - Autotrophic microbial communities BRH/37_all (SPAdes) (version 2) | ecosystem: Environmental > Aquatic > Deep... | reverse complement strand
ACGCCGCTGGAGATCACGGCCGCCTATTCCGCCTTCGCCAACGGCGGCCGGCGGGTCACGCCCTATCTGATCGATTATGTCCAGGACCGGGACGGCAAGACCATTTTCCGCGCCGACACCCGCAACTGCCGCGAATGCGGCCGGGGCTTCTCGGGCCAGGAATCGCCGCGCCTGCAGCCGCGCGGAACCCAGGTCATCGACCCGATCACCGCCTATCAGATGAGTTCGATGCTGGAGGGCGTGGTTCAGCGCGGCACCGCCGCCAGCGCGCGCGGCCTGGGGCGCTGGGTCGGCGGCAAGACCGGCACGACCAATGAATATCGCTCGGCCTGGTTCGTCGGCTTCACCACGGACATCGTGGTGGGGGTCTTCGTCGGTTTCGACGACAACCGGTCCCTGGGGTCCGGCGAGGCTGGGGCCTCGGCCGCTGTGCCGGTCTTCACCGAGTTCATGCAGACGGCGCTGAAGGAAAGGCCGGCCCGGCCGTTCGTCCGGCCCAAGAACGCCGTCTTCCGCACCGTGAACGGCATAGAGGAAGCCTTCCGTCCGGGCACCGAACGCCAGGCGCCGGCGCCAGTCCAGGCGCCGACCCAGCCGGTCGGGCCGCAGAACTATTACGAGGTGATCCGTCGCGAGCAGGAGGCCGCCGCCGCCGCAACGGGCGCTCCGCCGCCGGTCGCGGCGCCCCCGCCGCCGAAGAAGGCGCCCGCCGAGGACTTGAGCGGACTGTACTGAGGCTCTAGGTAGGCCCATCGAACGGCGCGTCCTCGTGGCGCGCCGTTTTCCTTTCAATCCGCCCTATCGCGCGGCCCGCGGGCCGCGCTGCTTGAGGGCTTTTCTGTCGCTGGAGATTGCGATGAGACCGGATGTCGAGGCCATGAAGGCCGACATCGAGCAGAGCGTCGCTCTGCTCAGGAGGCGTCTTTGACTGGGATGTCGCTCTAAGAAAGCTCGATGAGCTGAACGCGCGGGTCGAGGACCCGACCCTGTGGGACAGGCCCGACGAGGCCCAGGCCGTCAGCCGCGATCGCTCGCGCCTGGAAGCCCAGATCAATTCCGTCAAGGCGATGGAGCAGGACCTCGAGGACGGGGTGATGCTGGCCGAGATGGCGGACGAGGAAGGCGACGAGGGCGCGCTGGAGGATGCGCGCGTCTCGCTACGGGGCATCAAGGATCGGGCGGCCCGGGCCGAGCTGGAGGCCCTGCTGTCCGGCGAGGCCGACGGCAACGACGCCTATCTGGAAGTCAACTCCGGCGCCGGCGGCACCGAGTCCAACGACTGGGCCGGCATGCTGTTGCGGATGTATTCGCGCTGGGCCAAGGCCCACGGGTACGAGGTCACGATCGAGGCCCACGAAGAGGGCGAGCAGGCGGGGGTCAAGTCCGCCACCATCCTGATCTCGGGTCCCAACGCCTATGGCTGGCTGAAGTCGGAATCGGGCGTGCACCGGCTGGTGCGCATCAGTCCGTATGACGCGGCCGCCAAGCGGCACACCTCCTTCGCCTCCATCGGCGTCTCGCCCGTCGTCGACGACGCCATCGAGATCGACATCAATCCGTCGGACGTGCGGACCGACACCTATCGCGCCTCGGGCGCGGGCGGTCAGCACATCAACAAGACCGACTCGGCCGTGCGCCTGACCCACGTCCCGACCAACACCGTGGTGGCCTGTCAGGCCGGCCGGTCGCAGCACCAGAACCGCGAACAGGCGTGGAAGATGCTGCGGGCGCGGCTGTACGAGCTGGAACTGCAGAAGCGCGAGGCCGTGGCTCAGGCCCTGGCCGACGCCAAGACCGACATCGGCTGGGGACACCAGATCCGATCCTATGTGCTGCAGCCGTATCAGATGGTGAAGGACCTGCGGACCGAGGTCGAGACCTCGGATACGCAAGGGGTGCTGGACGGCGATCTGGACGCCTTCATGGGCGCGGCCCTGGCGGCGCGGGTCGGCGAGACGCGCGGATCGAGCGCGGCGTAAAGTTCAGGGAGCAACCCTCTCCGCCACGAACGGCGGAGAGGGGCTTCGGTTCTGGATCAGGCGTTGGGCTTGGCGGCGACGAGGTCTGGCTTGGCCTCGGTTTCGGGCTTGGGCGCAGGCGCGGGAGCCGGCTGCGGCGCGACCGGAGCCACGGCGGCGGGCGCCGGGGTCTGGCGCTGGCCCTGGGCGACACGGCCCTGGAAGAAGGCGCCGACATCGATCGACAGCTGTTCGGCGGTGATGTCGCCGTCGACATAGGCGGTCGCGACCAGCTTGACCTGCTTGCCGAGAACGCCGCCGACGACACGGCCGCGGACCTCGATGAAGTCCGCCTGGACATTGCCTTCCACGGCGCCGGTCTCGCCGACGATCAGGCGGCCGACGCGGACGTCGCCCTTCACCTGGCCGTCGATCTGCAGGTCGCCGTCGCCGCTGACATTGCCTTCGAACACTAGGTCCGACGACAGGGTCGACAGGCCGCGGCCGGTCGGCACAGGCGAGGAGGTCGGCGCGGGGGCGCCGGCGCGCGGGGGAGACGGCATGTCCGGCAGCGGCGGGATCACCGGCGCGGACGGGCGGTTCGAAGGCGCGGGGGGCGGGGTTTTGCTAATCTTGTTGAACAAGTTGATCTCCTGCTCTGAGGAAGCGTGCGGGGTTCTGTGGTCGGCCGTTCAGCCAGACTTCGTAATGGAGGTGGACGCCGGTGGAGCGGCCCGTGGTGCCCATGGCCCCGACACGTTGGCCGAGCGAGACCGACTGGCCGGGCTTGACCCCCAGGGTGTTGAGATGGGCGTAGCGCGTCTTGAAACCGCGGCCATGATCTATCTCGACAGTATTGCCATAGCCTGAACGAACCCCGGCGAAAGCGACGACGCCGGGCGCAGTGGCGTAGATGGGGGTGTTCAGCGGGGCGGCGAAGTCCTGGCCCTGATGGACGGCGGGCCGGCCGTTGAACGGGTCGAAGCGGACGCCGAAGCCGGAGGTGGTGCGCGCCTGGGTCGGGCGTTTGAACGGCAGGCCCTCGGCGGCGTCGGTCAGGGCCCGCATCTCGTTGAGATTGGTCGCCGCGTGGCGGATGCGGACGGCGAAGGGCTCGTCGACGTCGAGGATGGCGGCGAGGGCGCGGGGATCGCGCGCCTCGACCAGAGGTCCGCCCAGGGGGCCGGAGGCGGCCATATAGGCGGCGGGGTTCAGGCCCGCCAGACGGAAGGCCAGGCGCAGCCGTTCGGCGCGGGTCTGGGCGAAGGTCTCGGCCCGGTCCAGCAATCGTTCCTGGTCCAGACGCACGGCCATGATCCGCTGGATCGGACCGACGCCGGCGGGGACGGGGCGGGGCGCCAGGGCCTTAGCGGCGCCGTCCACACCCTGGAACTTGCTCATCACCGTGGTCAGCGCGGCGTGGCGGCGAGCGATCATGGCGGCGGTCTGGTCCAGCGACCCGTTGGCGGCGGACATCCGCACCACCGCGCTCTCCAGCCGGGCCTGGAGGTCGGCGTTCAGCCGTTCCGAGGCGGCGCGGGCGCGGATCACCTCGGAATCGGCGCGCTGCCGGGCGATCGTGTCGAACAGGAAGGCGCCGGACGTGATCAGGGTCCAGGTGACGGCCGCCATGACCACGAGGCCCAGGGTCACCTGGCGGCGGGCGGTCAGGGCATAGGCCCGAACCTCGTCATGACTGCGGAGATAGACGTATCGAACGGGCAGAACGCGTTCGATCCAGGACGGTCTTCGCGATTGGTCTTCCGCAGTCATTACGCAACGCCCCCACGTCGAGGGGAGGTTTATCCGGTGCCAAGATGACACGGGCAAGACTGTTCATGCTGCGTTAACCACGATTAGAGCCCCAAAAGGCCGAAATCACGACATTGTTGATTGAGACTCCCGCAAAGAGGGAAATCGAGAATCGCGATTCAACCGGATTGTGCACCCCGTTCCAGGTCGCGAGCGGCCGCCAGCACGGCCGATGCGTGGTCGGCGACCTTGACGCTGCGCCAGGCGCGGGCGATCCGGCCCTGGGCGTCGATCAGGAAGGTGGCGCGCTCGATACCCATATATTCGCGGCCGTAGAGCTTCTTCTGAACCCAGACGCCCCAGGCCTCGCAGGCCGCGCCGTCCTCGTCCGAGGCCAGGACGACGGCGAGGTCGTATTTGGCCTTGAACTTGTCGTGCTTCTTCACCGTGTCCCTGGACACGCCGATGACGGGGACGCCCAGGGCGGCGAAGTCGGGGGCCACGGCGGTGAAGTCCTGGGCCTCGCGGGTGCAGCCGGTCGTGTCGTCCTTGGGATAGAAATAGACGACCGCGGGCTTGCCCTTCAGGGCGGCGAGGGAGACCCGGCCGCCGCCGTCGGTCGGGAGATCGAGGGCGGGGGCGGGTTGGCCTTCGGCAGCGGACATTTCAAACTCCGATCATCCCGGCGAAAGCCGGGACCCAGTTCTTTCGCGAGCCAGTACGTTGGATCAAGCGCTGCGGACGTCAGATGCGGCGGAGTTAGACGGGGCGAACCAGCACGATCTTCTTCTTGCCCGCCGCCAGCTTGATCACGCCGTCCTTGAGGTCGGCCTGGGTCAGCAGCTGGGCGCCGTCGGACACAGGGGCGTCGTTCAGGCGCAGGCCGCCGCCCTGGGCCAGGCGGCGGGCCTCGCCGTTCGAGGCGGTCAGGCCGGCCTTGGTCACGACGGCGGCGATCATGGCGCCGTACACCTCGTCCGCGGGCAGTTCGATGGTCGGCAGATCGGCCGAGATCTGGCCCTTCTCGAAGGCGGTCTCGGCGGCGGCGCGCGCCTTGGCCGCTTCGTCGGCGCCGTGCAGCATGGTGGTTGCGGCGTCGGCCAGGGCCTTCTTGGCGTCGTTGATCGCCGCGCCCTCAAGGGCTTCGTAGCCGGCGATCGCGTCGTCCGACAGGTCGGTGAACAGGCGCATGAACCGGGCGACGTCGCCGTCCTCGGTGTTGCGCCAGTATTGCCAGTAGTCATAGGGCGACAGGGCGTCGGCGTTCAGCCAGACGGCGCCGCCCACGGTCTTGCCCATCTTCTGGCCAGAGGCGGTCGACAGCAGGGGGGTGGTCAAGCCGAAGGCGGCCTTCTGGTCCACCTTTCGGGTCAGTTCGACGCCGTTGATGATATTGCCCCACTGGTCCGACCCGCCCATCTGCAGCTGGCAGCCGTAGCGGCGGTTCAGCTCCAGGAAGTCGGTGGCCTGCATCAGCATGTAGTTGAACTCGAGGAAGGTCAGGGGCTGCTCGCGTTCGAGGCGCAGCTTGACCGAGTCGAAGCTCAGCATGCGGTTGACGGTGAAGTGCGTGCCGTAGTCGCGCAGGAACTCCAGATAGCCCAGTTTCGACAGCCATTCGTCGTTGTCGAGCATGACGGCGTCGGACGGGCCGTCGCCGAAGGTCAGGAATTTCTCGAACACGCCCTTGATGCCGGCGATGTTCTCGGCGATCCGCGCTTCGGTCAGCAGGGGGCGCTGGGTGTCCTTGAAGGAGGGGTCGCCCACCTTGGTCGTGCCGCCGCCCATCAGGACGATGGGCTTGTGCCCGGCCTGCTGCAGACGGCGCAGCAGCATGATCTGGATCAGGTGGCCGACGTGCAGCGACGGCGCCGTGGCGTCAAAGCCGATATAGCCGGTGACGATCCCGCTGGTCGCCGCCTCGTCCAGCTCGGCCGGATGGGTGATCTGATGGATATAGCCCCGCGCCTGCATGGTGCGGAGGAAGTCGGATTTGAAAACGTGTTCGGTCATGGCGGAGGGTCCGTTAGCAGGGATGCCGACGGTCGTCTTCCCTTTCCGTATGCCCGCCCGCCCCAGCTAGGGCTTGAAGGCTTCGACTCTTAGGAAGGTCGCTGGGATCTCGGTGGCGTCGGGCCCGGCGCGGTTGTGCTGCTCGAAGAGGTCGATCAGTTCGGCCTCGAGCTGGTCGGCTTTATTCTCGCGCGCGGCGGCCTCAAACGCGTTCATCGTCGGGCCGTAGTAGGTCTTGAAGGTCTGGACGAGGTCGCGCGGCGGCCCGTCATTGCGAAAGACATAGGTGGCGCGTCGGCAGGTGATGTTCGAGGCGGACAGGCCGGCCGCAATGAACCGCTCATTCACGACCTCTTCCAGGCCCCAGGCCATCGGGCTGATGAAGCCGGGGGGCGGTGCGGGCGCATAGGCGGCGCTGGTCTTCAAGACCTGGGCGATCAGGGTCGGGTCGCCGGGAATCCAGTTGCCCATGACGATCCGGCCGCCCGGTCGGGCGACCCGGACCATTTCGCGGGCGACATTGGCGGGGTCGGGGGCGAACATCGCGCCGAACATGCTGACCACAAGGTCGAACCGCTCGTCGGCGATCTCCTGGAGATCGGATGCGTCGCCTTCCTGGAATCGGAGATTGTCCAGTCCGGCCGCTTCGGCGCGACGGTTGCCTGCGGCGACCAGATTGGCCGCGATGTCCACGCCGAGGACGGTCGCGCCGCGCTGCGCGGCCGGAAGGGCGGTGGTGCCGTCGCCGCAGCCGAGGTCGAGGATGTGATGACCGGGCTCGATATTCAGACTGTCGACGAAGTCCTCGCCGCTGGAGCGCATGGAGGCGGCGATACGGGTGAAATCGCCCTTCTCCCACAGAGCCTTATTCGGGTTCATGGCCGATCTCATCTCCGATACCAGTGATATGTAACACCTGCGGCCGGGGAGGGCCATGGCGCATCTGACAAACCTCATCGGCAGGCGGAGCGCCGTTGACCGCCGCCCCCCGTTCGATACGAAGGACGGATGCGTCTGCCCCTGATCCCGCACCCGACCTGTTCCCCCGCCGGGTTGACGCTGGAGGTCGAGGCGCGGCGGGCGGGACGGGTGTTGAGCCTGGAGTACGTCCTGGCCGGGCCGGTGGAGTTTGTACGCTGGCCGCAGGCGGCGGCGCGGGTGCAGACGGACGACCTGTGGCGGACGACCTGTTTCGAGGCCTTCGTGCGGACGGCGGACGGCTATGTCGAATACAATCTGTCGCCGTCGGGGGCCTGGGCGGCCTATCGTTTCGACGGCTATCGCGAGGGGATGCGGGGGCTTGAGATCGCGGCGCCCTTCATCGTGACGCGGATGGCGCAGGGGCGGTTCGTGCTGACGGTCGATGTGGAACTGCCGCAGGATGTCACGGACGCGGTCGGGCTGACGGCGGTGGTCGAGGGGCTGGATGGGGCGATCGCCTATTGGGGGCTGGCGCATCCGTCCGAGGAACCGGATTTTCACAATGAAAAGGGATGGGCGGCTGTTCTTTGATGCGCCGCTTACGCCCCAAACCCCGTCATCCTAGGCCTTGTGCCTAGGATCCATACGCCCGGTGTTTGGGTTGGGAGTCCGGTCTTCGCCGCTCGAGTCTATGGATCCTAGGCACAAGGCCTAGGATGACGCGTGGAGAGGGCGGGGGACGGCTTGTGAGCGGCCCCATCGTCGGGCATGGCTGGGCCGAGAGTCTCAGGAGCCGCCCATGAATTTCGGTCTCGACCGCCTGCTGTCCGACGACGCCCTGAGGGGGCAGCTGAAGGGGCGGCGCGTGGCTCTGCTGGCGCATCCGGCCTCGGTGACCAGGGATCTGGGTCATGCGGTGGACGCCCTGGCCGCCTGTCCCGAAATCGAGCTGACCGCCGCCTTCGGGCCGCAGCACGGGATGAAGGGCGATCTGCAGGACAATATGATGGAGAGCCCGGATTATCGCGATCCGGTGCATGGGTTCCCGGTCTTCAGCCTGTACGGCGAGGTGCGGCGGCCCAGGGACGAGTGGATGGAGACGTTCGACGTCGTCCTGATCGACCTGCAGGACCTGGGCTGCCGCATCTACACCTATGTGACGACGCTGCTGTATGTGCTGGAGGCGGCGGCGAAACACGGCAAGTCGGTGTGGGTGCTTGATCGGCCCAATCCGGCGGGGCGGCCGGTCGAGGGCATGACGCTGAAGCCCGGCTGGGAGAGTTTTGTCGGGGCCGGGCCGATGCCGATGCGGCACGGGATGACCCTGGGCGAACTGGGCCTGTGGTTCATCGACCAGTTCAAGCTGGATGTGGATTATCAGGTGGTGGAGATGCAGGGCTGGGCCCCCGAGGCGGGGCCGGGCTTCGGCTGGCCGCTGGGCCAGCGGGCCTGGGTCAACCCCAGCCCGAATGCGCCGAACCTGTCGATGGCGCGGGCCTATGCCGGCACGGTGATGCTGGAGGGGGCGACCCTGTCGGAAGGCCGGGGCACGACCCGGCCGCTGGAGCTGTTCGGGGCGCCGGACATAGATGCGCGGGCGGTGATCGCGGAGATGCGGCGGCTGGCCCCGGACTGGCTGGGCGGCTGCGTACTGCGCGACATGTGGTTCGAGCCGACCTTCCACAAGCATGTCGGGAAACTGTGCAGCGGGGTGCAGATCCATGTCGATCACCCCGGCTATGACCACGCGGCCTTCAAGCCGTGGCGGGTGCAGGCCCTGGGGTTCAAGGCGATCCGGCGGCTGTATCCCGACTACGACCTGTGGCGGGATTTTCCGTACGAGTATGCGTTCGGGAAACTGGCCATCGATGTGATCAACGGCGGACCGGGGCTGCGGGCATGGGTGGACGACGCGGCGGCGGGGCCGGGGGATCTGGAGGCGGCGACGCGGCCGGATGAGGCGGCGTGGGAAGAGGCGCGGCGGGGGTTCCTGCTGTATTGAGGCGGACGTGCTGGACATCTATTCGGGGGGAAGCGGACCTTCCTCGGAGCGCCTAGGCGACAGCGGGCTTTACCAACATCCGGCTCGCCGCTTGGTCCCAAGGGTGCGCGACGTCTAAGATCGCAACGATGATCCCAATGCGATGTTCAACATCGCTTGTGTCGCTGTCCTTGAACCCGTCGAAACTAGAGAATTTCTGAGCTTCTTCAGTGACGGCTGCTGCAAATGACGGCGGGTCGAAAAGGCCACGCGCCGCCTCGATGACTCCGAGTTTGGATAGATCGTAGGAGGTCGTTTGCCACTGATACATCAGGAACCACAGCCCGAAGCGGACGGTGGCGAGGTCGTCGAATCCAACCCGCTTTTTGATGGCCGGTAACACCTTCTCTGCAGCGAAATAATCGTGCTCTTGATCAACGGACTCGAACCATCCGCGCAGCACTTCAAAGCTGCCCGGATCCAACTGAGCCAACATCAGCGCGGCTTGTGACAGCGCGGCATGTTCGGCGTTCTCGCCGGTGAAGCCCCACTTGATCGATATGACCGAGTCTCGCTCTGCGACCTGACGTCCATAGCTTTCTAGCAGCCGTCGCAGTGGCGGGATGATGGCCTGGCGTTCATCTGCTGGAAGAGCGCGTACTAGGTCGAAGAAGCGCTTATCGTTCAGCCGCCTTCTGCCGTCGATAACGACGAACTGGACGGCATCATTAAACACAAGATCAGCAAGCCCCGCCTCCATCCGGTCCGCCATTTCACTGACAGCCATGGCCAAGCCGGCAGGCGATGCGTCATGAAGGGGTACCCGGACTGTGGCGCGATCAGCGATGTCGCGACGAACGCGGGAGATCGCCTGCTCTGACGGCAGAGGGCGTGGTGTAAGGCTGCCCATGACATATTTGGGCTCGGGGACCGCCGGCTGGAGCGGTCCCACCTGACCGTCAATCGTCACATGCCGCGTCTGACCGTCAGTAAAGGTCGCGACAAAACCCAAGCTGTCAGCGTCCCATGTGACCGCCTCGACCCCCGTCAAAAAGGAGACCGCCGCTTCTTCGGGACTTTTCCGTATTTGATACTTCTTGCGGTCTTCCGTGGTCATATCCTTGGTAAAGAACAGCTGGCTTCGCCCGTCCCACGTCCGCCAGTCTTGGCGGTCAGCATAGTAGTCCAAGACCCGTCCGAGGCTTGGTGAAGGCGTCGGCTGGTACCGAAGCGCTAGCCGCCGATGGTGGCGGAAGGGATCGAGCCGGTAAAGATCCAGGCTCACACCGTAGGCCCGGCCTTTGATAATGGCGAGATCGGGATGAACGGCCTTTGCGCGACCGGGAAACAGCCGCTCGAGCAGCGACGGATCGTGGGTCACGACAGACCCCAGATGTGCGCGCAGCGCCCAATAGCCGTCAGGGCTGAACCATCGGAGTTTGAAGACGGTTTGGCTCTTCTGGAATGTGCGAATGAAGCCTGTCGCCTCGCTCACTTCAACTGAGTCGTCTTCCGGGTGCAGGACTGCAATGCGCTTACCATTGCCGTTGCAGACAATGGCTCCGTCGGAGCGCGCGACGATGTCGCTGATGAAGAAGCCGGGCGCCAAATGAATAAAGCGATGCGTTCCCGTATCGACGTCGATACGACGAAGGCCGTCCCTCAATAGGGCCGACGGCATGTCGTCGAGCCGCTCACCTGAGCTGTCTGGGATGAAGACAGCCCGATGCTTGCTCGAGAAGGCGAAGCCTGAAAGGTATTGGAACGCCGCGCTCTGAACCGTCGCGACCACGGTCCGCTCTTCCACGTCGAACACCCCGACCCTCGGCAGTCGTCTACCGCGCGCTTTTCCCAAGGCCACGATGAAGCGATCATCGACTAGGTTGATGACCGCGCACTGATCGTCAAACGGGGCGAAACCCCAGGGCTCGCGCCCCTCGGGAAGGGCTTCAACGACGGTGACGTCGCCCGGCAAAAGGTCGAAGTGGCGAACGTCCATCAGAGCATGTCAACTAAGGTCATCCATGACACCTTAGGCGGCGACGGCAGAGCCCTGCAAGTTGCACTCTTTGTCACGCGCGGACCGAGTTCGTTGTCCAAACACCGGGCGTATGGATCCTCGGGTCGAGCCCGAGGATGACGGGGTCGGGTGGGGTTGGATTTTGCTATAACCAAAATCTATCACGCACCTGCAAATAACTGATTGGGCTTATCTGTTGCGGTGCGGTAGGAAGCGGGCCTCCCCAACCTACTGCTGAATGGACGCCCTGCATGGCCCTCATCAACACGACCCTCAAACCCTTCACCGCCGAGGCCTATAAGGACGGCAAGTTCCTGACGGTCACGGACGCCGACGTGGCGGGCAAGTGGGCGGTCTTCTTCTTCTATCCGGCCGACTTCACCTTCGTGTGCCCGACCGAGCTGGAAGACCTGGCCGACAACTACGCCGAGTTCCAGAAGCTGGGCGTCGAGATCTATTCGGTGTCGACCGACACCCATTTCTCGCACAAGGCCTGGCACGACTCGTCGCCGGCCATCGGCAAGATCACCTACACCATGCTGGGCGATCCCTCGGGCGTCGTGACCAACAACTTCGACGCCATGCGTCCGGGCGTGGGCCTGGCCGACCGCGCGACCTTCCTGGTCGATCCGGACGGCGTGATCCAGTTCACCGAAACCACCTCGGAAGGCATCGGCCGCAACGCCGCCGAACTGCTGCGCAAGGTCAAGGCCGCCCAGTATGTTCGCGCGCATCCGGGTGAAGTCTGCCCGGCCAAGTGGGAAGAAGGCGAAGCCACCCTGGCGCCGTCGCTCGACCTCGTCGGCAAGATCTAAGACCGACACGCCCATCGGATCCGGCCTCGCGCCGGATCCGTTCGGTCGGCGGGGGCGTGTTGCGTTTCAGCCCCCGCCGCCTGCTATTTCGTCGTGTTCGCCTCGCCCGGGATCGGGCTCGCAGGCGTCGCGTTCCAACAGTCTAGAGGAGCCCGCCATGCTGGACGCCAATCTGAAAACTCAGCTCGAGGGCTACCTCAAGAATATCGTCCATCCGGTCGAACTGGTCGCCTCGCTGGGCGCCGGGCCGAAGTCGGTCGAACTGAAGGGCCTGCTGGAGGAGATCGTCGCTGTCTCGCACGGCAAGGTCGAGATGGGCCGCGACTATGACGACGAGCGCCAGCCCAGTTTCCTGATCCGCAGGAAGGGCACCGACATCGGCGTGCGCTTCGCGGGCATTCCACTGGGCCACGAGTTCACCTCGCTGGTGCTGGCCCTGCTGCACGTCGGCGGCCATCCGTCCAAGGCGGCGCAGGACGTCATCCAGCAGGTCAAGGACCTGGACGGCGACTATGTGTTCGAGACCTATTTCTCGCTGTCGTGCCAGAACTGCCCCGACGTGGTGCAGGCGCTGAACCTGATGAGCGTGCTGAACCCGCGCATCAAACACGTCGCCATCGAGGGCGGCCTGTTCAAGGACGAGGTCGAGGAACGCAAGATCATGGCCGTGCCGACGGTCTTCCTGAACGGCGAACTGTTCGGCCAGGGCCGGATGGAGCTGGAGCAGATCGTCGCCAGGATCGACAGCGGCGCCGAGGCGCGCGCGGCCGAGAAGATCAAGTCCAAGGCGCCGTTCGACGTCCTGGTGATCGGGGGCGGCCCCGCCGGGGCGGCGGCGGCCATCTATACCGCTCGCAAGGGCATCCGCACCGGGATCGCGGCCGAACGGTTCGGCGGCCAGGTGCTGGACACGATGGCGATCGAGAACTTTATCTCCGTGCCCCATACCGAGGGGCCGAGACTGGCCGCCCATCTGGAACAGCATGTCCGCGAATATGAGGTGGACCTGATGAACCTGCAGAAGGCGACGAAGCTGGTCCCGGCCAAGGTTCCCGGCGGGCTGCACGAGGTGGTGCTGGAGAACGGCGCCAGCCTGAAGTCGCGCACCGTCATCCTGTCGACCGGCGCGCGCTGGCGCCAGATGAACGTGCCGGGCGAGGATCAGTACAAGAACAAGGGCGTGGCCTATTGCCCGCACTGCGACGGGCCGCTGTTCAAGGGCAAGCGGGTGGCGGTGATCGGCGGGGGCAACTCGGGCGTCGAGGCGGCCATCGACCTGGCCGGCATCGTGGCCCATGTGACCCTGATCGAGTTCGACAGCGAACTGCGGGCCGATGCGGTGCTGCAACGCAAGCTGGCGACCTTGCCGAACGTGCGCATCGTCACCTCGGCCCTGACGACCGAGGTGCATGGCGACGGCGAGAAGGTGACGGGCCTGTCCTACAAGGACCGCAACTCGGACGCCCATCACGACGTCGATCTGGAAGGCGTCTTCGTCCAGATCGGCCTGGTGCCGAACACCGAATGGCTGCACGGCGCCGTGGGTCTGACCCAGCGCGGCGAAATCGAGGTCGATCACCGCGGCGAGACCTCGCAGCCGGGGATCTTCGCCGCCGGCGACGTCACCACCGTGCCCTACAAGCAGATCGTTGTGGCCATGGGCGAGGGTTCCAAGGCCGGTCTGGCGGCCTTCGACTATATGATCCGCACGGTCCCGGCCGAGGAAGTGGTGGAGGCGGCCTGAGCCGCCTCCAGGCCTGTCACGCCGTCGCCGGAATGCGGGCGATCACCTTGATCTCGAAGTCGAAACCGGAGAGCCAGTTGACGCCCACGGCGGTCCAGTTCGGATAGGGCGCCGTGTCGAAGACGCGCTGCTTGATGGCCATGACGGCGCCGAACTGGTTTTCCGGATCGGTATGGAAGGTCGTGACGTCCACGATATCGTCGAAGCCGGCCCCCGCGGCGTTCAGCACGGCTTTCAGATTGTCGAAGGCCAGTTGGACCTGGGCGGGGAAGTCCGGCTCCGGCGAGCCGTCCGGGCGGCTGCCCACCTGGCCGGAGACGAACAGCAGGTCGCCCGAGCGGATGGCGGCGGAGTAGCCGTGCTGCGCGTACAAGTCATGGCGGCCCGCAGGGAAAACGGCGTCTCTGGTATTGGTCGTGGTCATGTCGGGGTCCTGGGTTCACATCGAGGAGGAGTGTTAGTATACGCCTCGTATGTGAATACGTCGGTACATACGACGCGTATGTCAACATGCGGGCGTGGAATTTAGGCGAACAGGAAATCCGATGGCGGCGACGCGGGCGGAGATGGTCGAAGAGACGCGGGCGCGTCTGATCGCGGCGGCGCGGCGGGCGTTCGCGACCCATGGATACGCCTCGGCGTCCATGGACCAGCTGACTGCGGAAGCGGGTCTTACGCGGGGCGCCCTCTATCACAATTTCGGGGACAAGAAGGGACTGCTGAGAGCAGTCATCGACCAGATCGACGCCGAGATGCTGGTGCGGATGCGCGCGGCGGGGCAGGGGCGTTCGACCTGGGACGCCTTCGTCGACGAGGGCGTCGCCTATGTCGAGATGTCGCTGGAGCCGGAAATCCAGCGCATCATGCTGCTGGACGGGCCGGCGGTGCTGGGTGATCCGTCGCGCTGGCCCAACCAGACGGCCTGTCTGCGCACGACGATCCAGACCATCCAGCAATTGATCGACGACGGCATCGTCAAGCCCGTGGACCCCGAGGCGGCCGCCCGGCTGGTCAACGGAGCGGCCTTGAACGCGGCCCTGTGGGTCGCGGCGGCGGACGAGCCGCAGGCCGTGATGGGCAAGGCCGTGGACGCCTTCCGGCAGATGGTCTCGGGCCTGCGGCTGCAACCCTAATGCAGCTTCAGTCGCCCCGAGACGCGGCGGTGAAGCAGGCGGGACAGGGCGAGGATTGCGGTGCGGCGGACGCCCAGGATCGCCCGGTGGTGGTCCAGGTGCAGGGCCATATAGGCCCATTTGGCGACCAGGCCCTCGATCAGGAAATTGGGTCCGCCGAGATTGCCCATCAGCGACCCGACGCCCCGGTCGCCGCCCAGCGACACCAGCGAGCCCTTGTCATGATAGACGTAGGGACCCGGATCGCGTGACGGGTCCGACAGGGCCCTGGCCAGATAGGCGGCCTGCTGGGCCGCCGCCTGGGCGCGGGCGGGAACGGGACGACCGTCCGGCCCCGGCGCCTCGGCGCAGTCGCCCATGGCGTAGATCCCCGGCGCCGAGGCGCGCAGATGGTCGTCGACGACGAACTGGTTGAGGCGGCCGGTCTCCAGGCCCAGATCGCGGTTTTGCTCGGACGCCTTCACCCCGGCGGCCCAGACGATCAGATCGGCCGGGATTTCGCCCTGGGACGTGTCCAGACGGTGGGCGTGGACGGCATTGACCTTGGCGTCCGTCAGCAGGCGAACGCCCTTGGCTTCCAGCGCATGAGCGGCCTTGGTCGAGACCCGCTCGGGAAGGCCGCCGAGGATGCGCGGCGCGGCCTCCACCAGGGTGACGCCCAGGTCGAATCTCTGCTCCTGGGTCAGGCCGGCCGACAGCTCGTCGTGACCCTCGATCAGTTCGGTGGACAGTTCGACGCCGGTAGCGCCGGCGCCGACGATGGCGATGTTCAGGGTTCGCCCGTCGGAATAGGCCGTCGTCAGGAAGGCCGAGGTCAGGCGCCGGTTGAAGGCCTCGGCGTCGGCGACATCCTCCAGCAGATGGGCGTGTTCGGCCGCGCCGGGGGTGCCGAACAGGTTCGAGCCGCTGCCGATCGCCAGGACCAGGGTGTTGAAGGCCAGGGTGCGGGGTTCGACCAGGACCTCGCCGTCGTCATTCCGGATCGCGCCCAGGGTGAGGGTTTTCGCCGCCGGATCGAGGCCGGTCAGGTCGCCGAAGGCGAAGCTGAAATGATTGCGGCGGGCCAGGATCGGATAGGACAGACCTTCCTGGTGACTGTCCAGGGAACCGGCCGCGACCTCGTGCAGGCTGGGTTTCCACAGGTGGAAGATGGACCGGTCGATCAACAGGACGCGCCGGCGGCCTTCGCGGGCGCCGAATTTACGCCCAAGCCGGGCGGCGAGCTCCAGTCCGCCCGCGCCGCCGCCGATGATGACGATGTCGTGCTGCATTCGGGTCTCCTAAGGCGAGACCTGGATGTAGGCTCAGGCCGGGTTTTCTTCCAGACGCTTGTCCAGATAGGCCCCGACGCGACGTTCGACTGCGCTCATATGGTCCTGCCAGAAGTGGCTGGCGCCCTCTTCCAGTTCGTAGTCGATGACGATGCCCTTCTGGGTGCGCAGCTTGTTGACCACGCGCTCGACCTCGACCGGCGGCACGATGGTGTCGGCGGTGCCGTGCAGGAACAGGCCCGAGGCCGGGCAGGGGGCCAGGAAGCTGAAGTCGTACATGTTCGACGGCGGCGAGACCGAGATGAAGCCGTCCGTCTCGGGCCGGCGCATCAGCAATTGCATGCCGATATAGGCGCCGAACTGATAGCCGCCGACCCAGGTCTGGCTGGCGCCGGGATTGTTCGACTGGAGCCAGTCCAGGGCGGTGGCGGCGTCCGCCAGCTCGCCGATGCCCGAATCGAACTCGCCCTGCGACTTGCCGACGCCGCGCGAATTGTATCGCAGGGTGGCGAAGCCGCGCTGCTGGAACAACTGGTGCAACGTCACCGCGACCGGGTTGTTCATATGCCCGCCCGCCTTGGGATGCGGGTGCAGAATCAAGGCGATCGGAGCGTTCGGGCGCTTGCCCGGGGAATAGCGGCCTTCGATGCGACCGGAGGCGCCGGGCAGGATGACTTCAGGCATAGGGGCTCTGGAATCCGTTCAACTGTCATTTCGCGTGTGCGTAATACTTGACCGCCGAGGTGGGACTTTCTAAGTCCCTCCGCAAGCGAGCCGCCTTTGCGAAGGCGCGGGTTCTAGCACAAGAGCCCCGGAAAGCGCGTAATTTTTGAGGGTGCGATATGCGTCTGTCGACCAAGGGACGATACGCCGTGATGGCGATGGCCGATCTGGCGAAGAACGGACGCGGCGAGAGCGGCGAAATCCGGGCCGTTTCCCTGGCCGAAATCGCCGCGCGCCAGGAGATTTCGCTGAGCTATCTGGAGCAGTTGTTCGCGCGGTTGCGCAAGAGCGAACTGGTCAAGAGCGTGCGCGGACCCGGCGGCGGCTATCGTCTGGCCAAGGGGGCGCACGAGACGGTGGTGGCTGAAATCGTTCTGGCGGTCGACGAGCCGATCCGGGCGACCCGGTGCGTGGCCCACGGCTCGCCTCAGGGCTGCATGCTGGCCGGCGAACGCTGCATCACCCACGACCTTTGGGAAGATCTGGGCGACGAGATCCATCGCTATCTGGCCAGCGTGTCCCTGGAAGACGTGGTGATGAACCGCACGGGCCAGCGGCGGCGCAATCTCGCCCCGACAGATCCGGTGGGGGTGGCGGCATGAGCGGCGTCTATCTGGATTATAATGCGTCGGGCCTGGTGCGGCCCGAGGTTCTGGAGATCATGACCGTCGCCCTGGCCGACAACGGCAATCCGTCGGCGGTCCATGCGGCCGGGCGACGGGCGCGGGCGCGGGTCGAGACGGCGCGGGCCCAGGTCGGCGAACTGGTCGGAGCCGATCCGACGGCGGTGGTGTTCAACTCGGGCGGCACGGAAGCGAACGCCCAGGGGATCGCCAGCGCCCTGGCGGCCGGGTGCGAGCGTCTGATCGTTTCGGCGACCGAACATCCGTGCGTGGCGGAGGCCGCGGCCAATGCTGGGGCGCCGGTCGAGGTGCTGCCGGTCGATGCGAACGGCGTGGTCGATCTGGCCTGGCTGGCGCAGGCCCTGGCCCGTCCGGGGCGGGCCGTGGTCGCCATCCATCATGCGAACAACGAAAGCGGCGTGATCCAGCCGATCGTCGAGGCGGCCGCCCTGGTGCGCGCCGCCGGCGGCTGGCTACATGTCGACGCCATCCAGTCGGCGGGCAAGATCCCGGTCGACATGCGCACGCTGGACGCGGACAGCCTGACCCTGTCGGCGCACAAGCTGGGCGGGCCGCAGGGCGTCGGGGCCCTGATCTTCAAGGAAGGCGTCTCGGGCGTCCGCATCCTGCACGGGGCCGGGCAGGAGCGCGGTCTGAGGGCCGGGACCGAGAATGTGCCGGGCATCGCCGGGTTCGGCGTCGCGGCCGACTGCGCCGCGCGGGATCTCGAGACGATGGCTTCGCACATCGGCTGGCGCGACGCGGCCGAGGCTCGGGTCAGGGCCGCCGGGGCGACGGTGATCGGCGGAGACGTGGCGCGTCTGCCCAACACCCTGTTCATGGCGGTCGAGGGTTGGGACAGTCCTCAACAGTTGATTACGCTGGATCTGGCCGGCGTCATGGTGTCGGCCGGTTCCGCCTGTTCGTCGGGCAAGGTCAAGCCGTCCAAGACCATCAGCGCCATGGGGCTGAACACCCTGGCGACCGGGGGCGTGCGCGTCTCCGGCGGATGGGGCACGCAAGAAGGCGACTGGAGCCGGTTCGCCGACGCCTGGATCGCCGCCTATGACAAGCACAAGACACGCGCCGCCGCGCGCGTGAGAGAGGTCGCCTGATGGCCGCCGTCAAGGAAACCATCGACGCCGTCGCCGCGCTGGAAAAATACGCGCATGGCTTCACCTCGGACATCGAACAGGAGTTCGCACCCAAGGGGCTGAACGCCGACATCGTGCGCTTCATCTCCGAGAAGAAGGGCGAGCCCGAGTGGATGCTGGAATGGCGTCTCGCCGCCTATGAGCGCTGGCTGGCGATGGAGGAGCCGACCTGGGCGGCGGTGAAGTATGAGCCGGTCGATTATCAGGACCTGTTCTACTATGCGGCGCCCAAGCAGAAGGAAGGGCCGAAGTCTCTGGACGAGGTCGATCCCGAGATTTTGGAAATCTACAAGAAGCTGGGCATCCCGCTGAAGGAGCAGGAGGTTCTGGCGGGGGTGCAGGGCGCGCCGCGCGTGGCCGTGGACGCCGTGTTCGACAGCGTGTCCGTGGTTACGACCTTCAAGGAGGAACTGGCCAAGGTCGGCGTGATCTTCATGCCGATTTCCGAGGCTTTGCGCGAATATCCGGATCTGGTGCGACAATATCTGGGGTCGGTGGTGCCGGTCTCGGACAACTATTTCGCGGCCCTGAACAGCGCGGTCTTTTCGGACGGGTCGTTCGTCTACATCCCGCCGGGCGTGCGCTGCCCGATGGAGCTGTCGACCTATTTCCGCATCAATGCGAGCCAGACGGGGCAGTTCGAGCGGACCCTGATCATTGCCGACAAGGGCAGCTACGTCTCGTACCTCGAGGGCTGCACCGCGCCGATGCGCGACGAGAACCAGCTGCACGCGGCCGTGGTCGAGATCGTGGCCCTGGACGACGCCGAGGTGAAATATTCGACCGTCCAGAACTGGTATCCCGGCGACGCCGAGGGCAAGGGCGGCATCTACAACTTCGTCACCAAGCGGGCGGATTGCCGCGGCGATAGGTCGAAGGTGTCGTGGACCCAGGTGGAGACCGGCTCGGCCGTGACCTGGAAATATCCGTCCTGCATCCTGAAGGGCGAGGAGAGCTCGGGCGAGTTCTATTCCATCGCCATCACCAATGGGCATCAGCAGGCCGACACCGGCACAAAGATGATCCACCTGGGCAAGAATTCGAAGTCGCGGATCATCGCCAAGGCGGTGTCGGCGGGCAAGTCGGACTCGACCTATCGGGGCCTGGTCTCGGTGCACCCGAAGGCGACGGGGGTGCGTAACTTCACCCAGTGCGACAGCCTGCTGATCGGCAAGGAATGCGGCTCGCACACCATCCCCTATATCGAAGCCCGCAACGGATCTGCCCAGCTGGAGCACGAGGCGACGACGACGCGGTTGAGCGACGACCAGCTGTTCTATGCGCAGCAGCGCGGGCTGTCGCAGGAGGAGGCGGTGGCCCTGCTGGTCAACGGCTTCGTCCGGGACGTGATGCAGAAGCTGCCAATGGAGTTCGCCGTCGAGGCGCAGAAGCTGGTGGCGATCAGTCTGGAAGGGAGCGTGGGGTGAGCTTAGCCTTGCCAGCATTTGGGACCGCGCGACGCCGCTTCATAGCGACGATCGGTCTCGCTTTGCTGGCTTGCGCTGCCCAAGTCTTGAGGTTCGAGTACAAGCTGATCGGTTCTGAAAACATCCACGCAGCCGTAATCGCTGTCCTTGCAGTCGCCTGGGTCGTCGCTCTCACACTCACATTTCGTGCAGATTGGCGCTGGGGTTTGGTGGCGACTCTGAGTGCTCCTTTGGCCCTCCTGTTTTTCGTCTGGATGGGCGTGATTGTTTACGCATGCGCTGTGAATGGTGCCTGCCTATGAGTTCTCATAGAATGCTTCACATCTCCAACCTCCAGGTCTTCGTCAGTGAAGAGCCGATTTTTAAGGGGCCGATGCTCAACGTTCCCGCTGGCGAGGTGCACGCCACCATGGGTCTGGGTCGTGGTATCATCAAGAGATCTGGTCTGATCCTATCGTCGAGGACATTCTGATGGAAACGATTGCCGTTCCTTTCCGAGAAGACACCGCTGATCGCCTGAAACGTGCGGCGGCCGAGATCGGGATGCCGGTTGGTGAATTTATCGCCTCGGCTGCCGAAGGGTTCATCATGGACAAGGAGGTTCACCGTGGCGCGCCGTTATCGGCGGATCAGATCGCGCAGATCGAGGCGGGCTTGGCCGCGGAGCGCGAGGGGCGGATTATTTCGAACGAGGAGGCGGATGCCCGGCTTGTGGCGCGTCGTACGCGGTGAAGGATTTCGAATGGTCTGAGCCCGCGCTGACGGCGTTCTCCGATTTTCTCGACCATCTTGACGCGCACAGTCTCGCAGCTTCGGACAAGGCGGAATCGGAGATCAAAGCCACGCTCTGGCGTCTAGCCGCGCATCCTCATCAAGGTCATCTGTCCCGCTGGCCTGGGCTTCTGGAATGGAGCGCAGCCGACTGGAAGAAGATCATCGTCTACCGCGAACGCCAGGACGGCATTCGCATCATCGCCTTCTACGACGCTCGACAGGATTTGAGCGCCGTTCATCCCACTACGAACGACTGATCGAAACAATGCTCTCCATTTCCAACCTCCACGTCTCCGTCGGCGACAAGCCGATCCTCAAGGGCCTGACGCTCGACGTTCCCGCCGGCGAGGTGCACGCCATCATGGGGCCGAACGGGGCCGGGAAGTCGACGCTGGGCTACGCCCTGTCGGGACGGCCGGGCTATGAGGCGACGGAAGGTTCGGTCGTCTGGAAGGGCGAGGACCTGCTGGCGCTGGACCCGGCCGAGCGGGCGGCCAAGGGCGTCTTCCTGTCGTTCCAGTATCCGATCGAGATCCCCGGCGTGCCGGCCCTGACCTTCGTGCGGACGGCGCTGAACGCCCAGAAGCGCGCGCGGGGCGAGGAGGAGGTGGCGGCGCCGGCCTTCCTGAAGCTGGTGCGCGAGGCGTCCAAGGCGCTGAAAATGGATTTCGACATGCTGAAGCGGCCGCTGAACGTCGGCTTCTCGGGCGGTGAGAAGAAGCGGATGGAGATCCTGCAGATGGCCCTCCTGGAGCCGTCGCTGCTGATCCTGGACGAGACCGATTCCGGCCTGGACATCGACGCCCTGCGGATCGTGTCGGAGGGGGTGAACGCCCTGCGCTCGCCCGACCGGGCCATGCTGGTCATCACCCACTATCAGCGCCTGCTCGACTATATCAAACCCGACCGGGTCCATGTGCTGGCCGGCGGCCGCATCGTGGCCTCGGGCGGGCCGGAGCTGGCGCATCAGCTGGAGGCGGAAGGATACGACAAGTATCTGCCGGAACTGGCATGAGCGCGACCTTCGCCATCGACCTGACCGACGCCTCGACCTTTCCGTCGCGGCGGAACGAGGCATGGAAATACAGCGACCTGAAGCGGTATCTTCGCGAGGCGCCGGAGCCGTCGGGCACGGCGGCGGTCGGAGCGCCGGGCCCCTTCTATGACCTGGGCGGGGACGCCATCGTCTTCGCCAATGGGCGCGCCGTGGGCGTGACGGACTTCATCGCCTCGGGCGAGCAGACACTGCGGCTGCGCTATATCTCCGATGCCGTCGGCACGGGCCACACGGCCAGCGCACGGGTGTCGGCGCGGGCCGGCGCCAAGCTGTTGCTGCTGGAGACCCACGAGGGCGCCGGCTCGGCCTATGTGGTCAACAACCGGCTGGAACTGGACGTGGCCCAGGGCGCCGAGGTGACGCGGGTCGTCTTGGTCGAGGAGCCCGAGGACGTCATCTCCGTCGCCGAGGCCGAGGTCCGGGTCGAGGCGGGCGGCGTGTATCGCCAGACCATCATCGCCACCGGCGCCAAGCTGCAGCGGATCGAGACCCGCATCCGGCACATGGCCCAGGGCGCCCATGTCCAGGCGGACGGCCTTTATCTGCTGAACGGATCGCGCCAGGCGGATCTGACCAGCGTGGTTCGCCACATGGAGCGGGACGGCACGACCAGCCAGTTGATCAAGGGCGTGGCGCGCGACACCGCGCGCGGCGTCTTCCAGGGCAAGATCGTGGTCGAGCGCGGCGCGGACGGCACTGATGCGCGGATGGGGCACCATGCGCTGATCGCGTCGGAACGGGCCGAGATCGACGCCAAGCCGGAACTGATCATCTATGCCGACGACGTCCAGTGCGCGCACGGCAATACGGTCGGGGCGCTGGACGATAGCGCCCTGTTCTACATGCAGCAGCGGGGGATTCCAGCCGACGAAGCCCGCGCCCTGCTGACCCAGGCCTTCCTGATCGAGGTCATCGACCGGATCGAACATGAAGGCGCAAGAGAGGTGGCGCGGGAATGGCTGACGGCGCGGTTGTGACTGATCTTGCCCCCTCCGTCGCGGCGCAAGAGCGCCACGCCACCTCCCCCATGGGGGGAGGATTTGATCCCTACGCCGTCAGGGCGCAGTTCCCGATCCTGTCGCGGTCGGTGAACGGCAAGCCTCTGATCTATCTGGACAACGCCGCCTCGGCCCAGAAGCCGCGGGCGGTGATCGACGCCCTGGTCGCGACGATGGAGGGCGGCTACGCCAACGTCCATCGCGGCCTGCACACCTTGTCGAACGAAGCGACGGAAGCCTTTGAAAAAGCGCGTGAGATCGTCGCCCGCTTCCTGAACGCCGAGAGCCCTGAACAGGTCGTCTGGACCAAGGGCGGCACCGAGGCGATCAATCTGGTCGCCAACGGTCTGGGCCTGTCGATTCAACCCGGCGACGAGATCATCGTCTCTGAGATGGAGCACCATTCCAACATCGTGCCGTGGCACCTGCTGCGGGAACGGCGCGGGGCGGTGATCAAGTGGATCCCGGTGCTGGACGACGGGTCGCTGGACATGGCGGCCTATGCCGAGCTGCTGGGGCCGAAGACGCGGATGGTCGCGGTCACCCATATGTCGAACGTGCTGGGGACCATCAATCCGGTTGCCGAGATCACGCGGCTGGCCCATGCGGCCGGCGCCCAGGTTCTGATCGACGGCTGCCAGGGCGCGGTCCATGCGACGCCGGACGTCCAGGCCATCGGCTGCGACTTCTATGTGCTGACCGGCCACAAGCTGTTCGGCCCGACCGGGGTCGGCGCCCTGTACGGCAAGGCCGAGGCGCTGGAGGCCTTGCCGCCCTATCAGGGTGGCGGAGAGATGATCGAGACGGTGGAGCGGGACCGCGTAACCTACGCCAAACCGCCGCATCGGTTCGAGGCGGGCACGCCGCCGATCCTG
>Ga0209643_1001379_pt1 | contig 23259 bp, 19 predicted proteins | sample AutmiccBRH37_all_FD_187383 | JGI IMG/M metagenome (GOLD analysis project Ga0209643, IMG submission 187383) | Deep subsurface microbial communities from Mt. Terri, Switzerland - Autotrophic microbial communities BRH/37_all (SPAdes) (version 2) | ecosystem: Environmental > Aquatic > Deep... | reverse complement strand
AAGAAACAATACCTGAAGGCTGTTCATAGCTTTTATTTTTCCCTAATAGGACGTTAGCGATATTATTAATTTGATAAGAGTAATCTATACCAGGATGAGATATATAAAGAGGTTTTTGCTCTTTTAAGGATTTACTTACCCTTTTATCGTCGTAAATCCAGCCAATTAGCTCAGGTTGAAGTCTGAGAAATTTCGCTGCAGCTTTTTTAAATGTTTCACTGCATTTATAAGCTTCCGCTTCTGTCTCACAGCGGTTGATAACTAATAAAGGTTTGAGGTCAGGATTCCTATATGCTAAAGCTTTGGTGAGTCCATACGTATCCATCAAGGCATGAGGTTCAGTGTTGGTTATAAGCAACAAGTCATCTGCAGCTTCCAAAAATTTAAGTACCAGCTCAGAGATTCCGGCTCCGGTATCGATGATAAAGATATCACATTCATCTTCGATGTCCGCAAAACCGGATATTATCCGATTGAACTGAACTGGGGTCAGATTTGTCATGGAAGAAACCCCACTAGAACCGGGTAAGATTTTTATCCCCTCAGGTCCTAATGTCAAAATATCGCGTAGGATGCATTCACCTTTTAGGACATTAGACAAGTTAAGCTTGGCATTAATCTTAAGAAGCAGCTCGACGTTAGCCATTCCGATATCAGCATCAAGAATGATTACTCTTTTACCTAGTTTGCTTAAAGCAAGACTTAGATTTATGGCAAAAGTAGTCTTACCTACTCCACCCTTACCACTACCGATAGCTATTACTCTTGATTTTTTTTCCTTTTTTTCCAGATTAGGGATTGTTACGCTCCAGGTGTGTTGGGCTGGTTGTCGGGAAATAACCTCTGAAACGAATACAGATGACTGGTCAGGTAATAACCAGCGAACGTTGGTGCCGATAGGAATCAAGAGTAAATACCCTTTATGAAGAGAGATGGACAACTCCAAGCGATCAGGAAATATCCCTGTTATCTCAGTTTCGTAGATATCCGTATGAAGATCTGAATCAGTTGCAAAGCTAAGTTTCTGTCCGATAAAGAACTGTCCGTGATTCATCAAAGTCCTCCTGCATAAACGAATGATATATAAATTTCTACAAATATTGCCGGTTCCCTTCTAGATTTCGTTAACTCTCAAAATTTGTCTTCTTAACTTGTCGATCGAGAGGTTGGAGGATGGGAATCGATGGATTCCAGCAGCAGATTAATAATGCCATTATATAAAAACATTCCGAAAACTTGCCTTGTATGAAAATAAACATTTTTAATTTAAAGTTTATAATTAATTTCTATTATTAAACGCTAATATTCCTGATATTATTATCTTGATATTATTATAATAGCTCGAAATTCCATTAATGGTTATTATTTTTAGTATCTAATACAATTAAAATCAAATATAATTAAAAAAAGAATAATAAGTTTAAATTTAAGCTGGAGGGAATAAGATGAATATTTCAAAAAAACAGCTTCTTTTTTATTTTGCGATCACATTTTTATTTTTTGGACTCATATATCCTAGTTATTCATTAGCTTCAACAGGTGAAACTGCTGAGATCCAACGGTTCTCCGGACAGAATCGTTATCAGACTGCAGTACACATCGCTCAAGAACTAAATAATGGCCCAATTCAAAGCGTCATCATATCATCAGGACTTAATTTTCCTGATGCCCTCTCCGGCAGTGTATTAGGAGTAAAAAACAATGCACCGATCCTCTTAGCTGGAAAGTCACTTTCCGCTTCTCAAGATACGATGGATTATGTCAAAAAGAATCTTGATAAAAACGGAACAATATATCTTCTTGGTGGAACAGGAGTTATTTCAACAGAGTTTGAAACAAAATTCGCTGAGCTTGGTTTTCATAATGTTGTTAGACTCGGTGGCAACGACAGATATGAAAGCTCAGCCCTCATCGCTGAGCAACTCAATGTGCCAACAGGCACTCCTGTTTCAATCGTTTTTGGAGGTAATTTCCCTGATGCTCTGGGCATATCTAGTTTTTCTGCTAATAAAGGATGGCCTATTCTGCTCTCTAAAACAAATGAATTACCTGATGAAATCAAACAATTTATTGCTGAAAAATCACCAAGTCGTATTTTTATTGCAGGTGGTACAGGTGTAATCTCAGAGAAAGTTAGACAAGAGATACAGGCTGCGGTTCCTAATGCTACGGTCGAAAGATTTGCAGGAAAAGACAGATTTGAAACATCATCTTTAATAAATGATTATTTTGCACCAAATCCTTCTCAGGTCTACCTCACTTCCGGCCTGAACTATCCGGATGCTCTAACAGGAAGCATCCTTGCCGGTAAAAACGCTGATCCTATCGTATTGATTGATCCAAAAAACCAGTATATTCCTTTATCAGTCGAGAAGTACCTGAAAGCCAATTTAAATATTAACTCCTTCAACATTACTGCATTAGGTGGTACTCAAGTTGTTCCCGACCATTTAGTCAGCCAATCCCTGCTTGGGGTAGAAAGAAAACCAGTATTCTTACCATCAAGCATGAGCAGCAGTAAAGGCTTCTCTATCGCCAGTGTTCCAACCTCTACCGGAACTCTTGAATTTACAGCTTCAGTCTCGACAAATACGAAAACCGTCCTTTTGGTGATTAAGAAAGACGGTAAAGAAGAGATAATCCAAGCTAATGTCCTTAACGGAAAAGTGACAAAAAATATATATCCGCGCTTGGGTCCTGGATATTATACAATATCTGTTTATGAAAGTTCTGATCCGAACCAATCCAATACCGATAATGCCTCAAAACAGGAGACTTTCACAATCTACTATTCGGGGACTGAAGGTTTCTACGATCAAGAAACTATTAATAGCCTGGTAAATTTAGATATCCCGACCTACGAAGAGATCCAAACGGCATGGCTCCATATCACCAAAACAGATGGAGACACCAGAGGAGCTATCGATGACTATTATCTTCCGGTAGACGGAAAAATTTCTCATCAGATCTTCCTGCGATATGGTCCCGGAACCTATCAGATTAGTGTCTATGAAAGCTCTAACCAGGAAGGTTACCGCCCTGGCCCTAGCTTTACCGTGATAAATAAAGATACTCGTGATCTGACCTATTCCGGTCGGAGCTACTGGGTTCAGTCCGATGATCCTGCAGCTATCCAACTCGCACAGCAAATTACTGAGGGAATATCCGATGATCTCGCTAAGTCCAAAGCAATCCACGACTGGGTGTCCACCAATATCACTTACACCGACCAGGTCTCTGCCAATACTTCTTTCAAAGCCATGGAATACGCGGAAGCTAACTCTGGCGGCTACGCAGCCCTCACAGCAGCTTTACACCGGGCTGTTGGAATCCAAGCCAAGGTGATAGTAGGTTATACGATAGGATTTGGGGCAGATCCCGGAACGTGGGAAGAATTCGATGAGCAAACCTCCAATTATCCAATAAAGTATTGGAATGAGATTCTGATAAACGGACAATGGATGAACGTCGATACTTTATGGGATTCAGGAACCTTGGATTCTGAAATGGTTTTCACACCACTAGTTAGTGATAAGTACTTTAACCTTAGTGATGAGGAATTCTTTAAAGACCATAGAAAACTTGTACTCTCTGAAGGCTCAAAATCTATACCATGGTAAGAATCTTAGAAAATGGGGCTGTCGCCAAACTACTAAAGAGATCTCCGTAATGTATAGCCGCTCTCGGCAGATTGCGCCCTCCATGGCGCAATCTGCCCGGTTTATTTGCCTCCTGCCAGGCTGTTTCCTTCGATAACCGAAGAGTTGCAAACGTTTGCAACTCTTCTAATTCAGAAATTTTGTCTCAGGGAAGATTCGCTTTTAAAGGCTTGTCAACATATCATGCTGTTATAGAGGAGACCAGAGGTAATTAATATATATCTATAAAACCTCTGATTGTAAGGGGACGTATCGAAAACTAAAGTTTTCGTTACGTCCCCTTCCTTTTGTTCATAAGTTTTATTTTTGATTAGCCTTAACTATAAATCCTTCTTATACCACTAACAAAAGTATTAAAACTAGATGATAAGTTAGAATCTAAATTCAATGTCTGGCAATAATTTCATTATTGCCTTAGTGAATATTCGGTAGAGGAACCTTATTATGGATACCTGCTTTAAGTTGCGACTATAACCTTCACACCATATTCTTCAACTTTTTTCAAAAGATTGGAATCTGCTCCTGAGTCGGTTATAAAAGTATTTATCTTATCCCATTTTTCAAAAGTATGATAAAAGATTCTAGTCAGCTTTTCACTGTGAGCCACAAGAATAACCTCTTTGGAGGCATTAATCATAGCCTGTTTGACCTCAGATTCACCCATACTTGTCGTAGAAAGACCTTTAACAGCACTGACGCCTGTAGCCGCTAAGAATAATTTATCGGCATTGAACCCGGAGAATGATTCTCTGGTCATTGGACCCATCAGAGAAAGTGTGTTTCTTTGGACTTCTCCGCCTGTTAACACAGTTGTAATTTCTTGACGCATTCCTAAGACGTCTGCTACAGGTAAGGAGTTAGTAACAACGATACATTTTTGGTTAAGTGCTAAAGCAATAGCTAAGGTTGTTGTTCCTGAATCTAAGATGATAGACTCTCCTTCTTGGACAAGTCCTGCCGCAGCCCTTCCGATCGCAAGTTTTTCTTTATGAGCTTCTCCTAAGCGGGAAATAAAGATACCGTCCCGGGATTGAGGAACTTGTGGGTATACGGCTTTACCATGTTCTCGTTGAACCAAGCCCATTGACGCCAGTTGTTTAAGATCTCTGCGGATGGTCATTTCAGATACATCAAATCTTTGAGCCAAATCGGATACTGTTAAGTTTCCGTGCTTCTGAAGAAGAAAGCGTATTTTTTCCTGCCTGCCTGCAGTCACCTTGCACACCCCTTTGATGCCATTAAATCATGCTAACAGTGCCCTCATACACCACACCGGCTGAAGCGTCAACTGTTATAACTGTACCTTCTTTGATCTGATTTATTGCATCTTTTGCTCCAATTACGGCTGGTATGCCGAATTCCAGGGCAATAATAGCGGCGTGGGAAGTCAGCCCGCCCCGTTCAATTACCAGAGCTCCGGCTTTGGCTATGACAGGAAGCATGTCTGCATCAGTAATGGGGGCAATAAGAATATTGCCTTGTTCAAATTCATGCGGATTCGTTATTTTGGTTGCAATTCCTGAATATGATTTTCTGCCTATACCGGTGCCTCTGGATAGCACATTACCAACTACCTGAACTTTAATCATGTTCGTGGTTCCTACTTGACCAACAGGGACTCCTGCAGTAAGAACTACGATATCACCGGTTTTAATATAGTTATTATCTAAGGCTTTCGTAACAGCAACTGAGAGCAGTTCATCTGTTCCCTTACTCTCAGCGACCAGGATACAGTGTACTCCCCAATTCAGGGCTAGGCTTCTAGCAATTTTCACATGCGGGGTTGCCGCTACTATTAAAGATTTAGGCCGGTGACGTGATATCATTCGAGCGGTTACACCTGATTGAGTAGGAGTAATTATGGCTGCGGCATTCAAGTCATTGGCAATGGTGTTACTAGCATGCCCAATGGCTTCAGCTATATTGCCGCCTCTTTTTGATAGGCCTTTGATTTTTAAAAGGATAGCTTCGGTCCGTCTGGCAATTTTATCCATGGTTTGGACTGCTTCTATAGGGAAGAGTCCTGCTGCTGTTTCTCCCGAAAGCATGATGGCATCTGTTCCATCCAAGATAGCATTGGCTACATCACTAGCCTCAGCTCTGGTTGGCCGTGGCTGACGAATCATAGAGTCTAACATCTGAGTAGCTACGATTACAACTTTACCTAAGTTATTACATTTAGTGATCATATCTTTTTGGTGAATAGGAACTTCCTCGACCGGAATCTCAACTCCAAGATCTCCGCGGGCGACCATTATACCGTCAACGACTTCCAAAATACCATCAATATTGGAGAGCCCTTCCCTATTTTCAATCTTGGCTATGATTTCTACTGAAGCTCCTGCATTTTCGACAACTCGTCTGACTTCAAGGATATCAGCTGCTTTACGAGTGAAGGAGGCAGCAATGAAATCAATATCATTTTTTAATCCGAATTCTATATCCTCAATGTCTTTTTGAGTAAGCGCAGGAAGTTGGATAGAAACATCGGGTACATTAACACCTTTTTTAGACTTCAGTAATCCTCCATTACGTACGATGGTTGAAATCTTCCCATCACTTACAGATATTACTTCCAAATCCATCAGTCCATCATCTAAGAGGATATGTGTACCGACCGCGACTTCACGCCAGAGGTTGTCATAAGTAACATATACTCTTTGGGAAGAACCAATGGTTTCATTATTATCTAATACGAACTCCTTGCCATTTTCCAGAGTTACTCCTTCATCCGGTACTGTGCCGGTACGGATCTCCGGTCCTTTGGTATCGAGGAGGATTCCCAGATTATAATCATATTTTTCAGCTACTGCTTTAAGTGTCTTAATTCTAGCTCCATGTTCTTCATAGCTCCCATGGGAGAAATTCAATCGGGCCACATTCATACCGGACTCCAAAAGTTTTTTGATCATCTCTGGTGACTCTGTGGCAGGACCGATAGTACAGATAATCTTGGTTCTTCTCATATCTTTCGACCTCTCGTGTTAAGTTTATAGTCCACGGGAAGATAAATATTTGATCAAATCGATCACTCTGTTAGAATAACCCCACTCATTGTCATACCAAGCAAGTATCTTAACCATGCGCTTGTCTATCACCATGGTGGAAAGGGCATCTACGATAGAACTATGAGGATTTCCATTAAAATCTTTGGAGACTAATGGAAGTTCTGTATATTCAAGAACACCTTTCATTTTACCTTCCGCAGCTGCTTTGAGCTTAGCATTGACTTCTTCTTCGGTGGTATCTTTACTAACATTCACTACAAAGTCAACCAAAGATACATTTGGAGTAGGAACTCTGAGAGCCATCCCATTTAGCTTGCCTTTCAGTTCAGGAAGAACTAGGGCGACAGCTTTGGCTGCCCCTGTAGTGGTGGGGATGATGGACATAAAGGCTGCTCTAGCACGACGCCAATCACTATGTTCAAAATCAAGGATTCTTTGATCATTAGTTACAGAATGCGCGGTTGTCATCAGTCCTTGTTCGATACCGAATTCGTCCATAATAACTTTTGCTACAGGAGCCAAACAGTTTGAGGTACATGAAGCATTAGAAATAACATGGTGTGTTTTGGGATCATATTTATCTTCATTAACTCCCATGACGATCGTGATGTCTTCATTCTTTCCTGGTGCCGAGATAACAACTTTTTTGGCTCCCGCCTGGAGGTGTTTACTTGCACCTTCTTTGGAAACGAATCTTCCTGTTGATTCGATTACAACATCAACATTCAGTTCTTTCCATGGTAAACTCTCAGGATTTTTTTCGGATAATAATTTAATAGAACTTCCTTTGATTTTTAATACGTCCCCAGCTAGTTCTACATCATACGGCAAAATACCATGAATAGAGTCATATTTAAACAGATGAGCTAGTAAATCCGGACTCCCTAAGTCATTCACTGCCACTATTTCCATTTGACCAGATGAAGGTGATTCAAGAAATGCCCTTAAGCATAGTCTGCCGATTCGTCCAAAACCATTGATTGCAACTTTTACAGTCATAAGATTCAGCCTCCCATTTTGAAAATTAATGTTTATATAAACATATATATTCTGTGCAAATAAACATTTTCCTGCTAAATTAATGTTTATATAAACATTTTTTTTATTTATCAGAATATGTTATCAGAATATGTTTTTATAATCCCCATAAAAGTAGTAAAACTTGCAGTAAATATCCTAAAATATATTACTAACAGCGAGCGCAATTAGTAAATAAATATCGGAAATAAATAAAGGTGCTTTCACAATATTAGTAAAGCACCCTTTAGCCTTTGTTGAATTTCTTGATCTTATGATTCAAAGTATAAATGAGTTGTGATTAAAGCTGTTAGTAAGTCGATGCCAGCTGTTATATCCTTTTTACCCACTATTTCATTACCACTATGCAGATATCTGACAGGAATAGCCAACCCTCCTGTCGGGATCCCTCCCTTGGTAAGATGGATAGGCCCGGAGTCAGTACCCCCAGCTGTAATTATTTCCCATTGATGAGGAATGTCACTAGCCGCTGCTATTTTGGCCATCCAGTTTTTAATGGCTGGCGACACGACGATGGATTTATCCATGACTTTGATAGCTACGCCGTTATTTAAGGAGACACGGTTATTTTGTACTTTTGGTGTATCATAGCTAAAAGTGGTATCGATTATTATAGCTAGATCAGCTTCAATAGCATAAGCTGCAGTTTTGGCACCCCTGGCCCCTACCTCTTCTTGGGCGGAAAAAACAAAGTAGAGGTCATAAGGGCTAGTTACAGTTCTGATAACTTCCAAGGCGATAAAACAGCCTATTCTATCGTCTAGCGCTTTGGAAATAATTACACTATCGTTTTCCAAGAAGTCTCCTGAGATAACTGCCATATCTCCGACTCTAACTAATTCTTTAGCTTCCTGCTCGTTAGCTGCTCCTATATCTATATATAGTTTTTCAGGTTTCTTATCAATTGTCTCATCTTTTTCTTTGTGGATTATTCCGACAGTTCCATTACTGAAGATAACTCGTTTGGAGATCATATCTGTATTTTTCAGTCCACCCACGGTCGCATAATAGAGAAAGCCATTCTTGTTAATATGAGTGACTATTATGCCGACTTCATCCATATGACATACAATCATTATCTTCTGTTCATTACCTTTTTTTCTGACTATTAAATTACCCATGGTATCAGTGACTATGGATTCAACATAATCTTTTACATTATCAGTGATGATTTCAGCTACTTGTTGTTCATTTCCGGAAGGACCAAAGGCTTGAGTTAGCTTAGCTAACAAACTATAATCAAAATCTCTATTCATGCTCATTTCATAACCTCCCAACCTCGATGAGGTAAGTTGATGTATTCTTGACAATTGTTCAGGATGAGATTTATCAATTCTATACAATTTGTGTAATCTGATTGAGAAATAACGGAACTCATGGAATGAATATATCGGCAAGGTATGCTAATTGTGATGGTAGGAATACCGGCTCCTGCTAAGTGGATATTACCTGCATCGTTAGCTGCGGCAGTTCCTTCTCTAAGCTGTAACGGTATCCCGTAGCTTTCAGCTATTTGAATTGTTTTTTTAATCAGTTCAGGTCTGTAGATTGTTGCTTGATCCATCAGGGAACAGGCAGGTCCTTGCCCAAGCTCTACTACCCAATTCTCTCTGTCTTGTTCCTGATTGTCCATGGCTGAAGTAGTTTCTACGACGATGGCCAAATCGGCATTCAGATAATTACTGATTATTTTAGAACCACGAAGACCTAGCTCTTCTTGAACAGTAAAAACTGTGGTCAGGTCACAATTATATTGTTGTTTTAATAATTCCATTATTACCGCACAACCTGCTCTATTATCCAAAGCTTTACCTTTATAGAATCCGGAACCGAAACTTGTAAAGGCTGTGGTGAACCCAGCATAGTCTCCAAGTTTGACATTCTTTTCCGCTTCTTCTTTCGAGTTGGCTCCAATATCTATGTATAATTGGTCGATTAGGAAACTTTGTTTGCGTTCTTCAGGTTTCTGAAGATGAATTGCCTTGGAACCTATAACTCCATAAACACTGTTATTAATAATTACCGGCTTGGAAACCAGGATATTGACATCCATGTAGCCGATAGTTTGAAACTTAAGATACCCTTCGGAAGTAATCTCAGTAATAAATAACCCGACTTCATCCATATGGGCAGTGAGCACTACCTTTATTGCTGGATTACTTTTGCCCTTCTTAGTAGCCAAGAGATTGCCTATCTTGTCAACTCTATAAGAGTCTACGTTATTATCTATGTTCTCAATGATATAGTCTCGAACATCTTTTTCATTTCCGGAGACTCCATGCAATTCACTCAAGTATTTTAAGAACATGATATATCCTCCAAATCATCAGGCAGAGCGGCAATAAATCTAGCCAAAAGTTTGCCACAACTGACTACATCTTTCAATGAAACAGTTTCTACTGAAGTATGCATATATCGTAGAGGGATGGATAAAAGTCCTGTAGGAATCCCAAATGAACTTAATTGAATTATACGCGCATCTGTTCCTGTAGGTCCGGCAACAGCCTGAACCTGGTAGGGCAGATTATTATCTTGAGCACAGGCGGTTAGGAGAGCGTGCATGGTTGGATGGATGTTCGGGCCAATGGTTATTGCTGGACCTTTCCCTAAATGGATTGAAACTTGATTCTTAGCATCGATTGTTTGAGCATGGGTAACATCAATAGCTACTGCAATAGTCGGGTTCAGCTTTTCTGTACTAGTCTGAGCACCTCTTAACCCCACTTCTTCTTGGACAGTAGTGACTGCAATTACGTTATGTTTGTGTTTAATGCTGTTAAGTTCACTCAGACAAACCGCCATCACTGTAATCCCTGCTCTATTATCAAGTGATTTTCCAGCTATAGTCTGATCAAGCAGATCTAGAGTAGCTCTGTTGATACTTACAATATCTCCAGGCTTCACAAGGCTCTGAGCTTCTTCTGATGAGTGACCGATATCAATAGCCATCTGATGAAGCTTAACACTTTTTTTCTTATCACTTTTGGTTTGGTCGGGTTGAAAGGAGATTATCCCCGGTAAATCTCTGCTGCCGTGGACCGTAACTTCTTGATATAACAAGGTTCTATCATCAATGCCACCTATAGGTGAAAAGTGAATGAACCCTTTCGAATCAATATGCGTTACCATTAAACCTATTTCATCTGAATGAGCAGCTAACATAACAGTTTGATTATTACTTGCGTATCCATTTTTAACCGCATAACAATTATGCATATTATCGGTATATATATCGTCAACCAAGGGTTTGAAGGTTTGTTCCAGGCTTGGAAATAATTTATATTCATAACCTGAAACGCCAGGTTTTCCAGCTAATAAATGAATCGTCTCTTGGGCTAGCTGCAGATGTGGTTTCGTCAAATCGATCTTCCTTTCGTTGTGGTGTTACTCTCCACTAAAAACAACTTCGATATAGTCACCTTTATTAACTATTTGCCCGGCTTCTGGGAACTGTTGGCTGGCAAGTCCACTCCCTGTGAATTTGTAACGCAGTTCCAGTTCACCTAATTGTTCTCCAGCTTGTCTGATAGTAAGTCCTGTTAAATCCGGGACACTTACTTCCCCTTTACCGGGTTGTTTATTGGGTAATATGGGCTCAGAATTTTCATCAACTGGATCTTGGGGAGTTAGTTCTTCGAGATTACTGGGAGTACCGGTATTAACAGGTATTCCATAGTATTGTAACGTTCCTTCGATAATCTGCTTAGCCGAAGGCCCTGCCAGTGTGCCCCCCTGAATAATTTCAGCTTGGGGAGTATCAATTACAACTAGCACTGCAATTTTAGGATTGTCTGCCGGAGCATAAGCAACGAATGAAACAATGAGGTCTGTTTCTGAATACATGCTTGTTGTCGGATCAATTTTTTGGGCTGTCCCTGTTTTGCCTGCCACTTTGATCCCTGGGATTTTTGCTCTACTTCCGGTTCCCTTATCTACAACATCTACGAGAATGTCACTTAATGTTTTACTGGTAGACTTAGATAAAACTTCCCGAATAGCTCGTGGTTCATTCTTATAGAGAACTGTTCCATCCTTATTAGAAATACTATCAAGAATGTAAGGTTGATATAAGGTTCCGCCGTTAGCCACAGCACTGATAGCTGTGAGTAACTGAATGGGTGTTACCAGGTTTGCCTGTCCGAATGACATAGTAGCTAATTCAAGTTCTTTAACTCGACTATTATCAATAAGGAGTCCCTGTTCTTCTCCTGCTATATCAACTCTGGTTCTAGATCCAAACCCAAAAGATTTTAAATATGTGTAAAAGATATCTTTCCCCAAAATCTCTCCTACTTGAGCCAAGACAACATTAGAAGAAATCCTCATCCCTTCAGCAAAAGAGATTTTGCCACGTACTGTGCGATCTGAATCCCAGTTCGTGATAGTTCTTGGTCCTACTTTTAGGTATCCTGGATCATCAAATAATTTTTCGGGGGTAACAAGATTCTCTTCCAAAGCAGCGGCTGCTGTGATTATTTTGAAGGTGGAGCCTGGCTCGTAAATCATACTGATGTTGAGATTCTTGCGCTGTTCGGCATTTGTATTAAGATAATTATTGGAATCAAAAGTAGGTCTCGATCCCATGGCTAGAATCTTGCCACTCATTGGATCCATGGCGAGAATACTTGCTCTTTTAGGTTGCGTGTTTTCTACTATCTTATCCAGTTCCTGCTCGACAAGGTGTTGGATGGTAGAGTCCAATGAAAGTGTTAAGTTGTAACCAGTTCTGGAATCAAACTGTTGATTCTCACTGGAATCATTAAGTTGTAATTGATAACTCTTTTGCCCCATTAGTTCATTGTTATAATAATATTCTATTCCTTCTACTCCATCACCAGCCATATTTACAATTCCTAGTATCGGTGAAGTAAGTTGACCTGTGGGATAAACTCTTTTAAAAGTATTGGTGAAACCTATGCCTTCTATATCCAAGTCAGCAATTTGATTAGCTTTATCAAGATCTACTTGGCGTTCTATGCTCACCCAAGATAAGTCTTTTTCTAATAAATCCAAAATTTCTTGACTGTCACTTTCTAAGATCCCAGCTATACTATCTGCAATTTGCTGTTTCGTTAAGCTTTCATTTTTCTCTAAGAATTTCGTGACGGTCTTCGGGTCGGCATAAATATCTTTAGCAGCAACACTTTTCGCGAGAATATTCTCCTGATTATCTAAAATCATACCTCTCTCATAAGGGAGATTATGACTTACTCCTCTAAAAGTTGTTGCTCTAGCTTTTAATTCAGAAGCATTTAATATTTGCAAATAAAATAGTTTCCCGAAAATAAGAATACATACTACTATTAAGCCTATATAAATAAACCACTCTCTTGCAAAATACTTGTCTTTGTTTTTATCCTTGTTCTTCATTCCTACCTCACATGCAAAAATATATACACAATAAATCCGATAGAAGTTTCACTATACATTTTAGCATATGATGGCAGTATTTTAGTATGGAAGCTCACAAAAACTTAACTATCGATGGCAGAAAATAATTAAAGCCACCTTGCTAAGAATCTGTGAGCTTAATAATAACATTCCCTAATATTCATGAAAGGATTCAATGAAAAAAATGTAATTATAACTTGAATAAACGTAAAACTGCTCCTAAAGAAGAACCACCTATCAGCCCTCCTAAGTGAGCATAATTATCTAAACCCGGTAGTATCATCCCCAACATAAGGTTTATTCCCAAAATAACCATTAGATTCGTGATAAGACCGCTACTGCGCAAAAATTGATTATTCCACCCATAGATGACAATTGCCCCAAGAAGTCCAAATATCGCTCCAGAAGCTCCAGCCGATAAATGCGGGCTCATCAAATAGCTTAGAACTGAGCCTGAGAGACCGCTAACCAAGAATAGCATCACTAGTTTACCATGTCCAAATATTTTCTCCGAATATTTTCCTAAGATATATAAAGCATATGTATTAAATAAAAGATGAGTAAATCCAATATGGATAAAGATACTCGTCAATAATCGCCAATATTGACCTGCTTCTATCAAAGGGTTTACCTTAGCTCCAAATAAAATCAGAACATGAGTTTTTGTTGTACCACCCGCTAATGTCATTAGAAGAAATACAACTAGAATAATTAGGATAAATATATATGTAATATAGAAATTTCGAAAATCGTTCTTGTAGTAATTCTTATAGTAGTTATCCATTTTAATCACCTATCAATAACAGGATAAACTTGAAATGCATAGTGTCTTATCAAAGCCGACACTTGCATTTCAAGTTCCATTATTTTGCTAAATTTTTAAACTCATCTTAACATATCTCATGGATTGAAGCAATTTTAGTAGCGAGGGGGAATAAATAGTCTTTCACCAGGGTAGATAAGATCGGGTTGCCCTAAATGATTATAGCCTGCTAATTCCCGCCAATCGAGACCGTACTTCTTAGCTATTTTGTAAACGGTATCTCCTTTTTGAACCACGTAAACCTCAGGCATTTTCTCAACTAATGCCGTGTGTTCACAATATGGTGCACAATACCCACAAGCGTCACATGTATAACCCATATGAGTATGAGTACTTGCCATACCATAAGGACCACCAGAATAGTCATAACCTTCATAAGGCATTCCAGGTGTTGCCATTCCAGGCATTGCCCCGTATTGATTTGGATCAAAGCCCATTCCATACTCTGGCATTCCAGTCATGGCACCTTGCTGATTTGGATCGAATCCCATTCCCTCAGGCATTGCACCATATTGGGTTTGATAAGGGGTCGGAACACCAGCCATTGGCGGTTGACTCATGAAGTCAGTTTGTTTCTTCCCAAAGAACATTTCCATACCTCCTTTTTGCTATTATGGTATGGAATAAAATCAATAAAGTGTCTGTACATGGTAATAAATGTATTTATTATTTTATTCTTTCGTACGCCGCAAGATATTTCTCAATTTGTACTCCAGCAATAGCTCCATCTCCTACTGCTGTAGCTACTTGTCTTAAGGGCGTAGTACGGATGTCACCAACAGCATATACTCCTTCAATACTGGTTCGCAAGAATTCATCGGTAATTATATATCCTTTTTCATCGGTATTAAAATAATCTGCAACAAATTTTGTATTTGGTTCTGTTCCGATATAGATAAAAACTCCGTCAACTTTTAAATCTTCTATCTCTTTAGACTCTTTATTTTTCAATACTACCTTCTCGACTTTATCTTTACCTGAGATTTCTTCTACAGTGTAATTAAGCATGAAGCTTATTTTGGGGTTACTCTGGGCATGTTCAATGGCAATTTGTGATGCTCTAAAACCCTGACGTCTGTGAATAATAAACACTTCTGTAGCAAATTTAGTTAGATATACAGCTTCTTCAAGAGCAGCATTACCCCCTCCGATAACGGCTAGTCTTTTTCCTTTATAAAAAGCTCCGTCACAAGTTGCACAGTAAGATACCCCGCGGCCATGAAAAGTCTTTTCCCCTTCAATTCCAAGAAAGCGAGGTTTAGAACCTGCCGCAATAATTACAGATCTTGCTTCTATAGACTGTTTGTCAGTAACGATTGTCTTTACCTTATCAGTAAGTTTAAGTTCGCTAACATTCTCAAAAATGAACTCTGCTCCCTGATTTAAAGCCTGCTTATAGAAATTATTGGCAAGTTCGAACCCGGAAATCCCATCAGGAAAGCCAGGATAATTCTCTATACTTTCCGTTAATGCCGCTTGTCCTCCTGGAACCATAGACTCAATCACTGCCGTTTTAAGACCACCCCTAGCTGCGTAGATAGCAGCCGTCAGTCCGCCTGGTCCACCACCAACTATTATTACATCGTACATATCTTACACCAACCTTTTTTCCAGATTATTCCCAAGTATATATCAAATCGCCTTATAAAGAAAGCGATCCAGAATTATTAATTACCCTGAATAGTTCGCCAATAATAATGAAATCCTATTTCACCTGGTACAACCTGCATATATATATTACCCGTGGGTGAAAAAACAATGGATCCCTCGGGCAGCTGAGTTTGCATCGTTGTTCCTTCTGTAAGGAAAACAGTTAGCTGTCGATTATGCTTGATTAATAGCTTCTTATCATTACTTATAAAAGATTCAATATTCTCATAGGTCATCTCACCTTGCCATAGATTTATAGGATTACCGCCTTCTTTATGATAATCATAAATAGATAGTCCTTTTAGATAACCATCTTCTACTCGCCCGATATAGATAGTATTATCTTTACTTCCCAGTAATATATCATTTGGGTGGATGGAAATAATCTTTCTTTCTTGTCCTTCATGCGAGAATATCCGCTTGGAATTATCATAGGTGCTTTCCACAAATAAATTACCCAGTTTATTGGAGACTGCTATATTATCGATAAATTCTTGTGGTAAATCAAGCCAGTTTATCCCCTTCATGATATCCATTTTTATGAGCCTTGATTTCTGTTTGGAGTCATTAAATAATACATACAGATTATTAGTGTACGTAGAAATCTCAATCTTGAGAACACGGGCTATAGGAAAGCTAAACTCTCGATCTAGTTTTGGCAGGTATTCATTATTCGTACTATTATTTAAATCCAGACTATAAAGGTATCCTCTTAAATGTCCTGGTTGTGTGGTGAAAAAAAGCAAACTGTTTCTATCAGGCAGCCATTTGTAATTAAGCATTTCGGATGAAGAATCGAGAAATACTGAGCTATCAAATACTGATTTATTCTGAAATAGATCTATCACTTCTAGTTTATTATCGTTAATAAAACTTAGATATTTATTATTGTATGATAATTGTAGGTTTTCAGCCTCGGTAATATCTGTTTCAACCAGATGTGCTTGATCAATAGTTATAGACGAATGTAAAAGCTCACCGGTTTTCCAATCTAAGAAAGCAAAGATTAGATATTGAGTGAATAAAGATAATCCTATAATAATTGCAATTACATTAGCTTTCTTCTTCAATTAAATTTCCTCTCAAGCTAGTTACTCGGCAGCACTACAAAGGCAGTAGGAATATAGCGTTCACCATATATATTCCATAAGCTGTTAATTATCTGATCATTATAAATCATTTCCGTCGATGAACCACCGTCGAGGTTGGCTGCATTGACAGCACCATATTCGATAAAGACATTCATTAGATCCCTCAAGGTCGCTCCCATGCTCCAACTAGGCTGTCGGCCATCTATAACAACAAAGATAACCGTTCCGTCTGACTTTTGGCCTATCCCTGTACGAGGGGCTATTCCCCATCCACCATCACCTTGAATAAGAGGTTCATTGTCTAGAATCAAGTTGGGGTTAAAAGTGACTGCATTTTGAATCTTATTGGCATACACTTGGATAATGTTCATGTTTTTAAGGATTAATCTATCCTGGTTGTCAAAACCAATTATATTCACTTCAACATCATCTGTATTATTGTGAACAACTATTCCATCTTGGACTGTTATCCCATCAGGGAAAGCTCCATTGCCCTGAGCATTAGGATCATAAAATCCTCCCCCGTTTATACCTGCAATAGCTTGATTATCCAAAACCATTTCCGAAAGTCTCTGACCGGCAGTTCCAATCTCTTTCGTGACAGCAATTTTAACCTGACTGGGGTCTTTAACCAACATGACTTTACCTTTAAAATACTTACCTTCAATATTTTCTATTCTTATGTGATTTTTATTATCAACTATAATATTCTCTTTTGTATGAATTACCGGTTCAACTATGATTGGATTCTGCTTGTTACGCTTGGCGATCTCATTAATCTTTTCTTGAGACAAGAAAAAATCTACCACCTGCGGGTGTCGAGATGTAAGGATAGTATTGACAGTGAAGCCTTTTAAGGATTGGAAAGGTCCATAGAAGATAATAAAAGGTGAAGAAATAAGAAAGAAAAAGAGATTGAACAACAGAAAATAAAACCCAACTCGTTTTTTGCTCATTAAGGTTTCCACAACCCTTTGATAACTTCAGTCGCTACTGCTTTAATCGTTTTTCTCGATGTCATGGCTTGAGATCTTAGTGAATTATAAGCTGTTTCTTCATCGAGACCGTCAGCTACTAAGATCAAGACCGCTTGAAAGATAATCTTTCTTGTTTTGATCTCATCATTAAGGCGTCTTATTTCATCCATATTTTTTCTTTCTATCTCAAACTTATGTTCTGCTTGAACGATAGCTGTCACCACATCTGCAGCTCGCAACGGAGCTGCAACTATCTGATGCAAATTGGTTTTAACTGCTAAATGCAGGTTGGGATATTCCTTTTCTTCCAAAATTAGTATTACGGGACAAATGTGGGAATGAACTAGATTTTGCAAAAGATCCAGTGGATTTAAACCGTCTATATCCCAACCACAAATTATAAGGTCAGGGTCAACTCTTTGAGCCATTCTTAGTGCTTCTATTCCATTGTCAGTTTTAGCGATTGCTTGGTAGTTAGCAACGGGTAAAACTGGGCTAAGGTCATTGAGGATTTTTTCTTTTGCTATTAAAATTGCTCTTTTCATAATTACTCCGTTTTTTTTACTTTGATATAATTATACTATCAGATCGTTCAAAACGAAATAAGTGCTATTGATAAGCACTTATTTATAAATCTCTCTTTATATAATATTTCAAATCTAATAGAACTTCAAATATAAAGCCAAAATCCCTCTGATAAATGTTTACTTTATTTTACTGAGGTATCTACATTGAAAATTACTCTAGCTTCAGTATTTTGTAATATTCCTCCCTCTGAATTAGCTTTAATAGCTAAAATCATTTCATGTTGTCCTGCAGTAGCACTTTTTCCTTGAGCATCACCAAGGGCTTCGATATTTTCAAAGACAATTCGAGCTGTTTCCCCTGGTTCCAGGGTAGGTATTTTCCCTTCTTTACTCATAGATTTGGACTTATCTTCGATTGCAGAAATAGTAAGCTTAACAGGTATGTCAGTAATCATTTTTTCAGTCATGTTTTGAACGATTGCGGAAATCTTGAAACTATCTTCATTCAATGTCTGCATTCCTTTAAAAACTTGACCTTCATAAGATATGTCCCGAATTTCAATCTGTGGTTCGAATTCGATAGAAAGAATTTTTAATTCTGGTTCTACTTCTGTAGGAGTAGAACTAGCCTGTAAACTTCGAAACACATTTACTCCAAAAACAGATACTAAAGCTATTAGAACAAACAGCCCACCATATAAGAAATACTTTCTTTTGAGAGTAACGAATCTTGCCAATATATTACACCTCCTTAAATAACAATTCCTAATAAAAAACCTATGCATTATTCTCTTGGACATGCATAGGTTCGTACGTTTTATTATTATGTTATTTTTGAGGATTCGATTATTTATTAACTTAACTTCTCTCTTTTATCATATTTCTGCCTCCGAATGTCCTTTTCTGTAGAGAGGCGAAAAATCCTGCACATCTGTAACAAGCGAGAACAAGTTCTTTCACCTAAGTATGTTTCTATCTCGTCAAAACTTAAATTGGTTGTGATAATAGTCGGCAGTTGTTCGTTGGTCCGGTAATTTAAAATTGTGTAAAGTCTATTCCTCGTCCAATCGGTGTAATTATGTGCACCCAGGTCATCAAGGATGAGCACAGGGATAGTCCTGGCTATATCTAATAAATCGTATTCTGATGTTTCGCTTTTAGAATCATAAGTAGCTCTTAATTCATCCAGTAAATCAGGTACCACAAGGAAGAGAAGCTTTGTTTGTTGTTCGATTAACACATTGGCGATGGCGGCTGCAAGAAAGGTCTTGCCACTGCCGACTGAACCAGAAAAAAGTAAACCTATTTCGTGTGGATTGTTCAATACATTACGACAAAAATCCTGTGCTGCTTTTAAAGCTTTTTGAGCTTTAAGAGAATGTTCTTGATCTAAAGATCCACTATTATAATAATCAAGATCGAAAGAATCAAAGCGACATCCTATTAATTCACGAGATAAGCGAGCATATTTAAATGAATTAAATAATTTCCTTTGTTCCATACATGAACAAGGAATAGCCGTATCGCCTTGTAGGATAATTCCGCGATCACCACAAATTGAACAAACAGCGTTTTCGTTTGCTAAAACACTCTCTGCTGCTGAAAGGTTTTGGTTATTGACTTTTGGCTTCTTCATTATCTTTTTCAAGATTTTATCCGAGCTTTCCAAGGTATAATACACCTCCTATCTAAGTTATAGGTATATATCATCATATTTATTTTTGGGAGTGTTACTTTTCTTTTGTTTTTCACTTTTCTTTTGTTGCCTTGACTGAAAATGTTGGTCTTCCGCTTCAACTTCCATACGAGTTTGAATGCCCTTTTTTTCCCATTCTCTCAAGATAGTATCCAGGTACCTAAAGCTTCTGATACCTGCGCTAACTCCCCTTCTCAAGGCTTCAATTATTAGCTCCTCTGAATAAGAAGCCATAAGCCATTTCCCAATATGTTCACATTCTAAGCCAGTCAAAGGTCTGCCTAGTTCACTCTCAAATAAGGTTGTAAGTTTCTGCAGGGAATTATCTGTATTTATATGAGATGATTTTTTGTTATTGTCATTATCATCTGACGCTTCCATTTGTTTGAATTGATATATGCCCCACAGTTCAAATAATTGATCAATTAAACCACTTAAATCAAATTTGTTAGTTGCAGTTTTATTTTTATAATCGTTAATGGTTAACAAGTTTTTCTTTTTTAAGCTCTGAATAACTACGGTGAATTCTTGTTGGGAAATACCCATTCTTTCAATAATATTGGGGAAGATATCTTCGCTCTGATTGTTAGGTTCTGCAAGAAGATGAATAATAAATAGCATTTCTCTTTCATTAATGCCTATTTCAACATAATGATCTAATAAGAAACGGGGAATAGATACTGTCCCTGAAAAGAAAAGAGCTTGCGAAAAGCCCCCATAGACGTTTTTCTTATGCAAACGAAACCACCTCGTGTCTTTCCTGAAAAAATACTTTCTCACAATTAATATTATATTATAGATTGCTGAATAAAAAGAGGAAAAGAATGAACTTTAATGGGTAATAATAAAAGAATTTAGCAGAATATTTTACATAATATGGAAGGATTTTTCCCCTCATTCATGTAATTAGTAGTGGAAAAGGTGGTGTGAATATGGATATAACAAAAGAGCTTTATAATATCCTTAATAAAGCTGGTGCTCATCCAGCTCTTGGCTGGAAGCATTGTCAAAGAGTTTATCACTTGGCTAAAGAGCTCTCTCAACATCTAAGTCTAGATGATGAGATTCTCTATATTTCAGCGATGTTACATGACACCGGTAAGTACCCGCTATATTGTTTGCCCAATGTTGATCATGCTCTGCGTTCCAAGGGTGTTGCGATGAACCTGCTCAAAAATTATGAATTGGAAAAGGATAGACTCTCTAAAATACTGGATGCCATCGAATCACACATGTATTATTCTGAACCTGGCAGCAGTGATGAAGCTGTCTATATTAGAGATGCCAATATTCTGGACAGCCTGGGCAATGTTGGATTAATGAAGCTGTTCAGTCTGGTAGGTCATGATGAACTTATTAATACTCCAGAGGATGCTTTATTGAGAGCCCAGGTTTTCGCTGAAGCTCTACCCAAAAAAATATATTCAAAAACGGGTAGACGAATAGCTGTCAAAAGGCGTGAAGAAATAATGCGTTTTTTATCGGGCATTAAACGCCAAACTTCAGAATACGCCTGGATTTAAACCTAATAAGCTTATTCAATTATGATTTCTTGCGCGTTTCTTGTAAGAGAGCCGAGATTTTTTCGAAAGTATCCAATAATAACGTGTAATCTCTTTCTTTCCTTGCTTTCTCTACTAGAAGTTTAAGATCTTTGCGCACTTTTGTATAGGAATGATTAACTTCAGAAAGGAGAATTCTTTTTTCTCGACCGGCCTTCTTAATGGGGAAACCTTTCTGAGTTTCTTTTCTATCTGGCTGTTTTGGAAGTGGACATACTTGTTGTTGTTCTTCTATAGCTTCCAACCACGGTTTTTCCGGAGCAGTACGAATAATATCGTTTCCTCTGAATTCAATAGATTCGCCTAATTCTGGAATCAGAGTTTCTTTTCTTAATTGTTCCTCTATCAGATCGGCGAAAGTATTAAGTGAGTCCTTTTCTCCATGTACAAGAACAATTTTAGCTGATTCTTTACTAGTGGTCTCAACCCAATTTAAGAGCTCTTTTTGGTCGCTATGGGATGAAAATCCTGGGAACATTTCAATGCTTGCTTGCACAGCAATTTTCTCACCATGGATGGTAACTTCCTTACACCCTTCTATGAGACGACGTCCAAGTGTTCCTTCCGCTTGATAACCCACAAAAATCACAGTAGCATTTGATCTCCAAAGGTTATGTTTTAAATGATGTTTGATTCTCCCGGCATCAGCCATTCCGCTAGCTGAAATAATAATAGCCCCCTGGGTTATGTCATTAAGTTTCATTGAGTCTTCTGTAGTTTGACTGAATCTAAGGTTCTCCATGGTGAGCGGATTATTTCCTTCTTTAATAAGTTCTACAGTTTCATCGTCAAAATTTTCCGGGTTTTCTCTGAAAATCTTGGTGGCGGCGATAGCTAAAGGACTGTCAATATAGATGGGAAGGGTTGGGATTTTATTATCCTTTTGTAATTCTTGCAAATAGTATAAAAGATCTTGGGTCCTTTCAACAGCGAAAGCAGGTATAATAATATTTCCGCCTTTGGCTTGTGCAGAATTTATTACATCTGCTAAGATATCCAATCTGTTGGATTTATCTGCGTGAACTCTGTTGCCATAAGTGGATTCCATGATGACAATATCAGCATCTTTAACTCCTTTGGGATCTTTCACGTATGGTTGATTCATGCTCCCTAAGTCTCCGGAAAAGACAACTTTCTTAGTAGTATCTCCTTCTTTAATACTTAGAACAATTTGAGCTGATCCCAGGATATGTCCGGCATTGACTAATTGGAAAGAAATAGTTTCCGATAGTTCAATGCTGGTTCCATATTTTGTAGGTTTAAAGTGTTTAATTGCATTAAGAGCGTCATCAGAATTGTATATGGGTTCTATGAGTTCCATATCTGCTCTGCGAAGTTTACGGTTCTTTCTTTCTACTTCCATCTCTTGTATGTGTCCACTATCAGGAAGCATTATAGAACATAATTTAACAGTTACCGGACTCGCATAGATAGGTCCACTATAGCCTTTCTTAATCAATTTTGGGATAAGTCCAGAATGATCGATATGGGCATGCGTCAAGATAACAGCATCAATGGAACTTGGATCATAGGGAAAATCTTTGTAATTAAGCTCTTTGACGGTTTTAGATCCTTGGAACATGCCGCAATCGATTAATAAACGATAATCTGTCGTTTCTACGAGATATGATGAACCGGTAACTAAGCCGGAGGCACCATAATATGTAATCTTCATTGCAATCCCTCTCTTTATTGATTATTCCAGGTTAATTAATTTTAGTTTTACCGATTTTAGTGCTGCTTGCGTTCGATCCTCAACTTCTAATTTTCTAAATATATTAGACAAATGATTCTTAACTGTCTTTTCACTAATAAATAAGGAAATACCAATATCTCT
>Ga0209643_1001376_pt1 | contig 23321 bp, 19 predicted proteins | sample AutmiccBRH37_all_FD_187383 | JGI IMG/M metagenome (GOLD analysis project Ga0209643, IMG submission 187383) | Deep subsurface microbial communities from Mt. Terri, Switzerland - Autotrophic microbial communities BRH/37_all (SPAdes) (version 2) | ecosystem: Environmental > Aquatic > Deep... | reverse complement strand
AAGCGTCACGGGCGTGCTCAACCCGGCGGTGTTTCCGCCGCTCGACCGGGTGGCGCAGGCGCTCTGGAACGGGCTCGCCTCGGGGCGGCTGGTGGACGATATCGCCATTTCACTGCAACGCGCAGGAATCGCCTTTCTTGCGGCGGTGGCGCTTGGCATCCCGCTTGGCCTGTTCATGGGGCAGAGCCGCGCGGTGGAACGCGCGCTCGATCCGATCCTGCAACTTTTCCGGCAGACCTCGGCGCTGGCGCTCTATCCAGTGTTCATCCTGCTTCTGGGTCTGGGCGAGGCGTCCAAGGTCTTTGTCATCTTCTGGGCGACGCTGTTCCCGATCCTGCTGGCCACGATCGGCGGGGTCAAGGAGGTGGATGCCAAGCTGATCGAGATGGCGCGCACATTCGGTGCCACGCGGCTGACCACCTTTCGCCGTGTCGTGCTGCCGGCCTCGGTGCCGTCGATCTTTGTCGGGCTGCGCCTTTCGGCCACCACGGCGCTCTTGCTGCTGATCGCCGCCGAGATGATCGGCGCCAACAAGGGCATCGGCTTTCAGGTGATGAACGCGCAATACAATTTCCAGATCCCGCTGATGTTCGCCGCGATCTTCATCCTGGCCGTGCTTGGCCTCGTGGCCAACTGGGGGCTGATGGTGCTGCAACGGAGGCTCTGCCGCTGGAGCACCGCGCAGCACTGACCGGCGCACCCCTACTGCCAAGCAATCCAGTCAAGCCGAAGGAAACCTCACATGACCATCACGTTCACACCCATCATCGCGGCAGCGGCCCTCACGCTCGGTCTGTCCGGCGCGGCGCTTGCCGAGGATGTCACCTTGCGCTTTCTCACCAGCCACGGCGGCGTGTCGGCCCATGAACTGGCTCAGGAACTGGGCTATTTCGAGGGCACCGGGATCACGCTCGAACAGGTCGGCTATTCCGGTGGCGGGCCGGAATCGCTGTTCGCGCTGGCCTCCGGCAGCGTCGAGATCGGCTCTGCGGCCACCTCGGCGGTGATCAACGCGATTGCCAGCGGCAATGATTTCGTCGCCGCCTACCCGATCAACGGGATCAGCAACGATGTGCAGTCGGTCTTTCATGTGCTGGACACCAGCCCGATCACATCCATCGAGGATATCGCGGGCAAGACCATCGCGGTGAACACGCTTGGCGCGCATCTCGATTACACGATCCGCGAGGCGCTGCATCAGCAGGGCTTGCCGCAGAACGCCGCCAACCTGGTGGTGGTGCCGGGGCCGCAGCTTGAACAGGTGCTGCGCTCGGGTCAGGTGGACATCGCCGCCTTCGGCAACTGGCAGACCACCTTCGAAGGCGCCGCCCGCGCGGGTGGCGGGCTGCGCAAGCTGTTTGACGATACCGACGTTCTGGGCGAGATCGCAGTCGGCTTTACCGTGCTGCGCCGCGACTGGGCGGAGGCCCACCCGCAAGCTGCGCGCGACTTTGTCGAGCAATCCGCCCGCGCGCTGGATTTCGCCCGCGAGAACCCGGAAGAAACGCGCGAGATCCTCGCCCGCATCCTTGAAGAGCGCGGCGAGAACCCCGAGGTCGCCCGGTATTTCGCAGGCTTCGGCGTGCGCGAGGGCGGCCTGCCGGTCGAGCGTGACGTGCAGTTCTGGATCGACGTTCTGGTGCGCGAGGGCGCGCTGCGCGAGGGTCAGTTGCGTGCGGCCGACATCCTGCTGGTCACGGGCGATACGCCCGCGTCCAATTGAGGGCGCGGCCATGACGCAGACACAGATCAGGGGTGAGGTCACGATCCGTGACCTCACCAAGAGCTTCCCGCTCGACGGCGAGACATTGACCGTCCTGCGGGGGATCAACCTTGATATTCGCGGTGGCGAGAGCCTTGCCATCGTGGGGGCCTCCGGCTCGGGCAAGACGACGCTCTTGCGCGTACTGGCCGGGCTGGAAGAGCCCGACGCGGGCCGCGTGCTGATCGACGGCGCGCCGGTTCACGGGCTGGGGCGCGAGCGCGCGGTGATCTTTCAGGAGCCGCGCCTGCTGCCCTGGCTCACCGTGCTTGATAACGTGGCCTTCGGGCTTGAGGTGCGAGGTGTGCCCAAATCCGAAGCGGTCGAGCGGGCGCGGCGCTATATCCGCCTTGTCGGGCTGGCGGAATTCGAGGCCGCCTGGCCAAGGCAGCTATCGGGGGGCATGGCGCAGCGGGTGGGCATCGCGCGCGCGCTGACCGTGCAGCCCGAAATCCTGCTGCTGGATGAGCCGTTGGGCGCGCTCGACGCCATGACCAGGATGACCATGCAAGAGGAGCTGACCCGTATCTGGCACGAAGAAAAGGTGACGATGGTTCTGGTGACCCATGACCTCGAAGAGGCGATCTTTCTCGCCGACCGGGTGCTGGTGCTGCCGGGCACCAGGGGCGACGCCATCCGCCTGATCGACGTCGATCTCCCCCGCCCGCGCGACCGCAACGACAGCGATTTTGTCGGCTATCGCCGCCAGTTGATGGCAGAGTTCGGGCTGCATTGAAACGAGGGCTGGCACGAACCCGCGCCCGGCCGGCGAAGGCGGCGGTGGGGCAGAACCTGCCGAGAGCTGCGTTTGACGCGAAGGAGTTCCGCAGGGCCGTCGGTCAGTAGGACTTGGGCATGCCCAATGCCTTCTCCGCGACATGGGAGAGGATCAGTTCCTCGCTGACCGGGGCGATGAAGTTCAGCACGCTTTCACGAAAATACCGCTCGACGTGGTACTCCTGCGCAAAGCCGAAACCGCCGTGGGTGCGCACCGCGCGGAACGCCGCCTCGTAGGCAGCCGAGCCGGCGAGGTTGCGCGCCGTGTTCGCCTCCAGTCCGCAGGGCCGGCCCTGATCGAACAGGGTAGCGGCCTTGTAGGTCATCAGTTCCGCCGCCTGAAGACGCATCCACACTGCAGCAAGCGGATGCTGGATCGCCTGGTTCTGGCCGATCGGGCGACCGAAGACGACGCGCTCGCGCGCATAGGCCGCCGCCTTTTCCAGGACATACATCCCGAAGCCGACTGCCGCCGCGGCAACAAGGATACGCTCGGCGTTCAAACCGTGCAGCAGCACCTTGAACCCCTCGCCCTCAGCCCCGATCCGGTCCTCCTCGGGCACCTCCAGCCCGTCGATGAAGATGGCGTTCGAGTCCACGGCCTTGCGGCCCATCTTGGCAATCTCGTGCACGTCGATCTTGCTGCGGTCGAACTCGGTATAGAACACCGACATGCCGTCGGTCGGTCGCTTGCACTCCTCGATCGGCGTGGTGCGGGTGACCAGCAGGATGTGGTCGGCGCGCTGTGCGGTCGAGGTCCAGACCTTGCGCCCGTTCACCAGATATCCCCCGCCCTTTCGGCGGCGGGCGAAGGTGGATATGTGCGTGGTGTCGAGGCCCGCGTCCGGTTCGGTCACCCCGAAGCAGGCTCGATGCTCGCCCCGGATCAGCGGTGGCAGCATCCGGGCCTTCTGCTCGGGCGTGCCGAAGCCGACCACCGGTTGCAGCCCGAAGATGTTGATATGAACGGCGGAACTGGCCGCCGCGCCATAGCGGCCGATCTCCTGCATCACCAGCCCCGCCTCGGTGATGCCGAGGCCCGAGCCGCCGTATTGCTCCTCCATGGTCACGCCGTAGAAACCACCCCGGGCGATCTCGGCTGCGAACGCGTCGGGGAAGGTCCCGGTGCGTTCGCGCTCAAGCCAGTAGGCATCGTCGAAACGGGCGCAGATTCTGGCCACCGTATCGCGGATGGCCCGTTGTTCTTCGGTCAGATCGAAATCCATGATGTTCAACTCCTCCTGCTGTCTGGTTTGCCGGTCGTGCGCGCGCCGCCGTTCGGCTCTTCGCCCGGGCCGCTCCTCGCGGCGACGCCAACCCGCAAGCCGGTCACGGCCGGTCGCCGGAATGGCGGCCCGCCCCTGCCGGGGTGGTGGCGGCCAGCGTTTCCGGGTCCGGCTGCACAAGGACACCCGCCTCGATCAGCCGCGCAATCCGCGCGGGCGAAAATCCGAAGTCGCCCAGGATCGCGGCGCCCTGTGCGCCAAGGGCGGGCGCCGGCAGGTCGGGGCCCGTTTCCACGCCGCGCATCGTATAGGGGCTGCGGACCCGGCGCATCGGTCCCTGCTGGGGATGATCGTAATCCTCGATCAGGCCGACGGCGCGGACATGCGGATCGTCGGGCAGATCCTCCATCGCCATCACCGGGGCATTCGGAATGTCGAGGTCGTCGAACAGCGCCTGCCACTCCGCCGTGGTTCGCTGCGGCAGGATCTGCGCGACGGCGATCTCGTAAAGCTCGGGGAAGTGTCGCTGCGCGGTGACCGGGTCGGTCATCATCGGCCCGTCGGCCACGTCGTCGCGGCCCACCGCGCGCAGGAATCGCTGCCAGTGGTCGAACTTGTAGATCCCGTGCGCGATGAAACCATCAAGGGTTTGCGCCGGCTTGCGGAACGGGCTCATCACCCGGGCGTAGCCGAACCCGCCTTCCGGCGGTCGAAAGGCGGCCCCGCTGAAATGCTGGACGAGCATCACCGAGATCATGGTCTCGAACATCGGCGTCTCGATGTAGCAGCCCTCGCCGGTGGCGCGCTGGCGGAAGAGCCCGGCCAGCATCGCCTGACCCAGCACCAGACCGGTGATCTTGTCGGCCGCCACCATCGGCACGAAGGCCGGGGCACCGGCGTTGCGCCCGTTGGCCTCGGCCAGTCCCGAGCGGGCCTGGATCAGGTCGTCGAAGGCCGGCAGGTCGGCATAGGGTCCGCCCTGCCCATAGCCGATCGCGGCGCAATAGACGATGCGCGGATTGACCGCGCGCACGGCCTCGTAACCGAGACCCAGCCGTTCGATCGCCGGCACCCGCATGTTGTGGACCACGGCATCGGCCTGGCTCAGCATCTCCAGCAGCGCCGCGCGCCCCTCGGGAGATTTTAGGTCGAGTGCGATGCTGCGCTTGTTGCGGTTCACCGCCATCCACTGCGCCGTCATGCCCGGCACGCGCGAGACGCCGAGTTGTCGGGCATAATCGCCTTCCGGGGCTTCCACCTTGATCACATCGGCACCGAAATCACCCAGGAACTGGGTCGCGTATGGAGCCAGGAGAATGTGGCCCAGTTCCACGACGCGCAGCCCGTCGAGCATTTGAAACATGGCTTCCTCCCCTCTTCCGGATCGTCCGCGCTGGCGCCCCCGGCGCAAAAGTCGCAAACGTCCGTATGTTAAAACATGTAGCCATGGTAATTGTTGACAGGCAAGGGGCCGTTGCTAAGCTCGGCGCGCTCCAGACAAGGTTTTTCCGGGATGACAATCCGGAGCCCGGTGATGTGGGGAGGCGCCGAGGGGGGAGTTGTGGATACAATGAAGCGTCACGATGACAGAGGGCGTGTTGCTCGTGCCATGTCGGCGATTTCGCGCGCGCTGGCTGTCATGGAGACCGGGATGGCGGTGTTGGCCGGCATCGCGCTGGCGGCGATCATGCTGATCGTCGTCGTGGATGTCGCCATGCGCTACGCGTTGTCGATACCACTGGGTTGGTCCTATGACCTGATCGGGCTCTATCTCATGGTGGCGGTGTTCTTCCTGATGCTGCCCGACACGCTGCACAATCACGGTCATGTGGCGATCGACCTGTTCCGCAACGTGATTCCGCGCCTACTGCAGCACCTGGGCCTGGCGGCAGGTTATGCCGCAGGCGTCGTGGTGATGGGGCTGATCGGGCTGGAGGCATGGGGCCGCATGGTGGCCGCCTATGTCGGACAGGACCGGATCGCAGCGCTGGTTCCCTGGCTCACATGGCCCGCCTATATGATCGTGACGGTCGGAACGGCCCTGCTGGCGCTGCGCCTGAGCTATCGTGCGGTCGGGCATGGGCTCTCTGTCCTCTCGCGACACGATCTGGTCGAGATGCCGCCGCCGCCCGAGACCGCAGCGCCAAAGGGTGAGGGCGCGTTGTGACGGTGGCTGTGGTTGTCGCCCTGCTGGTCGTGCTGCTCGTGCTCGGACTGCCAGTGGCCCTGGCGATGGCGATATCGGGTTCGGTCGGGCTTTACATGTTTGGCGGCATGACGGTGCTGGCCGGCATACTGAAGACCACACCCCTGAGCACCGCGAGTTCCTATGAGATCATCACCATCCCGATGTTTATCCTGATGGCGGAGTTCGTGATCATTTCGGGCGTGGCACAGGATCTTTTTCGCGCCGCCAGCATATGGGTCGGTCGCCTGCGCGGCGGTCTTGCCATGGCCACCGCATTGGCTGGCGGTGGCTTCGGGGCGATCTCGGGTTCGAGCACGGCGGCGGCGGCGACGCTCGCCTCGACGTCGATCCCGGCGATGATCGACGAGGGTTATGACCCGAAACTTGCCAGCGGTGTGGTGGCGATCTCCGGCACCCTTGCGATGCTGATCCCGCCGTCGGTGGCGCTGATCCTGTATGGAATCATCGCCGATGTGTCGGTCGGTCAGCTACTGGTGGCGGGGGTGGTCCCGGGCGTGATAGTCATGTTCACCATCATGGCAACGGTTGCCGTTATCGTCCGCATCGACCCGTCGGCGGCGCCCATGGGTCGGGCTTACCGGTTCCGAGAGAAGGTGGCGTCGTTGTCGCGCGTCGGACCGATGCTGTTCCTTTTTCTGGCCGTGACCGGCACGATCTACTCGGGGATCGCGACGCCCACCGAGGCCGCGGGCATCGGCGCGTTCGCCGCGGCGCTACTGGCGCTTCGCGAGGGCAGGCTCGGGCCGCGCGCGGGCTGGGGATGTCTGCGGCGGGCGGCGCAGACCACCTGCATGATTCTCTTTGTGATCCTCGGGGCCCATATCTTCGGCTATTTCTTCACGCTCACACGCGTGACCAACGACCTCACCCAGTGGGTCGGCGGTCTTGGTCTGGCGCCGATGACCGTGATGGCGCTGATCCTGATCCTCTATGTGTTGCTGGGCGCCTTCATGGACCAGATCGCCATCCTCATCCTGACCGTGCCGGTGATTCTGCCGCTGGTTGTGACGCTGGGGTTCGACCCGGTCTGGTTCGGGGTCATCGTGGTGGTCACTGCCGAGGTGGGCATGGTCACACCGCCGCTGGGCATGAACGTCTTCGTGGTGGCCCGATATACCCGGCGGCCGCTGGGCGAGATCTTTCGTGGGGTCTTTCCGCACGTTCTTGCGCATTTGCTGGTGATCGCGCTTCTCACCGCCTTTCCCGCACTGGTGCTGTGGCTGCCCTCGACAATGAACTGACGCCGGCGCCCCGCGTCCGCGCGGGGCCATAACCGAACAAACCAGGAGGAGTACAGAGATATGACCAGAAAACCCGACCAGAAGGCCGCGCCCGTTCTGACGGCAACCAGGGCCGTGGCCATCGCGCTGCTGCCGCTTGCCGTGCAATCGGCTGCCGCCCAGGAGGTGGTGCAACTGCGGGCGGCCGACAGCTTTCCCACCGGCCACTATATCGCCCAGAGCCTGATCATCCCGTTCACGGAGCGGGTGACCGAGCGGACCGGCAAGACGGATTTCGTCTATTTCCCGGCTGAGCAGCTCGGCAAGGCGAAGGATCTGCTCTCGCTGACGCAAACCGGCGTGACCGACATCGGGTATGTCGGCCCCTCCTATGTCAGCGACAAGATGCCTCTCTCGGCGGTGGGGCAACTGCCCGAGGCCTTCTCGACTTCCTGCGAGGGCACGATGGCCTACTGGGAAATCGCCAGACCCGGCGGTGCGCTCGACCAGGTCGAATTCGCGCCGAACGGTGTGCGCCTGCTGATGGCGATGGTGCTGCCGCCCTACAACTTGATGACGTCGAAGCGCGAGATCACCGGACTGGACAGCATGAAGGGCCTGAAGATCCGGAGCACCGGCGGCGCGCTCGACCTGACCGTGCAGAAGATCGGCGGTGTCCCGGTGCAGATGCCGGCGCCCGAAGTGCGCGAGGCGCTGTCACGCGGGACGATCGACGCCGGGCTGTTCCCTTATCCGAGCGTCACTCCCTACGGAATGGAAGCCTTCCTCGACTGGGGAACGCAAGGGCTGAATTTCGGATCATTCGTGGCGACCTATGTGATCAGCCAGGACAAGTGGAACAGCCTGCCCGAGGACGTCCAGCTGGCGATGACCGAGATCGGCGAGGAACTGACCAGAGAAGGCTGCGCTGTTGCCGATGTGCAGAACATGGACGTGAAGGAGAAAATCGCGGCTGCCGGTGTCACCTTCGTTGACCTGCCTGCCGAGGATGGTGAGAAACTGGTCGAGATTCTTTCGACTGTGGGCGCGGAATGGGCGGCGCAGCTCGATGGTCAGGGCAAGGCCGGGACTGCTATTCTGGAAGCTTTCCGTGCCGCGCTGGCAAAAAACTGACGGCTAACTGCCGCCGGCCTCGCGCCTCTGCGGCGCCGGGCCAATCCCGCGCCCCGCGCCGCCACGGCGCGGCTGTCCGATGCCCCTGCGGGCGGGGCAGCCCGGCCTCTGATACCGGTTGACGGCAATCTCAGTTGACGATGGTCGCCTCGGTCGCGGCGCGCAACTCTTCCTCGGTCACGCCTTCGGCGGTCTCGACGATCTTCAGCCCGCCCTCGACCACATCGAGCACACCGAGATTGGTGATGATGCGGTTCACCACTCCTTTGCCGGTCAGCGGCAGGGTGCATTCGCGCAGCACCTTCGATTCGCCCGCCTTGTTGGTGTGGTCCATCACCACCACCACGCGGCGCACGCCCGCGACCAGATCCATCGCCCCGCCCATGCCCTTGATCAGCTTGCCGGGGATCATCCAGTTGGCGAGATCGCCGTTCTCGGCCACTTCCATCGCGCCGAGAATGGCCATGGCGATCTTGCCGCCCCGGATCATGCCAAAGGAGGTGGCGCTGTCGAAATAGGCGGTGTGGGGCAGTTCGGTGATGGTCTGCTTGCCCGCATTGATGAGGTCGGGGTCTTCCTCGCCCGCGATCGGAAACGGGCCCATGCCGAGCATCCCGTTTTCCGATTGCAGCGTCACATGCACCCCCTCGGGGATGTAATTGGAGACCAGCGTCGGAATCCCGATGCCGAGATTGACATAGGTGCCGTCCTCAAGCTCCTGCGCGGCGCGTGCCGCCATCTGGTCGCGATCCCAAGCCATCACTTCCGTCCTTTCTTGTGCGGTTTTGCCGGGGGCGTGACCGCAGCGATGTCGTCATCGAACTCCATTTCTTCCACCGCCGCCGCCAGCGCCTCGGCGAGGCCGTCGGGCTGCATGTTCGCCGCGGCGGTCATGAAGGCGTTGAGATTGGTGGCGCTGGCCTGAATGTATCCCGCCACGAGCGCGGGGTTCTTCTGCGCATAGCCCGCTCCGAATACGGCGTCGATCTTGTTGACGGCGGCGTCGAGAAACTCGTTCGTGTAGGAGGCGGCAGTTTCGCCCGCGCTCATGTCATCGTCGTCGAAGAACATCACGCGTCCTCCTTCTGATTCTGGCGCACCGTGCGCTTTTCGATGCGTTTCTCGTGCTCGCCCTGGACCATGCGGTGCACATAGATGCCCGGCAGGTGGATGCAATCGGGGTCGAGCAAACCGGGCTCCACGATCTCTTCCACCTCCATCACGCAGACGCGCCCGCACATGGCCGCAGGCGGGTTGAAGTTGCGCGCCGTCTTGCGGAAGATGGCGTTGCCGGTGGTGTCGGCCTTCCATGCCTTGACGATGGCAAGATCGGCAAAGATGCCGTGCTCCAGTATATGGGTCTCGGGCTGGCCGTCGGGGCCGGTGGCGAAGTCCTTGTGTTCCTTGCCCTCGGCGATCTGCGTGCCCACCCCGGTCTTGGTGTAGAAGCCGGGAATGCCCGCACCGCCCGCGCGCATCCGCTCGGCAAGCGTGCCCTGCGGGTTGAATTCAAGCTCCAGCTCGCCGCTCAGATACTGGCGCATGAACTCCGCGTTCTCGCCCACATAGGACGAGATCATCTTTTTCACCTGCCGGGTCTGCAACAGGATACCGATGCCGAAATCATCGACACCCGCGTTGTTGCTGGCAAAGGTGAGGTTCCTGACGCCTGCATCGCGGATCGCCGCGAGCAGGAGTTCGGGGATGCCGCAGAGGCCGAAACCGCCTGCGGCAATCAGCATATCGTCGCGCAGGAGCCCGTCGAGCGCCTCCGCCGCCGAGCCGTAAACCTTGGACATTGCAAAACTCCCTTTGAAGCCTGTCGGCCCCGGTATGGCGGCGGCGAGGGCGCGAGTCAACGCGAGGCGCGCCCGGATCGGGCGCCGGGCGGTTCAGCCGGCCTTCTTGCTGGCGGCTTTCTTCTTGCCGCCCGGTTTCGCAGTCTTCGCTGCAATCAGTTCGAGCGCCGTCTCGAGGGTGAGCGCCTCGGGGCTCGTCTCCTTGGGCAGGGTGGCGTTGATTCTGCCCCATTTCACATAGGGCCCGTAGCGCCCGTCGAACACTTGTACCGGCCCGCCCTCGGGATGCTCGCCCAGATCGCGCAGCGCCTTGGCCGCGGCGCGCCCGCGCCCGCCGGGATTGGCACGTTTCTCTGCGAGGATCTCCACCGCGCGGTTCATGCCGATCTCGAACACGTCCGCCGGATCCTTGAGATTGGCATAGACGGGTTTTGCCTCGTCGGGCGACTGGTGCATGAGATAGGGGCCGAAGCGCCCGAAACTGGCCTTGATCGCGCCGCCCTCGGGATGGGTGCCCACCTCGCGCGGCAGGCTCAGGAGCGTCAGCGCCTTTTCGAGCGTCATCTCCTCTGGCTTCCAGCCCTTGGGCAGGCTGGCGCGGGCGGGTTTCTTGTTGTCCTCGCTCGCCTCGCCGCGCTGAACGTAGGGGCCAAAGCGGCCCGAGCGGAGCGAGATCTCGTTGCCGTGCTCATCCTCGCCCAGGATGCGGTCGCCGTTTTCCGCGGCCTCCCCGCCGATGGGACGGGTGTAGCGACATTCGGGGTAATTGCCGCAGCCCACGAACCCGCCCGAGCGCGAGGTTTTCAGGTGCAGCCGGCCCGTCCCGCAGAGCGGGCATTGGCGCGGGTCGCCGCCATCCTCACGCGGCGGATAGAGCGTGGGGGCGAGCGCGTCGTCGAGCACGTCAAGCACTTCGGAAATCCGCAATTCCGAGGTTTCGGCAATGGCCGCCGAGAAATCGCGCCAGAAGCGGCTGAGAATCTCCTTGTAATCGGCCTCGCCCGCGCTCACCCGGTCGAGATCCTCTTCCAGATTGGCGGTGAACTCATAGCCCACATATTTGCGGAAGAAGTTGATCAGAAAGATGGTGACGATCCGCCCCTTGTCCTCGGGGATAAGGCGATTCTGTTCCTTGCGGACATATTCACGGTCCTGGATCGTGCCCAGAACGCTGGCATAGGTGGAGGGTCGGCCGATGCCGAGCTCTTCCATCTTCTTGACCAGCGTCGCCTCGGTATAGCGCGGCGGGGCTTGCGTGAAATGCTGGAGACCCAGCACCGCACCATTCTGCGAGAGCATCGCCGCGGGGGCGTCCTTGCCGTCCTGTGCCTTGGCAAAGTCCGCGCGCAGCGAGGATTTGGCGAAGGCAGCCTTGTCGCCCTGCATGATCTGCGGCAGGCGGCGGTCGTCCTCGTCGGTCACATCGTCGCGGCCCTCCTCATAGATCTTGAGGAAGCCGTCAAACAGCATGACCTGCCCGGTGGCGCGCAAGCCCACCTGCCCGTCATCGCTGCCGATATCGACGGTGGTGCGCTCCAGCCGTGCGGCCTCCATCTGGCAGGCAAGGGTGCGCTTCCAGATCAGGTCATAAAGGCGGCGTTGGTCGGTGTCGGTCAGTTTGAGCTTTGCCGCGTCGCGGGTCATGTCGGTAGGGCGGATGCACTCATGCGCTTCCTGCGCGTTCTTGGCCTTGTTTTTATACATGCGCGGCGATTTCGGAAGATACGCCTCGCCAAAGCGGTCGCGGATCGCATCGCGCGCGGCCATCACCGCCTCAGGCGCCATGTCGATGCCATCGGTGCGCATATAGGTGATGTGCCCGGCCTCGTAGAGGCGCTGCGCCGCGCTCATGCATTGCTTGGCGCCCATGCCGAACTTGCGGCTGGCCTCCTGTTGCAGGGTCGAGGTCATGAAGGGCGCGGAGGGGTTGCGCGAGGCTGGCCTGGCCTCGACGCCCGTGACGGTGAGGGTGCGCGCCGCCACGGCCTGCACTGCCAGTTCGGCCTGGGTGGCGTTTTCCAGATCGTATTTGTCGAGCTTTTTTCCCGCAAGCGTGACAAGGCGGGCCTCGAACTCCTGTCCGCGCGGCGTGGTGAGCAGCGCCTTGACCGACCAGTATTCACGCGCGTTGAACGCCTCTATCTCCATCTCGCGCTCGACGATGAGGCGCAGGCACACGGACTGCACCCGCCCCGCCGAGCGCGCGCCGGGCAGCTTGCGCCAGAGCACCGGGCTGAGGTTGAAGCCGACCAGATAATCGAGCGCGCGGCGCGCCAGATAGGCCTCGACCAGCGGGGCATCGACCTGACGGGGGTTCTTCATCGCCTCGGTGACGGCGGATTTGGTGATGGCGTTGAAGACCACGCGGCTGACCGGCGTGTCCTTGTTGATCGCCTTGCGCTTGCGCAGCGTCTCCTCGAGGTGCCAGCTGATCGCCTCGCCCTCGCGGTCGGGGTCGGTCGCGAGGATCAGGGCGTTGTCGTGCTTGAGCGCGTCGGCGATGGCCTTGACGTGCTTGCGACTGTCGGCACCCACCTCCCAGGTCATGTCGAAACCGTTCTCGGGATCGACCGAGCCATCCTTGGCGGGCAGGTCGCGCACATGGCCATAGCTTGCCAGAACCGTGTAGCCGTCGCCCAGATACTTGTTGATGGTCTTGGCCTTGGCGGGCGATTCGACAACGACGACGGGCATGGACACTCCTTCCGGCTTTGCGGGCCGCTTATGGCGGCGCACCATGTGGGCTGGCAAGGGGTATTGTCAATGTGACCCGGCGCGCTCAGACAGCGAGCGAGAGCAGACCGCCGGGGTGGCGGGTGATGCGCCCGTCAAGTTCGAGCACGACCAGCGCGGGGGTCACCGCCTGCGGCGGGGAGGCGAGATCGCGGATGAGTTGATCCTCGGCCAGGGGCGAGGGGCCAAGGCGCGAGAGGATCTCGGCGTGCAGCGCGGCGCTCTCGCGCAGGGGGCGCGGGGCCGGCGCGGGATCGGGCAGGGGGATCTCTGCCTGCACGGGGCCCTCGTCGCGCGGCAGGGCCTCGATCACGTCGGCGGCGCTGCGCACCAGTATGGCGCCGTCGCGGATCAGCATGTTGCAGCCGCTGGCGCGCGCGTCGAACGGGTGGCCCGGCACGGCCATCACCTCGCGCCCCTGATCGAGGGCCGTGCGCGCGGTGATGAGCGAGCCGGATCTGGCCGCCGCCTCGACCACGATCACGGCGCGCGCGAGCCCGCTGATGAGACGGTTGCGGGTGGGGAAGTGCCGCGCCTGCGGGACAAGACCCACGGGCTGCTCCGAGAGGCGCAGGCCAGTGCGCAGGATGTCCTGCGAAAGCCGTGTGTTTTCCGCCGGGTAGATGACATCGACCCCGCCCGCCATTACGGCGAGCGTGCCCGCCTCCAGGCTGGCCAGATGCGCGGCGGTGTCGATGCCGCGCGCAAGGCCGGAGACCACGACAAAGCCCTGCTCCGCCAGTTCTGCGGCCAGCGATCTGGCCATGCGCAGCCCCAGAGAGGAGGCGTTGCGCGCGCCGACAAGGGCGATCATGGGGCGGGTGAGCGCGGCCATGTCGCCCATGATCCAGAGGATCGGGGGCGCGTCGGGCAGATCGCGCAGCGCCGCCGGATAGGCGGGATCGGCACAGGTGAGCAGATGCGCCCCGGCCTTGTGCGCCGCGCGCAACTCGGCGATGGCCACGCCCTCGGGGCAGGTTGAATAATCGGGCACGCCGGCTGCGCGGGCAACCTCGGGCAGGGCGGCAAGCGCCGCCGTTGCGGTGCCATGCTCGGACATGAGCCGGTGAAATGTCGTCGGGCCGACCCGGCGCGAGCGCAAGAGACGAAGCCACGAGACCCGCTCATCTTCCGTGGTGGGTGGGAGTGGGGGGTGAGTGGAAGGATGTGTAACCTCGGGCATCCCGTGACCTCGCCTGCTTGCAGGGTCATGGATAGCGCGGGAAGGGTTAACGGATGGTAAACCGAAACCGGCTGACTCGTGGGTTTTTCGGATATTTCATTCAGCTCATTGATATACTTTGATAATTATTTTCAGATGGGCGATTGTCTGCGCGTCGGTATCGCTTCGGTGGCGGGGGCAGGGGGCGCGAATGGGGGCCGGTCGCGTATGGCGCGCGCAGTGCGGGCACGGGATGGCAAGGGTTGAGCGGGGGCGGATCGGGCGGGATATGGATATTTTTGGCAAGATGAAGACGAGCGGGGGGTGGCCCGGCTTGGGTGGGGGATGTGAGTGTTTTGGGAAAGGTAAAGGTTGGCTTGGGCGTCCTGTTTGGCGGGACTGACCTGTCGTTCGTAATACTGGATGCGATGGGTGCTCCCTGCCCCATACCGGATGTTGCTTTTCCATAGCGGATGTCCGGGTTGATGTTGAAACTTTGAAAAGGGTGTCGTTGCTTTCCTCGCGTCGTAGGCTCGGGGTGATCAAACCAAGAAGGAAGCAACACCATGAAGACGACTACCACATCTCCCAGTGCCTTGGCCACCGCGCCGGTCGGGGCAGTGTCCCATCGGGTGGTGTAAGAGCGCCGACCTTCGGAAAGGCCCGGATCTGATCAGGACGCCACGGCGGGCGACCTGACGTTGGGATTGCAACCTGACGTTGGGATTGTCGTTCGCGCGCGCGAGGGTTTCAAGGCTCATGTATCGGCGCGCGACCACAGAGCGCGTCGAGACGCCATGGACACAGGCCTCCTGGAGCGAGCCATTGAAACGCCATTGCTCCGAGCGACAATGGCGAGCGCCACCAGCGCCTTCCCGGCGGTGCGCCGCGGTTCGAGGAAGCTGGGGAAATAGCTGCCCTTGCGCAGCTTCGGGATCTCCAATGCGATCCGCCCCGCACGGGTATCAGTCACGGTCGCGGTAGCCGTTGCGCTGAACTTCCCGCAGCGGCGAGCGCGCACCCCTGGCAGCACCTGTCCGCGCTTCAACCTCATTCTTCCTATGATCGATCCCCCGGATCGATCACTTCACGGTCGAATTCCATGATCCGGTCCGCCGCAAAGGCCAGCATCTCGCGCACAAGATCGCCATCGGCCTGCTGTTCAACCAGCTCAAGCAGCGCCATTCTCTCATCGGTCATCGTCATCTCCGTCTTTGGTTTCGAGTCTTGCAACCCGAACCTTTGCCGAAGAACGACGGTGGCCGCCAGCGTCACCACCGGCCGCGCGGCGCGCGCTACGCCGGGGGCTCCGCGCGCGGCCTCTTACACCAACCGCTGGGACACTGCCTATTTCCGGGTCGCGGTCGGCTACTTCGCCGCCGATCACATGTCCTTCTGGGGCGCGAAGATCGGATGAAGGTACACCGCCGACCACCTCTGTCGCGCTGCGCTAAGAAAGAGGAGCGAGTTGTATTCCCCGCGCGTGCCAGTAGCTTTTCGCCACGGATGACTTCGGGGCGGTGACTGCATGCCATGCCGCCAGAAAGTCGGAGTCCATGGGAACGATTTCCTCGTTGCGCAACTGCGGATAAAGGCAAAATGCGTGAGCTTCATCGTCAGGCTGTACATTTGCGAGATAGCGTTCGGCATTTCCCGTCAGGATGTAATCCGGGCGAATGAGGGTCGCCATCTCGGGATGCAGAAAGCGGCTGCGCAGGTGGACGACCCTGGAGAACACCGCGCTCAGGTGTTTCAGCATCATGCGAAAGAAGGAATCGCCGAACAGCAGAAGCGTTCCATCCACCGCGGCCTCCGGGCTGAAAACCAGGTCGATCATCCCGTCATTGAAGCCGCCCGGGCTACGCAGTTCGGTGATCTTCCAGTCCGGGTCCAGGACCAGCGTATCCTGGAGCAATGGGGGTGTGAATCTCTTGCCCAGATCACCGGACCACCTCTGTGTCCGGGTGATGCGCGCCGCGATGTGGTCAAGCGTCTCGTGCGCTTGGATGTCGAGAACGTCCAGGATCAGGCGCAACACCTCCAGCGAACCGTGGTCGGTCAAATGCGTGTCCAGCGGCAGGACCGCTGGCGCAGATGCCTGGCGCAGGGTCTCGACGGGATACAAAACAAGAGGCTTTTCCGAGGCTGACAGTCGCTCCATATAGATCTCGCCCAGACGATGCACGGGTTGATGCGGAAAGGCTTCGGTCAGGACCGATTGCTTGTCGGGAAAGATGACATGGGCATAGCCGACACCGGCGGCCCTGGCGATCCGGTGGCGCGAGGCGATATTGGAACGAAAGGCGTCGATCGTGCGCTGGCCGGGTGTCAGTTCGCCGCTGGCATATTTCAGGACAGAGTGGTTGCCGCCAATCAGAAAGGCGATTCCTGCATCGGTCAGCAGGGCATCCCCTTCGATCGCCTTGATGGAGGGGGCACTCCCCCCTCGGGGTCAGCGCGCGATGCCGATAGCGCGCCGGATTCGATCTGTTCGAGCAGGTGGACAAGGCCGGTCCAGGACGGTATTCCAAGCGGGCCCTGCTCGACCATATGCGCGGCCAGATCGGGGGTGATGACCGTTTCCGCCTGCGGCTCCGTCCCGCGGGCGAGGGGGTGGCGCGGCGTCTCGCCGCGCGCGGTGATGGCGCGAAATCCATCGTGAAACAGCGCACCGGCCTCTTGTTCCGGCGCCAGCGCGATGGCGTTGCCGAACCGGAAATCCCCGACCATCACTCCGACCGTTCTCCCCTTGGCGACATGCCGACGGGCGGCCTCGAACAGGCGCATTGACCAGATCGGCGCCCCGCCAAGGCCAAGGATCGCCTCTGACGGCAGATCGCACCGCACCACGCCATCGCGGACATGCCAGTTCCAGCGGACTGCATGGCTGGGGCCGATGACCTTGTATGAAAGCCCACTGCCGCCCGAAGCCGCCGTCATGCTGGACGTCACCTTTTGCATGTCAAGGTTCCTGCGATATGAGATATTCTTCCAAAACAGACAGTGCCAAACACGAAATACTCATGAGACCCCTTTGTGCTTCTTTAACGCGATATTCAGGTGGCCGTCTCGTTTCATGAGTTCATCAAACGTGCAAGGCTGCAACTCAGAGGGGCCACAGATAAAAGGCTCAAATCCCCATTCAGAGAGATCCGAGAAAAGCCGATCCACATCAGTGCCGGTGCTTTGCATCACGCTACGGTGATACTCCATGACGATAAACTTTGCCTTTTCCTGGATGAGTGTTCTGCCGCCGGCAATCACACCACCTTCGCGGCCTTCAACGTCTATCTTCAATACGACCGAGCGATCACCGACCTTGAGACTGTCAAGCGTGACACACTCCACTTCGTAGGTATTTTCTCCGTAATTCGTCGCACCATCCAAAACAATTGCGCCGACGCGATGCTGCTGTTCAAAGTGTGAGAATGTCACTTTGCCGGGGCTGTCGTATACTGCGGCCTGCTTTAGATGCACATTATGCATCCCGCCATTCAATTCAATATTGGTTTTCAGGATGTTGAAAATTCCGGGATTTGGTTCAAAACAATACATCAGCCCGTGGGGTTTCAGGTGACGATTCAGCCGAAGTGCGTGCATACCAACATTGGCACCCACATCAATGAAACAGTCGTCAGGGGAAAGGTTCTGTAACAGGGCTTTGAACACAACGGGTTCGTATCTCTTCGTGAGAAGGGAATTGAGCATCCCGACATCGCGTGTGTCGAACACGATGGTAAAGCCATCGAAGGACATCAATCCTCTATAGCCCCCCAGATAGGCATATTGTAGATCAGACGAAACCATACTTCATTCCCCTCTATTCAGTGCCGCAAGATACAGGCAGCCGCTCGGCGTGCTCACCATATCAACGCGCCCTCTAGTATTGTCGCCACATCCTTGCCGATCTCCCTGCCATCGGATCAAGACCCGCGCAGGCCATCCGCCTGTGGGACATGCAACCAGAACCTTGATCAAGATTTTTCACCCTTGGGCCCGTCGAGATAGATTTCATGACGCCGCCTCATCGCCTTGTGGAAATCGGCCGCGTCGATCGGCGCTCCCTTTCGTTGCGGAAACACGAAATCACGAATGACTTCGGCGGCAAGCGCTGGCTCTGTCAGGGCGATCTCGAAGCTCAGGTGCAGGGAAGGTTTCGTTGTTTTTGCCATCAGGTCGTATATCGCAGGTGCATGCTTCATGCAGCGAGCGAGGCCATCCAACACGTCACGCCCGATTGAGACCTCGTTTCGGAGTGCTATGGCGAAAAAATCACGATGCGTGAAGATGTAATGCGGATTGCGAAACATTGGCTCGATGCGATTGATGTGGAGAATCGAACTCGGGCGCTTGAAGCCCCAGATGTCGTGCCTATCATTCGTGTCGGAAAGCAGTTCCCTGAGCCTTGCGTCGTCCTTGGCTTCCATCGCCTGTGAAAGCAAGGCGTCTTCCATGGTGTCTTGGCTGGCGCGCTCTCCCATGAAGCACCCAAGATAGTCGAGGGCCGACGCGATGAAGGAAGTGCCGCTTCGACCGAGGCCGAAAACGATGACCGTCTTTTGCAGTGGAGGCTGCTCCGGCTGATTATAGATCCGGTATTTTGTGTTTGTTACCATATCAACGCACCCTCTCGTTTCTCTGCCTTGTCGTTCTCTCGCATCGCTTTCCGCTCGGTGAAATAGGCATCCAGCGAGATCGCCAGCGGCGCGGGTTCGAGGTCGAGAGGCTCGCCGGGATCGACCGGTGCGCAGGCCAGCAGGCCGCCATCGGCGGCGGCCGCGTCGCCGAACATCCGCTCGACCAGATGCGCCAGCGCGCCGTCGCTGGCGCCGTCTTCGGGGGCGAAGTGGGTCAGGGTCAGGTTCGCCAGGGGCCTCAGGCAATCGGGGCGGACCCAGAACATCGTGCCGGCAAAGAAGCGGCCGCTCTCGGGGCGCGCCGCGCCGATCAGCCTGTCGGCCAGCGCGCCGCCGTCATGGTAGGGATACTTGTCCAGCGACAGCAGGAAGGGCTGCGGTCCGACCATGTTGATCCGCTCGACGCTGCGGAACCCGTCGAGGATCGCCGCGACCCGCTCGGCCCCGCCAAGCAGCGCGTCAAACGTCTCGTTCCGCCAGATCTCGCCAAATTCCGGGATCATCCGCGACTCCTGGAAAAATCCGCGCTTGGTCTGAAGTTTCAGAACGGCGTCATAGCCCTTGTCGATCAGGATCGGCAACAGGTCGAGGAACGGCCCAATGTCGCGCCCACGATTGGGCGCCGCGTAGAACAGCGCATCGGGGCAGGCCGCGCGCACCAGCTCCACGCTGCGCCGCGTGCCCCAGTCCGGCATGGTCACGAACAGATCGAACGGCTCCGGGATCGCGCGCAACCGCTCGAGGATCCCCGGCACGAGATCGGTGTAATAGAGATGCGCCACCACCGCGATGCGGTTCTGCCGCCGCGCGACGGCCGTGCGCATGTCACCAAGCTGCGCGGCGCGCCGGCCCTCAACGTCCTCGGGCAGGGGATGCGCGAGGGATCTGTCCAGGGTCTCGGCATGTTCGGCGCCCGACTTCAAAAGCGCCAGCAGCGCCTCTGGATCCGCCGCTTCGACGCCGGGGCGTGGCGATCTGCCCTCGGTGACGCCGTCCCAGGCATAATGCCGAACGGGGTCAACGCGCGCGTCGCGAATATCCGAATATCTGTCCAGATAATAGCCCGGCTCAACCACCCCGCCGATCATTATGATCCTGGCCCGCGCGGCCTGATCGGACCATGCCGAAGAGAGCCAGTCCTGGAAAGAGCCGAGGTCAAGCGTGGACACATGTTTGCTCAGGCGCTTGAAGATTTCCTGATACGCCTTGAATTCCTGCGCGTCGCCCCGGTCGGACGGGGCCGCTGGCGCGCCCTCGTCGGATTGTTCTGCGCAGCGGCGCAATTGCGCGAGCACCTCCGCAGTCGGCGCACCCCGCAACCGCGGCTGTGGCGAGCGCCCTTCGGCAAGACCCGAGACGGCATAATGACGCACCGGGTCAATCCGGGCCGCGCGCACATCGGGATGTGTCGTGAGATAATAGTCGGGATCGACCATGCGCCCGATGGTCACGACATTTTCCTGTCCCGCATCGGTGGCCCATTGCTCCTCGATCCACTCTGCGGTTTTTTCGGCCAGCCAATAGGCCTAGATCCGGTTGATGCTCGATACAGGCAGGTTGTATCCGTCCGCGCTGGCTGGATCGGGCGATCTGTCCGCTCCAGCCGCAGTCTTTGCCGGCGCCTGAGCGGCGCCGAATTCATTGACGCCCGGCCGCGAGATCCCCCAGAACATCGAGGACCGGGCCAATGCGATCTGCGCGGGGGCACAGGCCCGCCAGAAATCATGGGCAAACCGGGCGGGATCGGCTGCACTGTTCTGCCACGCGTGGTGGATCAGGGCGAGCCGCTGACAAAAACCCGCCGCATCCTGCCGAATCGTGTGCGGCTGAAGATAGCCACCCAGCATGAACCGGCGCAGCAGGCCCGCGGAATCGAGATAGGCGTCGCGATCAAACCCGCCCGAGAGCACATCCTCCAGCGACGGAAACATGCCCCGCGGCTTGTAAACGGCATCGCCCAGGACGACCACCGGCTTGTCGTAATACAGGGCTTCGAATCCGACGGAACTGTTTACCGTGATAACGAGATCAGCCAGGCTGAAAAGTCGGGCATTGGCAACTTGTGTCTCCTCGTCACACCACAAGACACTGTCCGACCAGGGAAGCAGCGACCTGCGGGCGAACGCGTTTTCGTAGAGCGACCCCACGCGATGCCTGGATGCGGGATGCGGCTTGACGATCGTGAGATATCCCGCGTCGGCGAGTCGCGGCACAACATCGAGCACGACATCGGACAGCGTGTCATAGGACGAAAATCGCGCCAGGTTTGCATCGTCAAACAGTTGCAGCGGCAGGAATGCCGTCTTCGTGTTGGTGAGGCGGGCGTCCATCGCCCCGGACAGGGCACCAAACTGCATGGCATAGCCCGGTGCAGAGGTATCGTCGGAAAATCCGAACAGCGCTTCGTGGCGGGACATGGGCCTGTTGTCCACGACGTTGCGAATGTCCTCGATGCCCAATCTTGGAAGGATGGCAGACCCGTTGGTGCCAAATGGGTCCATCACCAAGGAATTGAGGAACGGCGGGCGTGTGCATCCAAGTTCCATCGCCACGCGCGTGACCGGGCGCTCGTCGAGAAAGCGGGTGACGGCGCCGTTTTCTCCCCAGTGAACGATGATTTCAAACGGAAAGACATTCCAGATCCGGCGCAGCATCTGCAATTGTCGCTCTGCGGCCTCGCCCTTGCCCGCCATCAGGTCGAGCCAGGCAGGCAGACCGCCCATCGCCCAGGGGTGCTTGAGACAGTCGTTGAGATACTCTTCCTCGTGTTGTGTGGTCGGGATCAGTTTTTCGCTATGAGGCTGCAGTTCGGCCTTGAGGGTCGCAAAGGTCGCCTCATTGGCAAACATCCGCACATCATATCCGGTCGGGCACGAAAGAAGGGGCGTGAATTGCCTTGCAACATCATTGAAATGAACCAGCGTGTCGCGGATCGGGTGCGGTTCCACATAAAGCAAGATTCTCATTCTATTCCTGCCAGACGTTTGAGTGACGTGTTATAGGAAGTGTTTTCAAGAAAATCGAAATTGCGCTGCGCAAGCGCGGTTCTCGCCTCGGTGTCCAGAGGCTCTGACAGCGCCTCATACCAGTCGTCGAGGTCGTCGGCGAGGGTCAGGTGCTCGGCCCCGATGGCCCGCATGTCGGGGATCGGGCTTGTGATCAGCCGACATCCGCCAAGCGCCGCCTCGAGAAACTTGACCCGCGACTTGCAGTCGTTGAAATCGCTCGCCTCGAGGGGCGCGATGACCGTGGAACACATCGACATCAACGCCGGCAGGCGCAGGAAATTGACAACAGGCGCGGTGCTCACATTCGGCAGCGCGGTCAGGCTGTGCGGCATGGCAACGGGTCCGACGACCAGTAGATTGAATTCCGGATGCTCGCACAGAACGCGGTGTAGCGCGGCTTCAACCACCGGAAAGTCCTTGTCGTGGCTGCGCGTGCCCGCGAAATAACCGATGCTGGTGTTCGGCCGGCGCAGGAACGGCGTTCTGTTATCCTTGTGGATCGACAGGATCGACGGCGGGATCACATTGGGGGCGAGCAGAGCCTCGGCGTCGGGGTTGAATTCGCGCACACGCGCCACCAGCGGTTCTGTCGATGCCGTCACCTTGTCGAACCGGCGCAAGCCCTCAAGATTGCTGCGAAAGGCGTTGATCGCCTTTTCTTCGGTCAATGTGCCATTTTTCGCTGCGGATGACACAAGGGCCAGTCTCTCGTCCCCGAAAATCAGATCATCGTAATCCGCGATGAGAACCGCCCCCGATTTTCGCAGCGCAGCAAGGACACGGGCAAGGTTTGACCGCGCCGCATTGGGCCGATGAAACACATAGACATCGTGCCGAAGCGACGGGTTCTCAAAGAAACGCGCAGCCGAGATGACCGCGCAATCATGACCTTCCGCCATGAGCGCCTCTGCCGGATGGTAGCAACGATAGCGCACTGACGGGTCCTGCAATGGCTCGTCGGCTCGGCCTGTCTCGCTCACGAAGCAGATGGATCTGCGCTGCGACAAGTCTACGGGTTTCTGGATCACGCGGTTGCTTTCCCTCTGCTTTCATTCCCGAAGCGGAACGTTTTCGATTCTCAACGCGCCACATGCATGGCCCAGGGGCATCCGGCAGGTCGCATCGCGTCATCCCGAACGGCTCAGGCTTGTTTGCGCCATTCCCTGATCTCCTGCAAGAGGACGGGATGCGGATTTCCGGTGCTCTGGCGTGAGTCAGCCGTGCCTTGTTTCCCGCTTTTCCGGCAGCCGAAGTGATCTGATCCCTGCAAACTGGACGGTTTTGCCTTATGGGCACCTCGATTTTGCGACATTCCCGGGCTGTCCCAGGCCGGTTTGGCGGTATGAAGCGCGCATGATGTCGGGGTGGACTGGCCGGGGGCGTGGTCGCGCGGTGGGGTTCTGCGATCTGCAACTGGCATTCGCCGCATGTCGGCCCTTGCGGCCTGACTTTCGCACGCGTGGTCATGCCGGGCACCGGTTCAGGCGTCGCAGCTGGACGAGACGGCGCATTCGTCGGGGAATTGATCCCCCGGGGGCTGTTGAAGAAGTCGTTTCAGGCCGACGCCGGCATTGGTCTGGCTGCGCGCATTTCCATGACGGAACACAGCAAGAGGATCACGGCTGCCGCCAGCTTCTTCAGGTTCATGGCGATG
>Ga0209643_1001375_pt1 | contig 23327 bp, 17 predicted proteins | sample AutmiccBRH37_all_FD_187383 | JGI IMG/M metagenome (GOLD analysis project Ga0209643, IMG submission 187383) | Deep subsurface microbial communities from Mt. Terri, Switzerland - Autotrophic microbial communities BRH/37_all (SPAdes) (version 2) | ecosystem: Environmental > Aquatic > Deep... | reverse complement strand
GCAATACACGCAGTTAATTGCCCGAAGAGTTAGAGAACTCAATATTTTTTGTGAAATTTTCCCTTTCAACAGCAAAAATTTTAAGGTCGAAAATTATAAGGCGGTAATCCTCTCCGGCAGTCCGTTTTCCGTAAGAGCTGATGACGCTCCGTATCCCGATTTATCAATGATAAAAGGCAAAAAACCCTTGTTGGGCGTATGTTATGGCGCACAATTTTTGGCACATAATTTTGGCGGAAAAGTAGCGGCTTCAAATACCCGTGAATACGGCAGGGCAAATCTATCTTTTGTAAAAAACAAAGAACAGTTTTTTGAAAATGTGCACTTGGGCAGCCAGGTTTGGATGAGCCATAGCGATACCATCGTTGATCTACCCGAAAATTGTGAGTTAATCGCCAGTACGCACGATGTTGAAAATGCAGCTTTTAAAATTAAAAATGAAGACACTTTCGGCATTCAATTTCATCCGGAAGTTTACCATTCAACAGATGGCATAAAAATATTGGAAAACTTTCTGGTGAAAATAGGCGGCATTGCACAAACTTGGACACCCGATTCATTTGTGGAATTAACCGTTGAAAGTTTACAAAAACAAATTGGCAGCGATAAAGTTGTTCTCGGACTTTCGGGCGGCGTAGATTCTACCGTTGCGGCAGTTTTATTGAGCAAAGCCATTGGAAAAAACCTATATTGTATTTTCGTCAATAACGGTTTGTTGCGAAAAAACGAGTTTGAAAATGTATTAAAGCAGTACAAGGGGATGGGGCTTAATGTAAAAGGCGTTGATGCTTCGGCACGTTTTTTGAAAGCCCTTGTGGGAGAATCGGATCCTGAAGGAAAACGTAAAATTATCGGTCGGGTTTTTATTGAAGTTTTTGATGATGAAGCGCATACAATTGAAGACGTGAAATGGCTGGCACAAGGCACTATTTATCCAGATGTTATTGAATCAGTTTCTGTAAGCGGCGGACCATCAGCAACCATTAAATCGCATCACAATGTGGGCGGTTTGCCCGATTTTATGAAACTTAAAATTGTGGAACCGTTGCGAATGATATTTAAAGATGAGGTTCGCAGGGTTGGTGCAACTTTGGGAATTAACCCAGAATTGTTGGGAAGACATCCTTTTCCGGGACCAGGTTTGGGAATTCGGATTTTAGGTGATATCACCGCAGAAAAAGTGCAAATGTTACAGGAAGTGGACGCTATTTTTATAAACGGATTGAAAGAATGGGGATTGTACGATAAGGTTTGGCAGGCAGGAGCGATGTTGTTGCCAGTAAATTCGGTAGGCGTGATGGGTGATGAGCGAACTTATGAAAAAGCAGTGGTATTGCGGGCAGTGGAATCAACAGACGGAATGACCGCCGATTGGGTGAATTTGCCTTACGAGTTTCTGCAAAAAACTTCGAATAAAATAATAAATGGCGTAAAAGGCGTTAATAGAGTAGTGTATGATATTAGTTCCAAACCTCCTGCAACTATTGAGTGGGAATAACCCGAGATTAAATTTAAATCCATTTATGAACCGAACCATCACAAATTTTGATATATACAACAATGATCAAAGGCGAACAGCGACTGTTACCAATAAAAAAATAATATGTGAACAGATGAAAAGAATAACCCTTATATTAGTATCTCTTATTTTATTTTCTTGCGGCACTATGGCGCAACAAAAAAAGTATGTTTCCTATACGGTTAAAAACGGCGAAACTGTAAAAAGCATTGCCAAAGCGTATCACATAACTTCCAAAGATTTACTGCAACTTAACCCTGATATTAATAAAAACCTTGCGCCAAACACCGTTATCATTGTGCCAAATTTAAATTATGGTAAGCAGGAAACAAAACAGGAAGTAAAGGTGAATAATGGCGATAAAAAATTATATTTTGTTTTGCCAAAAGATACTCTGTATGGCATTTCAAAAAAGTTCGGAATCACTATTGAACAATTACAAGCTGCAAATCCACAGATTGCAGAAGGTTTAAAACCAGGAATGGAATTGGTGATTCCTGAGCTGGGATCATCCTCAATGAAGACAAATGATGCGGTGATGTATGAGCTTCATACGGTGGTTAAAGATGATACTATGTATAATTTATCGAACCGTTATCAGGTTTCTCAAGCTGAATTGTTACGATTAAATCCCGAACTTTCTGAAGGCTTAAAATTGGGAATGATCTTAAAAATGATACCAATTCAAAATGGCAAAAGTGAAAAATCGGTATCAAATGAAACTAAGATTGGGATTGAAAATAATGTGAAAGTAAAAAGAAGTACTTTGAATGAAAATTTCAACTTTTCAAAAGAAATCAAACTGGTTATAATGCTTCCTTATAACTTAAATAAGTCATCGGATTCAACCAAAACCGACAACTTTGGAAAAAGCAATTCTTTGTTAAATATTGTTACCGATTTTCATTTGGGGGCAATGATGGCGATAGATTCCATTAGAAATAGAGGACTGAACGTTAAAGTTAAATTTTTAGATTCAGAAGATTCTACTCAAAAACTTCAAACTATTATCAATAGAAATGATTTGAAAAATGCAGATGCTATAATTGGCGATTTGTATTTTGACAATGCTTATTGGCTTTCAAAACATATTGACGCACCGGTAATTGCTCCGTTCTATTCAAAAAATCAGGCCGCAAATTCGAATAATAACTTAGTGAAAGCTGCGCCTGCCGATGAATTGTTGCAAAGTGAGCTTTTGAGGTATTTGGAAAGAAATTATAATGGCGAAAATATTGTTATCATTAATGACGGGAAATCAGATTCGCAAACTAAATTATGGCAAGTTGTAAATAAGCTTAAAACCTTTAATAATATTAAAAATATTTCGGTGATTAAATCGGAATATGGCTATATTTCCGGAGGAAAATTTTCTGATAAACTAACGAAGACCGCAAATAACTGGGTATTTTTGGTGAGTGATGAAATGGTGACAACAGCTTCAGCAATAAATAGTTTGAAAGGTTTGGCAGATAACTTTCCAATTACACTGATTGCTTTGGATAAAGGAAAAAACTTTGACAGTGTAGACAATAACCTTTTGGGACAATTGAATTTTATGTATCCTACCATAGATTTTTTGGATGTTGATGACCCCAAACTGAATAACTTTTACAAAACCTATCAGGATAAAAACTATACGATTCCTTCTAAATACGCGTTAAAAGGATTTGATATCACTTACGATGTTATAGCAAGAATTGCAACGACAGGCACTTTGGAATTGGGGCTAAATGCAGGTAAATCATCGAGACTTTCAACACTTTTTAATTATGAAAGAAATTTGTTGGGCAGTTTTGAAAACCACGGTGTTTTTATCATTCAATATAATAAGTTATTGACACCAGTAATTTTGGAATAATCGGTGACTATTACATCATAAAAAAAGCACGCCGATCGGCGTGCTTTTTTTATGATATATAAAGATTTATATTTTTTTAAGCTGATCCTTCAACATTTTAATCTGTTCGTTTAAAATATTTTGAGTATCTAATTTTTTAGCTTCTGTAATTAACATAGTTGCTTCTCTTTTGCGCCTTTTAGACATTGCGATACCAGCAAGTTGCAGTTTTGCCATCGCCATATCGTGTTTCATATTCAAGCCCAAACTCAACGCTTTTTTGAAGTATTTTTCAGCCTGGTTAATATTCGTTTGTGAAACCATAATTCCCTGTAAGAAATTATAATAGCCTTGCTGTTTTTTTATTAAGGCGCTTTCCGGATTTTTTATATATGATAACCATTTGCTCGCTCCAACAAAATTTTGTTTTCTCAGTTGCAGAAATGCCAACAATATAAATTCATTTTTAAAGTAAAACAGCACGAAAATACCAGACAGCAGCACAATTGAAATTCCGTTCATAATGTTTCCTTCAATAAATTGAAATACTGCCCAAACTAAAATTCCAGCTGCTATGACTAATTTTATATATTTATTAAACATTGATAAATTTTTTAATGGATTGCAAAGTTACATTTTTGCTATGGTTTTAATTATTTTTTATAATGTTTTTTAAATTGAAAATATGCAAGAACACTTAGGATTGTAAAAATAACAATGGCATAATAAACAAATGTTGGTGTGATTACTTTATCGCCGCTCGCATAAGAATGCAATCCCGATAAGTAAAAGTTAACGCCAAAGTAAGTCATTAAAATTGAAGCAAAAGCAGCTACAGAAAACATGTTATAGGTAAATCGGCTTCTTAATCCTGGCACCAAGCGCAGGTGAAGCACAAATGCATAAATCATAATGCTAATTAATGCCCAAGTTTCTTTTGGATCCCATCCCCAATAACGTCCCCAACTTTCATTCGCCCACATTCCGCCTAAAAAGTTACCGATGGTCAATAATATTACACCAAGTGTTAACGCCATTTCATTGATAATGGTGATTTCCTTGATCATTAATCCAACCTTTTCTTTATTTTTCTTAGTGGTTAAAATCATTAAAATTAACGCTACCAATCCTAAAATCATTGCCAAGGCAAACGGGCCGTAACTTGCCACAATAATGGACACGTGAATCATTAACCAATATGAATTCAGTACTGGCTGCAGGTTTGCAATTTCAGGATCCATCCAGTTCCAATGTGCCACCATTAATATAAATGCGGTTAAAAACGCTGTTGCTGCAATCGTCATCGATGATTTTCTTCCAAACAGCAATCCGAAAAGCATGGTTGCCCATCCTACATAAATCATAGATTCGTACGCATTGCTCCACGGCGCATTGCCACTGGCAATCCAACGAGCAATTAAACCACCTGTATGAAGCGTAAATAATAATATTACGATGGCAATACACGCTTTTATTGAAAAATCAAGGATTTTATTTTTCTTAAAAATTTGAAAAATCACCAAAAAGAACATCAATACGCCAATGTACATATAGTAGCTGTATATTGTTTTGAAAATATCGTATTTGTTGTAGGCAATTTCAACATCAATTTTGTGTTCCGCAGGATAAACAGCACTTCCGTATTTTTGTTGAAATTTTATAATTCCTTCCAAAATTTCATCCGATTGCGCATAATTTTTAGATGCTTGTGATGCCGTTAAAGTTTGCAAATACACCGGTAAAATTTGACGCACGAATACAGAGTCAGCTCCTTTAAAATTGGCTTGATCTAAATCATTGTGAGATACCCATTTATTGGTTGGATCGTTAGGAATTGGGAAAATTCTCAAAACATCACCGGTAATGGCAGAATATAATAAATTCACTCTTCTGTCTACATTGATAACATCTTTTTCAAATTTACTTTTGATGTTGCTCTTTTGTGCTTCCTGCTGTACTGCGGCTAGTTTATAATTTCCTTTTTCATCAAAAAAGTTAGCAAGCGATGCATATTTTTGTTCGTGAGGAATGCCAATCAAATCTCTCAATTTTGTGTCTCCTTTTTCAATAGTAATGATGGAAACCTGAAACCAAAGTCTTGGATTTTGTTGAATGGATAAAAATACCTGTGTGGCATTCATATTGTTGTAAGTATCAGATTTGCTTACTTTTCTTAACAATTCTGATGCGTAAGTATGCACTGGTTTCATTCTTCCGCCAGCATCTTGTATAATAACCCTGCTAAATTTCTCAGCGTGGTTTTCATCAATAATATTGGCTGTCACCAAAGAATCTATTTGTTTTTGAAGTGGTGCGTGGTCGTGATCTTGAGAAAAGGCAAACGTTGAAATCAACAGCAATAAAATGGTTGTTGCCGCTGCTTTTTTCTTTCTTATTTTATCCAAGCCGTTTCTAAGGAAATCGAAACGGGTGTTTTTCACAAACATAATCAACATTAAGCCTGCATATAATAAGAAATATCCTATATATGTTATCGTGGATCCCCAGAAATCATGATTTACAGATAAATGGGTTTCTTCGTATTCAGGTGTGATATTGTAGCTTGACTGAAAAAATTTGTAGCCTTTATAATTTAATATATTGTTCATAAAAATTCTAAAATCAAAGGTTTCTTCGGGTGAAATAACGGTTACTTCGCTAGCAAATGACATAGCGCTGTTAGATCCCGGATAATTGTCTAATTGGAAATCGTTGAGTTTAATGCTAAATGGCAATTCCATTTGCATAGCGCCATAACTCATTCTGAAATTTAAGTTTCCTACAGAAAAGACTGTTGGCGGCTGAATGGCGTATTGCCCTCCGTTTAATTTTATTGTTTTAGTTTCGCCACCTGCAGTAACTTCAAATTCTAGTTGGGCTAAACCCTCTTGTTCTTTATCGCCAGAAATTGTTTTATAGGATCCTTTAATCGGCATCTGCGGAATTACAAATTCCATTCCCGCAATGGAATGCACGGCTAAAAGTGAAAAATCCTGTAAAGAATCTTTTACAATGGCGCCTTCAAATTTATCGGCCATTCTAAAGAATGTTCCGTCTACGGCAGATTTAATTTTTAAACCGCTATCTGTAGTTATAAAATCAACTGTATTTGGACTTGGCGAATCAAAACCAACCATAACACCGTGAACTTCTTCCGATGCTCCTTTTTTAATAAAATGGTCGTGTCTTCCGCCCTCACCCGATTCAACAAATTTTAAATATTCGTCGCCAGTTTCATTGGCCTCAAAAACCTCTTGGGCATTTCGCGTGTATTTTGTCAATTTTACATCAACGTCCGCTCCTTTAAAATCTGTTTTGTAGTGGAAGTTATTGTTTCCTAAAGCTGATAATAAAACACGTTTGTGGTATGGTGTTTTTTGTTCATTGCCGTCGTTGACAACAACACTGATATACGTTTTTTCAGAGTAAAAAATATTGCTTACAGCACCTTCTTTAATGGGCATAATTCCCTCAAAACTAATGTAGCGCGTGATTCCTGCACCAACAATAATTAAGAAAAATGACAAGTGAAAAACCAGTACCACCAATTTTTCTTTTTTATAAAGTTTGTATTTAAAAATATTTCCAAAAAAGTTAATGGCAAAAAAGACCATAATGCCCTCAAACCACCAAGCATTATATACCAACGCTTTTGCGGTTTCGGTGCCATAATCATTTTCAATAAATGTTGCCACGCCCATTGAAGCAGCAAAGACTAAAAATAAAACAGCAGTTACACGAGTTGAATAAATTAGTGAAAGAATTTTGTTCATTTTAATAGATTTATTAGTAATAAAAAACGTTTTGCGAAGATAATGATAATTGTCATAATACTGATTTATTAGTATGAATTTTAAGCCAATCTTAATCTTACAAAATTTCAACTACAAATATAACTGTAACATTTATTGCATTAACTGATTATTGTCATTAAAAAAGAATAAAAAATATCGAAATAATTGTGTAAATATTTTAGTAAATTTGTACCCTATAACACATTAAATGAAAAACCCAAACAGTTTTAAATTATTCACGGATCTCTTTTTAAATATAAAGCGTCCCGAATCATTTATTGCCTAATATTATCCCATTTTGGTGATTTTTAATCACGCCATTTTCAAAATTTTCACAACCTTTAAATAAAATATTCTTATGGAATTACCATACGCAGAACCCTATAAAATTAAAATGGTTGAACATATCAAACGTTCAACACAAGAACAACGATTAAAATGGATACAGGAAGCCGATTATAATTTATTCAATCTTTCTTCGGATAAAGTATTTATTGATGTATTGACCGATTCTGGAACCGGCGCAATGAGCGACAGGCAATGGGCGGAAATGATGGTAGGCGATGAAAGTTATGCGGGATCATCCTCGTTTTTAAAACTTAAGGAAATCGTAAAAAAAATTACGGGATTCAACTATTTTTTACCAACGCATCAAGGCAGAGCCGCTGAAAATGTTTTGTTTTCCGCTTTGGTAAAAGAAGGCGACATTGTTCCCGGAAATTCACATTTTGACACCACCAAGGGGCATATCGAATTTAGAAAAGCCAAGGCGTTAGATTGCACCATTGATGAAGCTTTTGACACTTCAAATATGCATCCGTTTAAAGGAAATGTGGATTTAAACAAGCTTGAAAGTGTTTTTAAAAGCCATCCCAAAGAAAAAATTCCTTTTGTGGTGCTCACAATTACTTGTAACAGTGCGGGCGGGCAGCCAGTTTCTGTGCAAAATACCAAAGAGGTTTCTGCTTTATGTAAAAAATACGGTATTCCATTGTATTTTGATGCGGCCCGTTTTGCAGAAAATGCTTATTTCATTAAAAAACGCGAACCAGGTTATGAAAATAAATCCATCAAAGAAATTGCTTTGGAAGTGTTTTCTTACGGTGACGGTATGACAATGAGTGCAAAAAAAGACGGATTGGTAAATATGGGTGGATTTATTGCACTCAATAACGAAGAAGTTTTTAAGCAGGCAACTGTTTTTAATATTATGTTTGAAGGATTTATAACTTATGGCGGTATGAATGGCCGTGATATGGGCGCGTTGGCTGTTGGTTTGGATGAAGCCACAGAATATGATTATTTGGAAAGCAGAGTAGAACAAGTTGCTTATTTAGGGAACAAGTTGATTGAATTTGGGGTTCCTGTTCAGCAACCAATTGGCGGTCACGCCATATTTTTAGATGCGAATAAATTTGTCCCTAAAATTCCGAGAGAAGAGTACAGAGCCCAAGCTTTGGCTGTTGAAATATATATTGTAGGCGGCATTAGAGGCGTTGAAATAGGAACCGTTTTGGCCGATAGAGATCCAATAACTCGCGAAAATCGTTATCCGGAATTAGAATTGGTGCGCTTGGCAATTCCAAGAAGAACCTATACCAACAATCATATGGACTTTATGGCCGTTGCTTTAAAAAATATTTATGAAACCAGGGATGAAGCCAAATCTGGTTATACAATTGTTGACGAAGCGCCCATTATGAGGCACTTTACTGCTAAATTTAAAAAAATATAATACCATATACTCTTTTTTTGGTACTTTTGCTGGAATAAATTGTAAAAAAATATAGAAATGTTATCAAATGCAAGTAAGTATGCTATATTATCAACATTGTATTTAGCAGAACATTCAGATGAAGAAAGAAAAATTAGCGTAAAGGAAATTGCAGAAAATATTGATGTTCCAAGTCCGTTCTTGGCGAAGCTTTTTCAGCAATTGGTGCGTGGCAAAATTATTTCTTCCAGCAAAGGTCCGCACGGCGGTTTTTTTTTATCAGAAATAAATAAAAATAAAAATGTCCTTGATATCATTGATAATATTGATGGTTTAAATAAATTGAACGGTTGTTTTTTAGGCTTGCACGAATGTGACTCCTCAAATCCTTGTCCGGTACATTTTATTGTAGTTCCCTTTAAAAACAATATTTTGGAGAAGTTTAGGGATTTAACTATTATGGAGTTTTCACAGGAAATTTCTGATAAAGGAACTTTACTAACCTTAAAAAATATCAATCCTTCACTTGAGGAGTCACTCGAATAAATTTTATGATAAAAATCATAGTTTAATTACTTTTTAGATAATACATTCGCTATATAAAAAGATAAAAAGATCTTTTATTAATTAAATAACGAAATAATCAAATAATCAATTAAAACTGTTAAACTATGTTATCTAAAAAACAAGCAAGGGCTTTCTTTTTAGGCGGAACATTGGTAACGTTTCTTATATTTATAGGACTTACCATTTTTTCTTTCTCTAAAGAAAATGACCAAACAAATAGAGAAAACCTCACTGCCGAAGTGGTTCGGGGCAAAGAAATCTGGGAATCCAACAACTGTATGGGTTGTCATACTTTATTGGGTGAAGGCGCTTACTACGCACCCGAATTAACAAAAGTAATAGACCGTTTAAATATTCGTTACGATGGGAATGGCGAAGAAGTAATAAAAAGTATTTTAATGTCGCCGAGCCCTTGGCAACTTAATGGAAGAAAAATGGTTGCTTACGGAATGACAGAGCAAGAAGCATCAGATGTAGTGGCCTTTTTTAACTGGATCGGAAAAATCGATTTAAATGGTTTTGATAGGGTGATATCTCCATTGGCTAAAGAAAAAATCAACAAATAAACTTACATAAAATGAAATAGCCCAAACTAATTTTCATTAGAACAAAAATGAAAACAGGCTATTGATAATGACCGATAAAAAACAAATAAAAAGAACATTATGAAATATAAATCACAAAAAGTAGCCTATTGGTTTTTTGCCCTTTCAATGCTGCTGTTAGTCTTACAAATAACCTATGGTTTTGTTATGGGATTCGCCCGAATAGGGTTCGATAATTTACACGAATTTATTCCTTTTAATACTGCAAGAGCGGTTCATACAAACTTATTGGTGGTTTGGTTATTGTCCGGTTTTATGGGTGCCGCCTACTATATAATTCCTGAGGAAGCACAACGCGAATTGGTAAGCGTAAAATTAGCGTATATTCAATTAATAAGTTTGGCTTTAGTTGGCGTAACTGCCATTGTTGGATTTCACTTTAATATTTGGGAAGGAAGAAAATTTTTAGAAATTCCAAGACCCTTGGATTATTTGGTTGTTGTAAACGTTCTCTTATTTTTAGGGCTCATTTTAACGACGTTATTTAAGGGAAAACGTCAAACCACAACGGCTTTGGTGCTTTCTATGGGATTGCTGTTTGCGGCATTGCTGTATTTACCGGGAATGTTGCCATTCGACAGTCAGGTAACGGATTCGTTTTTCCGTTGGTGGGTTGTTCATTTATGGGTTGAAGGCGTTTGGGAATTGATTATGGGAGGTATTTTATCTTTTCTTTTGATCAAATTAACGGGCGTTGACAGAGAAGTCATCGAAAAATGGCTGTATGTAATTGTTGGTTTAACTTTCTTATCCGGAGTTTTGGGTACAGGACATCATTACTATTATATTGGCGTAAATAAAATTTGGCTGATTGTTGGTGGAATTTTCTCGGCATTGGAACCGTTGGCATTTTTGGCGATGGCATTATTCGCCGTTAATATGTACAGAAAAGGGGAGAAAAAACATCCAAATAAATTGGCTTTGTATTGGACACTTGGTGCCGCAATAGTTTCATTTGTCGGTGCTGGTTTACTTGGATTTGCCCATACTTTGCCACAAACAAATATATATACCCACGGAACTTTAGTTACCGCAATGCACGGCCACTTGGCATTTTGGGGGGCTTACGGAATGATTGTTTTAGCAATCATCAGTTACAGTTTACCCAATATGACTGGCCGGAAATTATATGACAGTTCTCGAGGCCGAATGGCTTTTTGGCTGGCCAATATTGGTATGGTTGGAATGACGGTTGCTTTTGGTGTTGCCGGCGTTGCCCAGGTTTATTTAGAACGAAAGTTTAAAATGGATTTTATGCTGGTGCAAAAAGAAATTGCCATTCACTTTGTGGTGTTGGTGCTGTGCGCATCAATATTTGCAACGGGAATCATACTTTATATCATCGATTTTTATAAGCACGGAAAACCAAGCGATGAAGCTTTGGAAATTAATGAATAACCAAATAAATAAAGAATTTTTTGTAGTTTTTTAGATAGATTTCCAGCGTTGAAGATTATATTTTTTAAAATATGTATATAATTTGAAGCGCTGGTTTTTTTATCACTAATAAAACTTTTAATAAATAATTATGAGTAGCAAAACGCCATATTATCACGCAATAGGTAAAGAAATTGAGGTGTTTGAACACGCCTTTAAAAATAAAATTCCTTTTTTGTTGAAAGGTCCAACAGGAACCGGTAAATCTAGATTTATTGAGTTTATGGCTCATAAATTGGATAAAAAATTGATTACGATTTCCTGTCACGAAGAAACTTCTTCAACCGATTTAATTGGTCGTTTCATTATAAAAGGGGCAGAGACCATTTGGTTAGACGGTCCGCTAACAACTGCCATAAAAGAAGGCGCCATTATTTATTTGGATGAAATTGCAGAGGCAAGACCCGATGTGATTGTTGCCATACATTCCCTTACCGATCACAGGCGTGAACTGTTTATAGATAAATTGGGTGAAACTGTGAAGGCACACAGCGATTTTATGTTGGTGGCGTCTTTTAATCCTGGCTATCAAAAGGGATTTAAAGAATTAAAACCGTCAACCCGACAACGATTTATAGCAACTTCTTTTGCCTATCCCGAAGCCAAAATTGAAGCGGAGATTATCGTGAATGAAACCGGAATCGAACTTGATATTGCGAAAAAATTGGTGAACATTGCCACAAAAATCAGAAACCTGACCGAACTTGGATTGGCGGAAACAGTTTCAACCCGATTGTTGGTTGATGCGGCAAAATTAATCCATAGCGGATTGCCAAAAAGATTGTCGGTAGAAGTGGCTGTTGTTGAACCATTGACCGATGATTTAGAAGTGATAGAAGCATTGAAGGATTTGTGTAATTTAATGATCTAAAATAGTTTGCAGTTTACAGTTGCAGTTGGCAGTTAATGCCTAAAAAAAACTGAAAACTGTGACTGTGTACTGAAAACTAAAAAAATGTTCGAACCGGATGAATACTTGTTTACCAAACTCGCTTTTTACTTTAAGCGACGCAACCTAAAAAAACAGGAAAACATCGCTAATTCCGTAAACTTATCCGACTTAAAATCGAGATTGACCATTTTTGCGCGTGCCATCACCGGAGAATCTATTGAGATTTTTGAGGCGGAAAGAGAAGGCGGCTACAAAAATAACAACTTTTTTCTTCCCGTTGCTTTTTCTGATTTTCCTACAGCTGATGAAAATATTTCATTTTATTTATTCAGAATAGTGTATTTGTCGGTTCAAAAAAATTTAAATTTAAACTGGAATGACAACAGGGAACACGAGTTATTGGAATCCCAGCAAAAAGCGGCAGAAACTTCATCTCGTGTTTTGGAATCTATGTTCGAACAATTTCCGGTAACAAAAAAATACTTTGAGTCATTTATTCAATTTTATAAAAGTAAAACCAAAGATGCGCAGCAAGCGGATTATACTTTTATTTATGGAAAGTGGATGCGAAATAATTTGGAAGATGATGGAGATGTGTTGAAAAATTTCACGGATGCCGTTAAAAAAGGCGATGAAGATCAGCCAAAAACCACCATAAAATCCAAAGCGGTTGAAGAAATTATTTCGGTGCAGGTTGATGTAAAACAACAAGAAGATGCGGTTTTGCAACATCAATTTGAAAAAGTGGAAACGGCGGAAGAGTTTGGCGGAAATTTCAAAGATTTTGATGGCGATGACGATTTGGAAGATCACGCCAATGCGTTGGATGAGCTTAATATGAAATATACCGTTCGTGTTGATAATACGGCGCACTCCGTTTATCAGGCCGATTTTATGGAAAACACCACGGTTTCAGAAAGTGCGGAATACGACAGTTCAGGCTATCATATCACTTATGATGAGTGGGATTATTCCAAACGCGTTTATAAAAATGATTTCTGTAAAGTTTATCCGAAATCACAGTTGAAATCGAATATTTCCTATTATAAAAGAACGATTTTAAAAAATAATTCTACCTTAATCGGATTGCGAAAAATGCTGACGACGGTGAATAATAAATACCAATTTCAGCGCAGGCAAACCCAAGGGGAGGAATTTGACATTGACGCGATAACAGATTTGTATGTTGATGTGCATTCCGGACATACACCTTCAGAAAAAATTTACCTTTCTAAAAGAAAAAAAGAAAAAGATTTGTCCATTTTGTTGTTGTTGGATATCAGTTTGTCCAGCGATGGTTATGCAGCTGGAAACCGTGTAATTGATGTTGAAAAAGAAGTGTCTATTTTGTTTGGAGAACTTTTAAATGAATTTAATATCGATTTTTCAATTGATTGTTTTTATTCTAAAACCAGAAACCATTCAACTTATATTACCATAAAGGATTTCGATGAAGATTGGAACAAGGCTAAATTTAAAGTTGGTGCGGTTGAACCAAGCGGTTACACCCGTATTGGCGCTGCTTTGCGACATTCCGGAGCGATGTTAGACAAACGTGATACCAAAAATAAATGGGTTATTTTAATTTCCGACGGAAAGCCCAACGATTATGATAAGTACGAAGGAAAATATGGTGTTAACGATGTGAAACAAGCCTTGCGCGAACTAAATGAAAGACAAATAAATTCTTACGCGCTGGCGATAGAAGCACAAGCCAAATATTATTTACCGCAAATGTTTGGGCAAAATCATTATCAGATTTTAACGACTCCCGTTGAAATGCTAAAATCTTTGGTACTGTTATTTGAAAAAATCAGGCATCAGTCTTAAAGCAAATTCAGGCAATTTTCAACAAATATTTTTTATCAAAATTTACGATTAATTGCGTGTAAATATTAAACAAAATAATAAAAGACTAATTAGTATTTTATTAGTATATTTGCATTATAATTATAAACATCAAATGATGAAAATCACTAAACAAAATACTGTTGCAGAAGTAGTGGCCCAAAATATGGGAGCCGACCAAGTTTTTAGTAAATATAAAATAGATTTTTGCTGCGGTGGCGGCGCAACACTTGAAATTGCGTGCAAAGAAAGCGGGGTTGAATTTGAAGTTCTGAAAAAAGAAATTGAAACAATAAGGAAAAAAATTTCAAACCCAACTATATAATTTAAAATCTCACAAAAATGAATTCATTTTTATCAACCGTAGAAAAATTGCCCAAAGGGCATCCCGTTGAGGTATATTACAGGGAAAGCGACTTAATTCAAGAATTGCTTTTGGAATTGACAGATGTTAATCCCGTGGAGGATTTTCAAAAATATTTCAACATTTTCAATCAGTTAACAACCATTGAAAAACGTTTTGCGCGTAAAGAAAATCAGTTGTTTCCTTATCTGGAAAAACATGGATGGGAAGGTCCAAGCCAGGGAATGTGGTCTTTTCACGACAATTTACGAGCGCAAATAAAATTGCTGAATGACTATAATACCGAAAAAAATACCGCCAAAATTATTGACAATATTCCATATTTGGTTGAAGGCATTAAACGTTTGTTAAGCATAGAAGATATGCGATTGTTTCCTAATTCAATGGAATTGTTATCTGAAGAAGAGTGGAAGGATTTTTATCAGGGAGATGAGGAAATTGGGTGGATGTTAACCGAAAAACCAGAACCTTATCCTGCAATTGTTGCTGCTGAATATGTGCATCCAAGTGAAGATTTTAGCAAGCGTGATCTGACTTTTTCATTGGAAAACACGTTCCATTATGATGAAGGTTATATGACTCCGGAACAGGTGAATTTGCTGTTGCGCTTTTTACCCGTCGACATCACTTTTGTTGATGAAAATGATAAAGTAATCTTTTACAATCGAGGAGACGACAGGGTTTTTCCAAGAAGCAAAGGAATAATTGGCCGCGAGGTTAAATTTTGCCATCCGCCAAAAAGTGTGGATATGGTTTTGAGAATTGTGGCCGAATTTAAAGCTGGAACAAAAGACGTTGCAGAGTTTTGGTTTAATTTTAAAGGAAGAATTATCCATATCAGGTATTTTGCCATTCGCGATAACGATAAAAAATACAAAGGCGTGATTGAAATGTCTCAAGACATTACGGAAATTCAAAAACTGGAAGGCCAAAAACGTTTGTTAGATTGGGATTAGTTATTTAAATTAAAATATGAATTTAGTCAAAATCGATTCCAAAAACATTTACTATCCACCGGGAGGAATTTTAATGTGGATTATCCTCTTTTTGGAGTTATTGACTTTTGGAATGGCTTTGGTTGCGATGGTAATATACAGCAAAGATGAACCAGAAGTTTTTCACAGTTCAAGGTTGCTTTTAAATTCAACTTTTGGGTTGGTTAACACCATTTTTTTGCTGACAAGCGGATTTTTTATGGTGAAATCTGTAGAAAGTTTTAAAGTGAATAACATCAAAAAATCATCTTTGTATTTGAAGTTAACAATGTTGGGAGGTTTCCTTTTTTTATTGCTTAAAAGTTTTGAGTATTTTGAGAAAATTGAGGCGGGCTTATCGATTGGTTACAATACTTTTTTCTCATTTTATTGGATGCTAACCTTGTTTCACGTGATTCACGTGCTTGTTGGATTGGTGATTTTAAGTTCCGTTTATTTCAGTTTAAACAAAAAAAATATGGATCTGGCCGTGGAAGATTTTGAAGCCAGTGCTACGTTTTGGCATATGTGCGATTTAATTTGGCTCTTATTGTTTCCAATTATTTATTTAATATTTTAGATGAAAAATCAGATATATTTTAAAGTACTTTTATCGCTTTTGGCATTAACTATATTGGCTGCATTTGTCGCTAAATTTGGATTTGATTTAAAAGCAACTGCAGCAATAATTTTGGCGCTTTTTATGGTTAAATTTCTTGGCGTGGCATATTATTTTATGCAACTTAAAAAAGCACATTTTTTTTGGAAATCTGCCGTGCTCATTTTCGTTTCAATATTTTTGGCAATCGTTTTTGTGAGTGTTTAACATAGTCATAATTTTTGAAAAAATTCTTTTAAATTGACAAAAGTCATTTTATTTAATTCCAATAATCTTAAATTCGCGCATAGAAAATAATTATTAAAAAGAGTACTTGTATTTAAATAGGTCAATGAACACAAAGTTATCCTCTTTGAAATGAAATTTTAGTTAGTAGTTTAAGTTCGAGCCAAAACCTTGATGGTCATATCAAAAGTTTTGGCTCTTCTTTTTTAATTCAATACAGAAAACTCAATGGATGATGAAGAGAAAACGGTATGCGTCTGGGTTTTGAAATCTTCTTTTTTTGCTTTAAATATATTGTCCACATAGGTTTGCGGATTCATATCAATCAATGGAAACCAAGTGCTTTGCACCTGAATTTGCAATTTGTGCCCTTTTTTAAACGTATGATTTACGTCTTGCAACTTAATGTTTACCGCAGTCTTTTTATTTGGAGTAAAAGGTTCAGGATAGGTAAAACTATTTCTGAATTTTCCGCGCATGACTTCACTTCTTACCATTAAGTGATAATTGCTCATTTTTAAATGATCTTGCATTTTTTCGTTGGTTTCTTGTATATCCGAAGGATGCACATCGATCACTTTCACAATCCAATCGGCATCGGTCCCTGTGGTTGCCACTTGCAGTTTTGCCAAAATATCGCCAGCCAAGGTAAAATCTTTCTCTAAAATATCGGTCTCAAAAACCAGCACGTCGCCTCTTCTGGCGGCAAAACGCTGATCGTCGGTCATATATTTTCTTGGCGTAAATACGGTTTTTATGTCTTCGGTATATGGCACCGGTTTTTTAAGATCGCTGATAAATTTGATGCCGATTTCCTTTTCTGCGGAAGTTGTTAATTTTTGATTATCGGATAAATACATTGATATTATTTGGCTGTTTGAAGGTGGCCAGATATCATAAGACTTCCATTCTTTTTTGCCGGTGTCATACACATAAGCTTCAGGCAAACCAGAGTTTTTATCGCCTTTTCCTTTTAGGAAATGGTTGAAAAATTTGGTTTCAATCTGTTCCTGGAATTTTATGGAAATGGAATCGCCAAAATAATAATTTCCTACGCTGTTTTCTACGTCTGTTCTTGCCCATTGTCCGTGACTCCAAGGTCCGAAAACCAAAGTATTGTAATTGTCTTTGTTGTATTTTTCAATGGTTTTGTAAGTTTCTAAAGGTCCATATAAGTCTTCGGCATCAAATTGTCCGCCCACAACCATCGTTGCCACCGAAGATTTTATATTTTTCAGATGCTGGATAATGCCTTTGCTTTGCCAAACTTCATCGTAATTTGGGTGTTCAATTAATTCTTTCCAGAAAAAGTCATCAACTTTGTCTTTGTTTTGTGGTGTAGTTTCATCCAATTTTTCATATTGAAAATAGTGGTTTAAATTGCTCAAAGGACCAGCATCTAAAAAAAACTGGTATTGGTCTTTTGTTTTTAAATCGGGAGTCGCGTACCAAGCCGTATCGGATGGCGCATCTTTTGGCGTTCCAAATAATGAAGTGGCTCTAAAATAACTTAACAAATAAGCACCGTTGTGGTGAAAATCATCAAAAAAGAAATCGCCAATGCAGGCTTGGGGTGAAGCCGCTTTTAAAGCAGGATGTGCATCAATGGCTGAATAAGTTGCATAAAACCCGGGATAGGATATTCCCCAAGTGCCCACATTTCCGTTGTTGTTCTCCACATTTTTCACCAGCCAGTCAATGGTGTCGAAGGTGTCGGAACTTTCATCAATGTCTTTGTTGCTTTTCTTGTTCGGAATATATGCGCGCATATTGTCGTATGTGCCTTCACTCATCCACCGTCCGCGAACATCTTGGTACACCACAATATTTCCTTCTTCCATCAAAAATTTATTAGGCGCAATGCTGTTTTTTAAGGTGTCTGCGCCGTAGGGCTGACAGCTGTAAGGAGTGCGTTGCAATAAAATTGGATATTTTATGCTTTTGTCTTTGGGCGAATAAATCACGGTAAACAATTTAACGCCATCTCGCATTGTGATGGTCGTTTCCAACTTATCGTAATTTTCTTTGACAAAATTGATTTCAATTGCTTCGGAAGTGTTTGTTTTTTTGCAGCAAAATAAGGAAATGCTTAGCAATAAAACGACTATTGCTTTAAAAGGATAAAATTTCATTTGGTTGTTGATTGGTTTAGCGAAAACTACAAAAAAGTAATCTAATAATAAGTGTATTGGATAAAATTTATGCTATTTTAAAATCTTTTGTTTTAGTGGACATTTTTAGTGCTTTTATTTTCTTGAATTTGTGAATCCAGTCTTGAATATTATTATTTTTGAAATTCAAATATAATCGCAGATAAATTTTTTTTGATTGGATGAAACACTTTTATAGATTTAATCCAAACTATAATTTTGCATTAATACGTACACTTTAACTGCTTGATACAGGAATAATGAAAATAAACTTGTTAAAAATACCTGTTCTTTTTGTATGGCTCTTGATCATAAGTTGTGATAGGGACTACGATGAAATTGATTTTATTCCAAGCACTCCAATTACAAATTCTTTAAAAACAGTAAGTTATTTGGCCTTGGGCGACAGTTATACGATTGGCCAAAGTGTTTGTGAAACGTGCAGATTTCCAGAGCAATTGAAAAGAAATCTTGAAAATTCAAATCCCAATACTACCTACGGATTGAAGATTATTGCACAAACCGGGTGGACAACCACCAGCTTAATTTCGGCTATTAACGCGCAAAGTTTGACTCCAAATTATGATTTGGTAACGCTGCTAATTGGCGTAAACAATCAATTCCAAAGCAGCGCTTTTTCTGTTTATGAAAAAGAATTTCCCGAATTGGTCAACAAGGCGATTGCGCTTGCCAAAGGCGATAAGTCCAACCTTATTGTGGTTTCTATTCCAGATTATGCTTATACGCCGTACGGGCAACGATCGAGCAATCCGGAGAAGATTTCAGCAGAAATAGACAATTATAATGCTTTTGCACAACAGTATTGTTTGGCAAATAAGATAGCATTTGTTTTTATTACAGACATCACAAGAAAGGGTTTACAGAATCCGTTACTGGTGGCTTCAGATGGTTTGCATCCATCAGAACTGGCCTATTCTTATTTTGTGGAACGAATTTCACCAAAGGCCAGAATAGCAACGCAAAACTAAAAATACATTTTCTTAGAACAGAAAATGTTTTAGCACTTTTTCTTTATCCTGAATCAAAAATGGTATTTTATATTGATTCCTGCATAATAATTCACAGGTTCTCCGGGATAATAATAGCGCGGTTTGGCAGTTCCAAAACTGGTTGCGTTTATAAGAAGCATAGCCGCATACTTTTCATCAAAAATATTGTTTAATCCAACAAAAAGGTCAAGCGATATTTTTTTTTCTTCTGAAGTTTTAAAACCAATCACCCCATTTACCAAATGATATTTTTTTGAATAAACAGAATTGTCATCCCGCATAGGCATTTTATCAACATAATTAAAGTCGGCTTTTCCATAAAATCCGATATTGTTTTCTATACTAACCGAGGAATTTAAAGTGATATTAGGAATGCCCGTTAATTTGTTTCCTGAATAATCGTTGTCAAAATCAGTAAATTCTATAAATTTAAAATTGTTTAAACTCAAATTGTTGTTGTGTTTAATTTTAAATTTAGCGGTTTTTACCAGAAAATAATTGCCTGTCATTTCCAAGCCGGTATATCGGGTTATTCCTGCATTTACGCCAACATATTCATCTTCGCCAACGCGTTTGGCCACCAATAAATCTTTAACGGTCATTTGATATAAAGCAACATCATACGTTAGTTTGTTGTTAAATGCCAAACCTCTGCTGCCAATTTCAAAATTCCATCCTTTTTCAGGTTTTATATTGGTATTCAATGTATTGTTTGGCAATAAAGTTTCTTCCAAAGTTGGCGTTGAAAATCCGTGACTGACGGTTCCATAAACCATTGCTTTTTCTTTTAATTGATGCGTTACGCCAATTTTAGGCGAAAGAATGGCTTTAAACTGGTGTTTCCCCGAAAAATCAACAGCATCACTATTAAATTTATCGGTTAACGTAAAGCCGGTCTGATTTAAATTGACACCTAAATTGACTTGGGTTTTTTCAGAAAGTTGTAAGTTAGCATCTAAAAACAGGTTAAAATAACCCCTGTTTTCTTTAAAATCGCTCAATGATTCACCAGCCACGCTTCCTGTTCCTTCGGGATATTCTAGATACAGATTTTTCAGGGTTTTGTATTTTTTAATATCGTTGAATAGCTCTCCGCCAACAATATATTGAACGGATTTTCCGATTAATTGATCCTTCAACTCCAATTTGGTTCTTATGCCAAAAGCGGTTGTTTGATCTTTTAAGATACTGAATGGCCGTGCTTCATCACCATCAAAAAAGGAGGAAAATATACTGGTATAATGCTTAACATCAGTACTGTAATTGTGTTTCCACGAAAGTCCTAGCAGGGATTTTTTATAATCTTCAAAACCTTTGGCGCGTTCCCAGTTTGAGGCCGCTGCTTCCGGATTGTTTTCATAATTATTTTCATCAATGGAACTCGGAATAAATGATTTCACATCAATATGGCTGGCAATGAAAGTCAGGTTGTTTTTATCGTTTATAAAATGATTTGACGCTAGCGTAAATGATTGTTTGTCTGTTTTATTGTTTTCCCTGAAGCCATCACTTTTCGTATTGGCATAAATGAGGTTGGCGGCATTTGCCTGGTTTCCTAAATTGGCCTGCAATAAGTACTTTTGTAGGCCAAAAGACCCAAAAGTATAGCCGCTTTTCAGGTTGGTTTGATCAAATAAACCTTTGTTTGGAATTAATTGGATGGCACCGCCCAATCCAGAACCATAAATGCTGGAGGAAGGACCTTTTAAAATTTCAATTCTCCCCAAAGTTGTCAATTCAATATCTTCAATAGCAGATTCGCCCGATCCATTTGTCAGCGGAATGTCGTCAAAGTAAACCTTAATTTTACTGGTGCCGTATAAATTGCGTGAGCCAATGCCGCGTATGGTAATTCTGTTGGTGGTTTGTGTGCCACTAAACATGAAGATACCAGGCGCTTTATTGATTGCCGATGCAATATTTACGGTATTATTTGTGAAATCGGCACTTGAAATTGCAATAACGGAAGCCGGAATTTTATTTAATTTTTGCTGAAAATTATTCCCGATAATTTGAATTTCATTTAAATTTTCAACTAATGGCTGTACAGCAACAATATGAAAATTGAAGTTGGCAATAACCATTTTTTCGGAATAAAAACCTGATTTTTGGAAGGTGTAAATACCTGTTTTTGTGAGGGTAAAAAGTCCTTTTTCATCAGAAACGGAAACGGTTTCAAGGTCAGAATTTAAAATATAAACACCCGAAATTTCGATGGAACTTTCTGCATCAATTACCTTGCCTGTAAATTTTTGTGCCGATGTATGCACAGCCATCAAGAAGAAAAATAAATAAAGGATATAATTTTTCATAGAGGTTGCAACTTCTTATTGCTTAAAACAGTAAGATTTTATGCGTTGTATTGACAAGTCCAGTTTTTAACAGATTAATTTACCGGTGTAATGCGCACAATTCCCTTAAATTCAATGGCAACATAAATATAGCCATCGGGGGCTTGTTTAACATTTCTGACTCTGCCCAAGCCCTCCAATAACTTTTCTTCTTTTACCACTTTGTTGTTATCAAGAACGCACCTGTTCAGGTACTGAAATTTTAAGGATCCCACTAAAAGATTCCCTTTCCATTGAGGATATTTATCACTGGTTACAAAGTCCATTCCGCTTGGGGCAATGGAAGGAACCCAATAATGAATCGGATTTTCCATACCGGGCATTGAAGTTTTATCTGTTAAAATCGAACCATCGTAATTAATGCCATACGACACTTTTGGCCATCCGTAATTTTTGCCTGATTTGATGATATTTATTTCATCACCGCCTTGTGGGCCGTGTTCGTGCGTCCAAATTTCACCGGTTTCAGGATGTACGACCATTCCCTGCGGATTTCTGTTTCCGTAAGAAAAAATCGCTTTCTTGGCATCTTTTACGTTAAAAAACGGGTTTGAACTTGGAATTGTTCCGTTTGGGTTGATTCTGTAAACTTTACCGGCGTCTCGTGTAATGTCCTGAGGATTATCCTTGTTATTTCCCCTGTCTCCAATAGAGAAAAACAAAAATCCTTCTTTGTTAAATGCCAAACGAGAACCATAATGCGCCCCATTTTTTGTGTTAGGCGTAGCTTTGTAAAGCAATTCTAAATTATCCAATTTGTTGTTGACAAGTTTTGCCCTGGAAATTGCAGTATTGCTGCCTTTATTGTCGTTTTCTGTATTCGCGGCATAAGAAAAATAAATCCAGCCGTTTTCAGTGTATTTTGGATCCAGTATAATATCCAATAAACCACCTTGTCCGTTGTTTTCAATTTTTGGCAATCCTTCCACGATAGTTTTTTTTCCATTTTTGAAATGAATTAGCAAGCCTTTTTTTTCTGTAATCAGCATCGATCCGTCAGGTAAAAAAGCCATTCCCCAAGGTTGTTCCAATTCAGGGACAATGGTTTCAACTTTATATTTAAACGATTGTTCAACAGCAGTGTTCTCGGCAATTTTTCCCGCAGGCTTATTGTTGCACGAATAAAAAATCAATGCAAAAACAACGATTATGAAGGTGAAGTATTTCATTTTTTTCTTCGATTTATTAGTTAATTCTCAAATATATAAATAATTAGTAATTTTTTTAATGCAAATAAGTTAATTGATTCACAAGATTTTAGAAAAGTAATTACACAGAAAGATTTAAAATACTGTAAAAAAGCAACCCCCAGCCAATAATTAAAAATAAACCGCCGAGTGGTGTAACGGGACCTAAAAATGTTAACTTTTTGTTTTTTGCCGATGAAATAACCAATCCATATATGCTGAACGAAAACA
>Ga0209643_1001366_pt1 | contig 23647 bp, 14 predicted proteins | sample AutmiccBRH37_all_FD_187383 | JGI IMG/M metagenome (GOLD analysis project Ga0209643, IMG submission 187383) | Deep subsurface microbial communities from Mt. Terri, Switzerland - Autotrophic microbial communities BRH/37_all (SPAdes) (version 2) | ecosystem: Environmental > Aquatic > Deep... | reverse complement strand
TTATGCCTGGAATGAGTGGATTTGAAGTAATTAAGATCATTAAAGATAATGACAGGACAAGAGATATCCCGGTTATTTTTATCACCGGTCTTAATTCGGCCGAGGACGAAGAACAAGGCTTAAATCTTGGTGCCATGGATTATATCGTGAAGCCCTTTAACCCAGCCATCGTTCGTGCCCGGATTAGAAACACGCTGAAATATAGAAACCAACAAAAAATGCTGGAAACTATGGTACATATAGATGGTTTAACCGAGATTCCCAACCGCAGAAATTTTGATATCATCCTAGATAGAGAATACAAGAGTGCAGTTCGGAATAAAAGATGGCTTTCTCTAATCATGATAGATGTTGACCAGTTCAAACACTATAATGATAATTATGGCCACGCAAAAGGTGACGAAGCACTTATTAGAATTGCTAAAACAATAAAGTCATGCCTGAAACGTCCTGATGATTTTGTTGCTAGATATGGTGGAGAAGAATTTGCAGTTATACTTCCGGATACTGATGAAGGCGGAGGAAGAAAAGTCGCAGAAAATATTCGTCAGGCAATCAATAGTCTTAGAATAAAACATCAGAAACCAGAAGGTGATCCTTGGCTAACAATAAGCCTAGGTAGTTATAGTTCAATGCCTAACGCTTTCCGAAAGGAGAATAGTCTTATTGAAAAAGCTGACGCCTGCTTGTACAAAGCAAAGCACAACGGTAAAAATTGCACGGTATGTGAACAGGAATAAAGTAAAGAACCGTCCCTGACTTTACTAAACAAGAATAAAGTAAAGAACCGTCCCTAACTTTACTAACTTTAATGCGTAAAGGTGTGTGAAGAAAACTTGCTGCTATCCAGACATAATCGAAGGTTGACTTCCCCGAAAAGGACATGTACTTTATTTATTTTGTCTTTATTTACTCTTCTGGCTCTAGTTTTCCCAGCAAATATATTAGCAATAACTGATAATTATGAAACTGAAAGGCTCGCCGGCAGTAATCGGATGGAGACCATGTATCAGATAGCGCTCCATCAGTACCCGGGGATGGTCGATAATGTTGTACTGGCTTCCGGATATGGATTTGCCGATGCCTTAGCAGGTGTTCCTTTTGCTCATCAAAAAAATGCACCCATCTTGCTTGTAAATCAAATGCCAAAAGCAGATAGTCAGGCAATTAAATATATAACCGATCATCTTCGGATTGATGGTAAGGCCTACATCCTTGGAGGAGATGGTGTTATCAGTCCGGAATATGAAAAAGCACTTACCGCTTTAGGCATACCCGCTGAGAACATTATCAGGATTGCCGGAGCCAATCGCTATGAGACTGCAGTAGAAATAGCCAAGAACATGGTACATGATGGCAGTGAATATTATCTCGTCTCTGGTGTAGACTTTCCAGATGCCTTAAGTGCATCGGTCCTCGCAGCCACGACAAACTATTACTCTGCCGAGGAAGTAAATTATCTTGCTAGCAAAGGCAAATCAATCGAGGTAAGCAGAGGTGGAGTACCGATAATACTATTACCTTCGAATGGAACCATACCGGATATCATCGTCAAGTATCTGAATAACTCTCTCCTTGATATAACTCAGAAGCAAACTCTACAGGTAATAGGTGGTACAGGTGCAATCTCAGAAGAATTAACTCAAGAATTAAATACCAAAGTAACATACTTATCTTCCGAAGGTGTAAAACGTATCAGTGGGAGTGACAGATACCATACTAATAAAAGTCTTGTCCTCCAACAAGACAGATTCAATAAATCCTGGCAGAACAATGGACGGGGCTTACCAGTCCCGCAGCTGGTTCTGGCCTCCGGACAGGATTATCCTGACGCTTTATCTGGAGCAGTTCTAGCCGCCAATATCAAAGCACCACTGGTGCTAATTAACGAAAACCTTCCAACAGCCACCTCAGATATATTATTAAACTATTACCAGAGAAACCTTTCTGCTCAAGCAACCCCCAGCAACATCATTGTTCTGGGTGGTACAGGCGTTGTATCACAGGAGACTGTCACCAAAGTACACTATATCTTCAACTATGGCAAAATACCGGTAGGGAAGCAAGTAAGCACATTAGCTACTGATTTTAACTTTCCTTTCGCAGCAGTTCAGGCGGCTAACGGAAATATATATGTTTCTGATACCAAGAATCACTTGATAAAGGTGGTCGAGGCAGACGGTTCTGTAGCAACTTTTGCTGGTAACATAGATAAAACAGATGACTATGGGATGCCTGTTGGTGGACTGGTAGATGGACAAAGGGAGAAGGCCAGATTTAATCTCCCCAGCGGCTTAGCCTTAGATAATAAAGGAAACCTCTTTATCGCTGACTCCGGTAACGGAGCTATTAGAGTTATCGACAATAACGGGCTAGCATCTACCTTAATCAAGGACTTGAGCCTCCCTTCTGATATCATTCTCAGCACAAAAGGAACGCTCTATGTCACGGAAACTTTAAAGCATAGGGTGCTTGAAGTTAAAATGGACGGGACTTATGAAGTTATCGCTGGCGGAAACTATGAACAAAAAGATGGTTACCTAGAAGGAGCATTCACTGATGGCCGAGGAGAGGAAGCCAAGTTCAATGAACCAATCGGGCTTACCTTGGGAGCAGATGGAATTATCTATGTCACTGACAGTGGTAACCAAAGGATTAGGATGATAACACCAGATAAACAAGTTTCAACCTTAGCAGGTAGCGGTACGGAGTTTACACCCTACACTACCTATATAAAGGGAGGATTTAATGACGGAATCCTTCAGACGGCTGAGTTCAACTTTCCTACCGGGATTACCATAGGTCCAGACGGGTCTATCTATGTAGCAGACAGTTATAATCACGCTATCCGAGTAATCTCAGGGGGACAAGTCACCACCCTTACGGGGAAAGGCATATACGGCAAAAACGATGGCTACCTGGAACAAGCCCTATTTGACGGGCCAAGCTATCTCGAATTCTTAAGTAATGGCAACCTGCTTGTTATCGATCAACTCAATAATCAGTTAAGGGTGATAGATTTTCAGTAGCTATATAAGCATTTTGAAAAAATCCTCACTACCAGATGTGGGGATTTTTATTTTTATCAATATATAACTTGTTTTATTTAAAAAAAAAAGCTATAATCTCCATATACCCCCGCGGGGTATATTAACACAAAAGAATGAGGGGGAACTCATGGAAAAACAAACTATACTGAAAAAAATTATCTTCTGGCCTTCTAAGAAAATTATCCTAGCCATACCTACGGTATTAGTGCTGGGTTTTATCACTGGACTTATAATTGATACCTCTTCCTTGAAACAATTTATTCTGCCTATTGCCATGTTGATGATTTATCCTACCATGATAGGATTCAAACCCAAAGAGGTTCTGAACTTCTCTCATGGCCGTTTGATGATCACAATTGTACTATTGAACTTTATTGCCATTCCCATAATAGCCTACCTATTAGGGGTAGGATTCCTGCTAAGTGAGCCTCAGTTGTTTGCCGGATTGGCTATCACTGCTCTCCTACCTACCAGCAATATGACCATCGCCTTTACTATGTTGGCCAAAGGTAATGTACCTGCAGCTATCAAATCGACAACCACAGGTCTCCTCTTAGGATCTATACTTGCTCCTTGGTACCTGCTGGTTATGGTAGGACAATACGTTCCCATTGATATCTTACTAACCCTTAAAACAATCTCGCTTATTATCCTCGTTCCTCTTATTCTAGGGATAATCACCTACTCCTATATCATAAAAAAACACTCCCTGGAGTACTTCCAAAAGAGTATCAAGCCCTATCTTCCTGTAGCCAGCTCCTGGGGGATGATTCTCATCATCTTCATCAGTATCAGCATGAATGCAACTAGAATTGTATCCAGCCTGAATATATTCTTAATCGCCCTGCTGGTCCAGGCCATATTCTATGTAATAAACTATTCATTAGCAATCTTTTTCGGCAGAAAAATGTTCAACCCCCAAGACGGTTTAACCTTAGTGTTTTCTACTGCCCTTAGAAATCTTTCCATAGCCATAGGCCTTGCAGCTACAGCCTTCGGTCCCAATGCTGCTCTTATGGTATCACTGGCGTTCTTGATTCAGGGGCAAGCCGCAGCCTGGTTTATTAAACTAAATGAAAGATATGGCTTGCTGAATAAAGGTGATTTAAGTACAAAAAGGATATAACTCAATCATCTTAAAAAATTAGAAAGCAATAGATAGAATGCGATAAATAGAAGCACTCAGGGACTCCACATCTAAATGATGTGGAGTTTTTTGTTGTTGGTATATTTATACTCATCCTTTATAGACAAGTGGTTATGAATTTAAGAAAGTCTGAATAGAAATATTTTGCATACACTCTGTGTGTGTAATAAAAGAGTAAAGGAGAGAGGAAAAACAGAATGTATTTCAAAAGAAGAAAGAGTTTTGTATATTTACTAGTTGTCTGTTTTCTATTAACCCAGATAATTACCAGTCCAATCTTTGCCCAGTCCACAGGCACAGACAGAATAGCTGGAGCTGACAGATATAAAACAGCTGTAGCGGTATCTCAGAAAGGCTGGAAGACCTCAGACTATGCAGTACTCGCCAGAGGAGATGACTTCGCTGATGCCCTCTGTGCAGGACCGTTGGCTCAGAAATATGGTGGGCCAATTCTGCTAACCCAACCCAATCAACTTAACAGTGACACCTTAAAGGAGTTACAAAGACTCGGGGTCAAACACCTCTTTATCGCAGGTGGGGTTGGAGCGGTATCTCAGAGTGTGGAGAATTCTCTGAAAGCTAACGGAATTGATACCATCGAACGAATCTTTGGTAATAACAGATACGAAACATCCGTTAAAATTGCTGAAAAGATAGGAGACAGCTCACAAGTAGTCCTGGCTACAGGCAGTGACTTCCCAGATGCTCTTTCTATCTCAGGTATAGCAGCAAAGCTGGGGATGCCCATCTTACTTACAGCCAAGAATAGCTTACCCAGTGGAGTAAGTGATTACCTTGAGAGCAACACTGTCACCCAAACCTACATAGTAGGTGGAACAGGTGTAATCAGTTCTGAGGTAGCTAGCGATGTTCCTGGTCCATTCCGATTAGCAGGAAGTAACAGGTACGAAACAAACGTTGCCATCATGCAGAACTTTGCCAGTGAACTCAACTTTGACAACGTCTATGTAGCCATAGGCAGTAACTTTGCCGATGCTCTGACAGGAGCAGTCCTGGCTGCTAAGACATCTTCTCCGTTGGTACTGACCGGTAACACCCTGCCGACAGCCACAGCGGACTATCTCCAAACTAAACTAAAACTTTCCACCAAAGTCAAAGGACTAGGAGGAAAGACAATTGTCCCCTCATCTATTCTCACAGGTCTGGTAGCCGCTAAGGAACAGATTCCAGCCGAAGAGAAATACAGCACAGCCGGTACCTATGGGCCGGAAACAGGGACCAAGACCATCCAAGGTAGTGTTATCATCAGCTCGCCGGATGTCATCCTGCGCAACACCATCATTGAAGGAGACCTGCTCTTAGGCAGTAGCATCGGAGATGGAGAGGTCGAACTCAGAGATGTCACAGTACAGGGCAAGACCATAGTTAATGGTGGTGGACCAAATTCCATCATCATGTATAACTTCAATGGACAGACCGTCGTAATAGATGTACCAGACGGTGCCAATGTCAGACTGGTCGCCCAAGGCAGTACCAGTGTTGATAATGTCTCTATGGAAGGGAACGGGACCTTAGACCAATCCGATGTCACAGGTACAGGATTCGTCACAGTAGAGATACCTGCCGGAGCCCAAGTCACCTTGAATGGAGACTTCAATGAAGTCAATGTTGAAGCCGCAGGGGCTAACGTAACTGTAACCAGTGGCAATATTACAACTATGAATATCTCCGATACGGCCGCTGGAGCAGGGGTAAATCTGGCGAGTGGGTCTAGTGTAGGCACACTTAATGCTAATGCAGAGTCCAACATAACGGGGCAGGGACAGATTACCACTGCCAATGTCTACACGAATGGTGTAACTATAGCCCAGAAACCGACAACCACCAACGTTGCCGAAAATGTTACGACCAATGTTGATGGCGAAGAGATTGATGAATCGGATACACAACCTCCACCTCAGCAGAATCAAGGAAGCGGAAGCAGTGGGCCGAGCACAGTACATGTAAGTAGTATTAGCGTTACAGGTGAAAATGGATCATTAATAGTTGTAAAAGACGGGACATTGCAGATGAATGCAAACGTATCTCCAGGAAATGCCTCAAATAAGAATGTAACATGGAGTGTGGATGAAGGAACAGGAAATGCAACGATTGACCAAGATGGTTTACTGACAGGCACAGAAATTGGGACAGTAACTGTTAAAGCAACAGCTAAAGACGGTTCTGGAAAAGTAGGAACCAAGGAGGTAGCGATAGCCTGGGAAGTTACCGATGGAGAAGTAATTCAAGATGCTATCGATGAAGCATCAGAAAATGAAACCATCTTAGTAGGACCGGGAACCTATAAAGAAAATATTATTTTAGATAAAGAAGGGTTAACACTTATAGCTATGGGCGATGTAACGATAGAAGACATAGATAGTCCTTCAGAATGGACCGAAAGCTGGACTGCAGATGCTCATAAACCAGGGAGAATGCCTATTGTCTTTCTCAAAGCCGATGGCGCGAAAATCGATGGATTTAAGATTAGGGAATACCAGCCGATAAGCAACATCTCTTCCATAGTAAGAGTTGAGGGAGATAGTGTAACAGTCGAAGGATTGGATATTCTCACTATCGTGGATGCGGATGCAAAGTATGAAGAGATTGTTATAGCAAGAGGAGATAATATAGCGATAAAGGATAACACTATTATCAGAGAAACGTTACCAAATCACGGACATGCAGCGATTAAAGCCGAAAGGGAATTGAACCCTGGAAATATCGTTGGGGATGTTCTGATAGAAGGTAACGTAATCACAGGAGGCCCTATTGCAATACGATTAGGGGCAGAGGCTACGGCTACAGTCCAAAATAACACCGTTGATAAAGTATGGCAAGAGGGTATCTGGGCATGGCCAGTTGATACTCCAGGGACAGGCAATTTATTTTTAACTAATAATACAGTCACGAACGAGAACAGAAGCGGACAAGAAGGTATCTCGCCTCTCAAAATCGTAAGCAGGCCAGCCTCGGTCAACGGCATCACCAACGATAACCTGATGGCAGGAACAGTCTTAGGGGCTAATAATAGAATCGAAGCAGTAGAGCTAAGTTGGATTAAAACTATGAATGCTGAAGAAACCCTACAAGCTGCTATTGATGCAGCTGTACCTGGTGATACAATTATGGTAGATTCAGGAACCTATGTAGAAGATGTGATAATAAGCAAAAATGCACTGACGCTTATGGGTGCTCAGGTAGGCATCGATGCACGTAATCCAAGAGGCGAAGACGAATCTGAAATCATTGGTAGTGTTACTGTCACAGATGCAGTAGGGATAGTCAAGATTGATGGGTTCACACTGACTTCCAATTCTACTGACAGGAAGTCTTTGTTGGTAGAATCTAAAGAAGCTATTGTGAATAACAATATCATTAGTGCACAACAAACGGCTACTATCGGACAGCCAGCAACGGTTTGGTTTAAAAATGTTGAAGCTCTTACCTTTAAGTATAATAATGTTAATCATATGGATATTGACCGTGACTCATTTGCTGTTTACGTTGGAGACATAGCAGCTGATGGCTCTGCCACCATAGAGAATAATACGCTTATAGGTGCATTGGGGGTAGGAGTTAGTACAAACGCAGAAGCCGTTATTAGATACAATACAGTAAATGATGCGGTTACAGAGGGCATCTGGTTTTATCCGGTGGCAAATACGGCAGTATTGACCATCGAAGATAATACAGTGCTAGAGTATGACAGAGCTAATGAAGGTGTTAAAGCCCTCAAAATAGTAAGTAAACCTTCTTCAGTCAACGGCATCACTAATGATAGTCTGATGGAAACAGCTATTGGTAGTGCTAATACGGGCATTGACTCCGTAGAGCTGGGATGGATTAATACCGTCAGTGATGGTGAAAGTATCCAAGACGCTATCGATAGAGCATCACCAGGCGATACTATCTTAGTGAGTGAAGGAACATATGTAGACAATCTAGAAATAGGTGTAGATAACCTCACATTATTGTCTACTGTAAAACATGGTGCTGTTATCCAAACCGAAGCTGGTTTTAATGCAGGAAGCGGATATGGTGGTATAACAGTTTTAGCCGATGGTGTTACAATAGATGGCTTCACAATAGAACAAAATGTCGGCCAAGCGGTAATACACACACATGACTCACATGATGTGACCATTAAGAATAATAGTATCGTTAGTACGGCTGGTGCTCGTGGAATAGATGTCGGATATGCGTCTAGTGCATCGAATAATGTTACTGTTGAAGGTAATGACTTTGAAGATTTATATTGTGGTGTATATTTAAATCAGGGTTCTAATTTAGAAATCGAGGATAATCAATTTGACGAGATGGTTGACGGTGCTATAGTGTTTGATGGTACGTGGGGCAACACAGATAACATTGATGTCCGAGACAACGTAGCGACAGATTCAAATTACCTTCTCTATTTCTTTGATGTTGTTGGGGCGGTAACTGCTGAGGATAACACATTAGTTGCTACTGATCTATCAAACTATGGCGTAGTAAATATGGATGAGAACGTATACTGCGAAACCATACAATCAGCTATTGATGCTGCCGGAGAAGGTGATACTATTCTCGTTACAGATGGGACCTATGTTGAAAATATAACTATCCCTAATGCAATGACAAATCTCACATTAGAAGGTGCGAATGCTGGAGTAGTCGCTGGTACCAATCCTGGTGAAAGAGGCGAGGAGAGTATTGTTAAGGGCACCATTTCTATCGGAACCAGTACATTGAATTTAACAATCGATGGATTGAAGTTTGTATATGAGACTGAGGGAACAACAAAAGCAAGAGCAATTTCAATTAAAGGTGGAGAGCAAATTACCATTAAGAATAGTATGTTTACAGGTAGTCTAATGCAAGCCATAGTTGCAGATGGCAGTAATGTAACGAATACAAATATTACTATCAACCATAATACATTTACGGATGTTGATATAGCAGTAATGCTAAATGAAGGTGCATCAGCAACTATAACAAACAATATTGTAGATGGCACTAGAAAAGGTATTAGTGTTAGTGAAGATGCTTTTACAATCCGCAGTAATGAATTAATCGACTGTATAATAGGAATAGAATGGTTTCCAGATAAACCAACACTAGTAAATGAAGATATAGAAACAGCTAATACGTTTACGAGATGTGGTACAGATATAACACCTCCCATACCTGATGATGTATAGTATTAGTAGTAACACTAGTTACCACAATAAGGTTTTGCTAAAACCACTTGGGTGGAAATGCTTTCCCGTACTCGAGGAGAAAGTCGCCTAGCGCTTTTTACCCTCATCGTATTCCCTCATAATCCAACAAACCAAACTTAAAACCTGATCACTACACATGATCAGGTTTTTTATACTTCAAAATATTCCCTAAGTACATCCTCAATGCGATTTCAGTTTAATGAATATTTGATAACATCCCTACCCAAGTGACTGAACATACTCATCTATAGCATCCGCAACAATCTTGGATAGTCTTACCGCTTCCACAACTGTCTTGGCTCCTGTTACCACATCTCCGGAGGCAAACACCCCTTCCCGAGTTGTCAGTCCTGATTCGGTAGTATTTATCAGGCCTCTTTCGTCTACATCTATCCCTTTGGTATTAGAGACAATATAATCTCTTGGTCCCTGACTGACTGCGATGATTACTGAATCTGCCTTGAACAAACGATCAACGGATTCTATATTATCGTGATAGAGAACCCCTTCATCGACGATTTCCAAAGGTGATTTATTTAATTCAAGCTTAACTCCATCTGCTTCAGCAAGCTCCACCTCATGCTTATCGGCGCTGATTGCGTCGCGTCCCTTTCTGTACATGATCGAAACTTCCTTGACACCGTTTCTCGCAGCGGTTCGGGCAGCATCCATAGCCACGTTACCGGCCCCAATTACACAGAGCCTATCACCTAACTGGTAAACAGACGGATTCTTCAGGTAATTAATAGCAAAATGAACATGTCCCAGACTTTCACCTTTGATTCCCAGGGCCTTCGGTCTCCAGACACCCGTGCCTACGAACACGGCCTTGTAGCCATCCCTGAAAAGATCGTCAACTGTAAGCACATGACCGATCAAGGTATTGAGTCTGATCTTTATCCCCATCTCCAGGAGTTTATCTTTTAGCTTATCCAGAAGGTCTTTGGGAAGCCGGAACTCAGGGATGCCATAGCGCAGTATCCCGCCAATCCTTTCATGGGCTTCGAATATCGTTATGTCATACCCACGGGAAGCCAGGATTACCGCTATTGTTATTCCGGCGGGTCCGGAACCAATAATAGCAACTTTTTTGTCAGGGGATTTTGTAAACTTCGGTTTCATGGTATCTAGATAATAATTGGAAATATGATGTTCGATTGAACCGAAATTGACCGGCGTCCCCTTTTTCCCTACTACACAAGAGCCTTCACATTGCTTCTCATGAGGGCAGACCAAAGAGCAGATTACGGAAAGTGGATTATTGGCAAAAAGGAGTTCACCCGCTTCTTGGATATTACCCTTGAGAAACATGTTGATTACTTCATTGATAGGGGTATCAACAGGGCATCCACTCTGACAACGGGGCTTTTTACATTGAAGACATCTATTTGCCTCTTCAACCAAATGCTTTTGCATGGTATAACTACATCCTTTCGCAAAGTTTAGTATAGATGACATGATTCGATTGAAAAGAATGCTATGCATTCTTATAGACATATCTTAAAGTGAGGACAAAAAACAGTTCTACTTATATATTTACCCCTCTTCTAAATTCTTAACAAAAAAACTCCTCAAGACATAATTTCTGGGGAGTTTTCATTTGCGCCTTATTTCTTTCTTTAGCCTAATCCTTCAACACCGGAACTAACTTAGACTGCAGCGGATCAGGTACATGTTTCAGCTTGCGGTCATCTACTCGAAGAATCAGACTCTCGCTTACGTTGATCTGAAGAGCAAGCTCCTTGGCCGTAAATCCTTTATTCTTACGCAATTCTTTGACAGTCTTATTCTTAAACCCAAAACTCGAAAACATAATTAATCACTTCTTAATTTTATTGGAAATAGGTTCCTCGTAATAATTATAAACTATCTTTTTTTCTCTGGAAAGATAATTATTCGCGAAAAGACAGATAGAAGAACCGTCCCCTTGTCTAGAAAACAAAATTTGTTTTGGCGAAATCACCACTAATCACAAAATCAACTTCAGAGCGTTCGAATAGGCGTAAACAAGCTTCGGCCACATCTGAATCATAGAGAATACCTGAATTCTCTCTTATCTCTTTAAGTGTTGCTTCTATCCCGAGACTTGAACGGTAAGGACGATGAGATGACATAGCTTCTACCACATCTGCCACAATCAGGACACGAGCCTCCATCATGATCTCCTGATTTTTTAAGCCATCAGGATAACCACTGCCATCTTTTCTCTCGTGGTGCTGATAGATCACCTCAGCCACTGACCATGGAAGTCGTAGATCCTTTAGAATCTCATACCCTTGAGCAGCATGGGTCTTAATAATTTCAAACTCTAGCTTGGTTATTTTGCCGGGCTTGGCTAAGATCTCCGCAGGTAATGTCACCTTCCCTATATCATGAAGATAGCCGGTAACTCGAAGTCCTTCAACCATACTGGGAGCCAAATCCATTTCTTCGCCGATCGCAGCAGCTAGATTTCCTACTCTCATTTGATGACCCGCAGTGTAAGCATCCCGTAGACTTACCATAGAAGCCAAGACCATGATAGTACTCTGCATAGAGTTATGAAGAGCCTTAGTCCGCTCTTCGACAAGCTGTTCCAGATTCTTCTGATATTGATGGTTTTTGTATTCAAGCAGCTTCTTTTTGTCTGTGACACCTTTCAGGTGGATAGCTTGTTTTACCACTTTAATCAGCATACTTTTTACGATAGGCTTACTGATGTAATCATAGGCTCCGACCTGGACTGCTTTGACCGCAGTATCAACCGTCGGTTCACCAGTCATAATTATCACCTGTATATCAGGATTGCTTTGGCGAATCTGCTGAAGGAGTTCGATTCCTGAGATACGTGGCATTACGATATCGGTAATCACCAGATCGAATTCAGTAACTCGCAATAGTGCTAAGGCTTGATTTACTTCTTCCGCAGTTTCTACCTCATATCCTTCTTTACGCAGAAATTCTGCAAGAGTATTTCGGATGCTTTTTTCGTCATCAACAATCAAAACTTTAGCCATAATACAATCCTTTCAGTATCTCACTGGAGGTGATTATTCTTTTTCCTTAGAATCTTCGATGTTCCAGCCGTTATCCACTGGCAAATCAAGATGGAAATGGGTATATTCTCCCAGCTTGGTGTCAAAGGTGATTTCCCCATGGTGATCTTTTACAATTCCGTAGCTGATGGAGAGACCTAACCCCGTACCTTGATCCCGTGATTTCGTCGTAAAGAATGGTTCGAAAATCTTCTCGTAATTATTGTTATCAATACCAGACCCATTATCTTCGATTGTAATCCTTATCCACCGCCTGCCATCTCGATGGAATAATGAACAGGCGATACTGATTATCTTATTTTCATGGTAACTTGGATATTTATTATTCAAAGCATCCCGGGCATTGGTCAAAAGATTCATTAATACCTGTTCTATCTGCTGACTGCGGCATTTATATTAGGTAGATTTAAGGGTATATCCAACTCCAGTATAATCTGATCCCGTCGAAAAAGAGTTCTTATTAGCGAAAGGGTACGCTGAATTATATCTTCTATTCGAGCAGGGCTGTGAGACTGTTTCTCCTGACGGGAGAAATGCAGGAGATTACTAACAATGGTCGATACGCGCTCCGTCTCGTTGATTATCTCACTTGCGTATTGTGCACTATAGCCATTCGTCTCAGTATCTAGAATCAATTGAGCATAGTTCATTATGCCATTAATAGGGTTATTAATTTCATGAGCTACTCCACTGGCCAAGACTCCAATAGCCTCCAGTTTCTGTTGTTGCCGGAGGCGAGCCTGCTCCTTAATCTTTTGCCGCTCTGACTGCTTGCGCTCGGAGATATCACGGACATAAACTAAAGCACCGTCTTGAGTCTGATATTTAATAGGGACAGCTTCCACTTCAACATCCACCAATGTTCCATCTGATTTCACAGATACCTGCTCAGTTCTGGGTGCAGCATGACCTTTCTCTCTTAAGTAGTCAATCCTCTCTAAAATCTCTTCATGGTATTGTGCATGGAAATGTTCCACCACCGATGTTCCCAACAGATCTTCTTCCGATTGTACTCCGAAAAGACGCAACGCAGCTTGGTTCACATAAGCGAAGCACTTGTCTATCCGAACAAAGATAGCATCAGGAGCCATCTCCACCAGTTGTCTGAAGCGATGTTCACTTTCCAGCAAATTGGATTCCATCTGCTTACTCTCAGTAATGTCCGTTCCAACCTTAACCAAACCTATTAATTCATTATGTTTATTTAGAGTAGGATACCCTCTTAAATACCGAATGCGGCCATAATCCGTTATGACCTCACCCTCCTCCGGCCGTTTGGTGGTCGTCACCTTAACAACAGGGCAATCTTTACAAGGTTCTTGCCGATTATTCCATAGTTGGTAACAGAACTGACCACCTATTTCTTCCAGTGGCTTCATAAGTGAGTTAGCTGTTATTTGATTAGTCCAGATTACACGTAATTCGGGGTCTAGATAGACTACACTCTCGGAAATCGTATCAAGAATCAGATGTTTCTCGCTCTCCGATTTTTGTTTTGCTAAGGTATTAGCGATAATCTCACTAATCAATTTTAAAAGGGATACCTGTTCCCCGGTCCATGATTTCTTCTCCTTCACGAAGTCGACACCGAAAAAGCCAAAGAGTTTATCATCACTGACCATGGGGATAGAAATAAGGGAGCGAATACCCTGCAGTTGAAATTCCTCTTTTTCCGCTGTTCCTTCTGGAGGAATGTCTTCCACATCGAAGATTTCGATTTGTTCTTTATTGCGTATCTGTTCCGTCCACCAAGGAATATTGTCCATAGGGAAATCTTGCATTCGCTCTATCTGGGGTTCGATACACGGAGCACACCATTCGTGGGTATTATCCATGGTAGTGCCGTTAGCAGAAAAAATAAAAATATAACTTCGGTCTGCATCAAAGAATTCTCCGATTTTATGTAAGGCGGTATTTAGAGAAGAATCCATTCCAGGAGCTGGTGTGTTAACAAAGCTGGCAGAAATATCCGATATCAGCTCCTCAAAGGCAAGCTGATATTCCAGACCTTGCTGGATAGATTTACGTTCTGTGATATCCTGTACAATCGTCACAAAGAAGCCGTATTCATCGCTATAGGCCTTAACCCCATACCAGCGCCTCAAGGGTTCTGAATACTCTTCGAAATCAAGCACTTCTTCTCTGGCGGCTACCTTTCCGTAAGCTTCAATCCAATCAAATCCGGAGTCTCGAATATCCGGCAAAACCTGTGTCACCCTTCGGCCGACAATCTCTTCCTTTATAAGCCCAGTCATCTCCTCGAAAGCAGGATTGACATCCACAAAAATATAATCTATCGGCCTGCCTTCATCGTCCAGAACTATTTTGTGATAGGCGAAGCCATAGGGAAGTTGTTCAATTAACAAACGATATTTGTCTATCTCAGTAATTATAAGAAGCACCTCCTGAAATGGTATTGGCATTGGTAAATGCACAAACAGAAAGACACTATTCCATAATCATGAATAGTGTCTTATTCGACAAGGAAACAATTTTTTCCTCTATTTTCCTTAATTCAGACGTTCCTTCAACAGTGGAAATAACTCCGGAGCACTAACCTCATTGATCCATCTCATCGACCAAGAACCTATACCTCCAAGATTGAATTCATCCAGGAGATCGAGCTTAGCTGCCCAGCTCTGACCATCATCGAAGTACGCTGTCCGGCGGTACCCGTTTTCATCTGTATACTTGAATGTAGGAACACCAACTGGATCAGTAGGAGTAGTCTTCCGAGTTATGGTTGCTCCGTATTTGGCAGCAGTTTGGGTAGCTACAGCCCAACCGAAGGCCTGAGAATCCCAATCTTCTCCGTCATAAGTCCAAGTACGTCCGTAATAAGGGATGCCCATCAGGATTTTTTCCTCAGGAATTTGAGTAACAGCGTAAGCCATGACCTTTCTTACCCAGTCCAGTGGAGCAATCGGGCCGGGAGCGGAGGTCTTCCAGTGCATATCATAGGACATAATCTGGATGTAATCAGCATATTTGGATAGCTCGCGGTAATTATACTCGGCAGTCCAAGGTTCTGCTGTACCTGAAGTCTTGGACATCACTGATATCATCACCAACTTACCTTGTGGACTAAGCCTTCCATAAATATCTTTCATCAGGGCAGTAAGACCGTACTCAGTATCATCAGCAAGACCTTCCAAATCTACCAGGAAGCCGTCGGCATTCGTTTCCTGAACTATCTTTACTACACTGTCTGCGTAGTTCTTACGCTTAGTAGGACTGCGGAGCATATCACTCGCAATCTTTCCACTACTGTATAACATGGGAACAACCTTGGCACCCTTGCTCTGTCCCAGGGCGACCAGATATTTTGGTATAGAGGAATTACTGAAACTATAGCCGAAACTGCCATCACTCCGAAGATCACCTGCCAGGGTAGGAGAAAGAATATGAATATAATCCGTCAGATTCTCAGGAACATAGGATAAAATTCTTTCATAAGTTCTCAGATCACCATAACCATCCCAGAACTGCAAAGATATCCTGGGGGTAACCTTCCCGGTGCGAATCAAACTTTCTGTTTTATAATTGACTGCTCCTGAACCGCCCAGAATAAAGAAATTATTCACTAAAGACCGATAATTATTCAGATAAGAAGCCGTGGAAGTATTAAGAAGTCTATATTCATCTTTAGGTACAAGCAGGATAGGATTATACCCTCTGGCTGCTAAGACTGAACCGGCCAAGGCATCAGGAAAAGAAGCACCTGTGGCAATGATCATCTTATCCAGATTAAAATCTAAGCTGTTAAGGATAGCAGTATTGGTCTCATACCTGTCACTACCGCTCAGACGATTCACTTTATATCCAGCCTTCTTCAGCTGATCTTCAGAAGAGACACCGATAACACCCTTTCCTCCAATCAGAGTAACTTCAGTCACCCCAAGGGTTTGTAGTGCTTGCATAGTTTCTGCAGGAATGTACTTGGAAGTAGTGAGCAGAAGGGGAATACCGTTGGCCGCTGCATAAGAGGAGATACTCAAAGCATCCGCATAACTTTCACCAGATACCAAAAAAGCCTTAGTACTATTACTAACGGCTGTAATCGCAATCTTACCAGCGGTTGCATATCTATTAGCACCTTTGATCCGATAGGTCTGAATGCCGTTTGACTCGAGTTTCTCTTCCACGTTAGTGGATATAGCTCCTGTACCTCCTAAAATATAGACTGAATCGACTCCTAAACGTTTCATCTCTTGGAGTACTTCAGATCGCAGATACTCGGAATTAGTCAGAAGAAGTGGTCCACCTACTGTATCACTGTTAGCCAGCACTGCACCTGCCAGAGCATCAGGAAAATCATCTCCCCTGGCCAGAACAACGCTTGAGGATTCATCCCAGTTTTCGCTAGCGATATTCACCGCGGTCTCATACCTTGTACTACCGGAAAAACGTTCTAGATCGATAGCTATATCATCAGCATGGACAGGAGACATGGTGCTGCCCAATCCTGATAAGACACTACTTATAAAAAGTAAAGTTAGTATCAAAGTGGCAGTAATCTTTTTAAACATTATCTCCTCTCCTTCCTATGATTAATAATAAAAATGATGGCACACCGACCATCATTATAAGAGAGGGATATTTACTTGTATACAGGTAATGTGTGGCAAGGGGACGTTTCGTTTGCCACGCTCGTCCCCTTGCCACACCGCTCGCTATCCTTTGTCCCCGAGTAACTTGGGCTACGCTATCGGTAAGGTGAAGCTGAAGATAGAACCTTTCTTGGGGATACTTTCTACGGATACGCGGCCTTTATGCATTTCCACGATTTGTTTGACTATAGCCAGGCCGATACCTGATCCGGTATCTGTTCTCGTCCTGGCCTCTTCTACTTTATAGAACTTATCCCAAATATGTTGGAGGTGATTAGACGGAATACCTTGGCCCGAATCTTGGACATAGATGGTAATCTCGTTAGCGTCAGGAATAACTTGCGCATAGACTTTTATTACTTCAGCCGTAGTGGTATAACGGAAGGCGTTATCAATAAGGTTGATTAAAACCTGATGAATTCTGTCCTTGTCAACAGTTATTAGCGGAGAATCAGCCAGCAGAGATACATTTAGAGATATTCCTTTCTCTTCTGCTTGCGGGATATAGCGTTGTTGAATCCACTCTAGAAGCTCATTGGCCATGATTGGAGAAAGCTTTAAGCTAATATGGCCGGACTGTAAGCTCGAAAGATTAATCAGGTCTTCAACCAGGCGGTTCAAATGCAAAGTGTCTTGAAGCATGATATTGATATAATTGCGATCTTCCTGAGGATTAATCTTATTATCCTCTAACAATTCCAGGAAACCCCGAAGAGAAGTAAGAGGAGAGCGGAACTCGTGGGAGATATTAGAGAGAAAATCATTTTGCAATTTCATCAATTTATCTTTTTCCTCGAGACTTTCAACCACTTTGCTAACCGCTAGATTAAAAGTGCCGATTAGATGTTCTAATTCCCCATTCGCTTTATAGTCTACGCGTTTTGTGAAATTACCGTCAGAGATCTCTTGGGCTACCTCACTCATTTTTTCAATCGGCCTAGAGATGATTCGGGAAATTATTGTTCCTACGATCAGGGCAAAAGGAATTAAGACTATGATGGCATAAAAGGCATACCGCGCCATATTAGCCATGATATTATTCAGGCGTCCTAACGAAGAAGTGACAGCAACGGCTCCGACCACTGTCTCGGATTCACCATCCCGAATAGGGACGACATTAAAAACAATGTTGTGGTTAGGGCCTGCAACTTGCTTGGTTACAACATTACCATTTAGAACACCTTTGATCTCTGGCTCTTCCAGATTCAGGTTATTGCGGACATCTTCATTGGTAGCGGCGATAACCTCTCCATCTTTGTTAATCACCCAAATAGTGGATCCATACGTGAAGGAAAGAGTCTCGGTAAGCTCTTGAATTTTTTTAGGGGAATTACTAACCATAGGTTCAGTTAACAGTGAACTAATCTTTTGGACGCGAGCTCCTACTTCAATTCCTTCCATGCTAAAGAAATACTTCTGAGCCAGATTGAAAAAAATCAGGTAGAGGATGGCTACGGTTAAGAGAAGCAGGCCCAAAAAACTAATCGTTATTTTAAAGGACAGCTTTCTATCTGTGAAGAGAGAAGGTATCTTAGCAAACATCTTCAGTCACCTCGAATTTATAGCCTACTCCCCAGACGGTATGAATATAGGCCAGAGAGCTTTCCTCCCAAAGTTTTTTGCGTAAGTTTTTAATGTGCTCATCAACGGTACGGGTACTCTCTGTAAATTCATAGCCCCATATCAGGTTAAGAAGCTGCTCGCGCGAAAAGACCTGCCCTCTGTTCTGAGCCAGGAAATATAGCAGTTCAAACTCCTTAGGCGTTAATGGCATGGTTTTTCCATTAATCGATACAATATGTTTAGAGTTATCTATTCTCAATCCGTTGAAATCAATAACGCGACTGGGCTCGGGAGACTTCGTTGCATTAGTCGTTCTGCGGAGGATAGCCCGAACTCTGGCCACCAGCTCTCTGGGACTAAAAGGTTTTACCACATAATCGTCTGCTCCCATTTCCAGCCCTAGAATGCGGTCATTCTCATGACTTTTAGCAGTTAACATCAGGACGGGTACCCAGGAATCTTTTCCTCCTGTAATCTGGCGGCATACTTCCCAGCCATTCTTTCCGGGAAGCATAATATCTAGAATGATAAGGTCATATTCATTCTCAGAAGCGAATTTCAGGCCTGTAAGTCCATCTTCAGCCGTGGTTACCCAGAAGCCTTCCTGCTTCAGACAGAGCTTTAATAATTCGAGAACATGTTTATCATCTTCAATAACTAAAATACGGTATTCTTTCATCGAAGGCTCTCCTCCTCGACTATAATATAAGCTATTAATATCTTAACATATTAGAATTAGGAACGGTTCAATTAAATGTCAAGAATTTGTAAGAAGGATAAACCTTTTGCAAAAGCCATAGACATCAGTCTTCAGTAATGCTATTCTACGAGCAAGTTAAGTAATGAATTCATCACTTTCTCCTCCTCCCGTAATATAAATATAAGGGCACAGCGTCTCAACATACGCTGTGCCCATTTTCTATTAATTGCCGGGAAGAAGATGTTCAGATTCTAACCGACAGAGGGAGGACTTAATCTTCTGCTTATTAAGCTGAAAGTATTACTTAGATGCTTGAGAGGCAGTTCTAAGGCTTCTAGGTAATACGAAATTAAATACATCAATTCCTTTAAACCTAAGGTATCCTTCTAATCCGATCAGTTCAGCATATCTGGCAAAGTACATCATAGGTAAATTCGTCCAAATGTAGCCAAAATTGTTAAATGAGCCTCCGGCCATGAACTGAGTATTCATGAACATTGCGATGAAAGCAGCCAAGAATATTTTAAATCCAAATATCATAAATAATCCAACTGTAATTTCAAAAACAACGACTAGCAAATCAGTGAATGCCGGGGTACCTAAAAAGATATGATCTGCAACCCAGCCAAAAACCTTGTTAATATAAAGTGGATCAAAACGCGTAACTTCTGGACCTGCAATGTTACTAACAACTGTTTCAATTTTTCCGGCTGAATTAAGTTTACCATCACCTAACCATGCTAACTTACCCCATCCGGATTTAAGCCATGCCCATCCATAGATTACTCTTGCTACTGTAAGAATGAGTACGAGAGCTGCAACCTTCCAATCCTGTAACTGTTTTTTCACTTCATTAATATAGGCAGCCATATTTGAAAACCTCCTCCAAAAAATTATTTAATAGTTTTAACAAAAAAACAAAAAAATGATAAAAGCAATAAATCTACCTGCCACTATTTAATAATGCAAATTTCGTGCCAACTATATAAAACAGCTCATTTTACAGGTTTTTCAATAATGGTGTTAACTAACTTATTCCTATATAGTTAACGCAGCTACTGCTTGAAAAATATTGAAAGTATAGATAGTTTTCCTCAAAAGTTTGATGTGAATTCAATTATTTGAGATAAAGCAATACTATTAAAACTATAGGATTAGTTGACTTCTAAAGCTTCTTTTTTGTATGATGTGTTATAAGAAAATAGTTATTTGGGGAATGTATAAAATTCTCTTAGATAGTAGCAAAGTATGAATAAATAATACGTTAACTGAACTGTTAACCTGATAACCAAAGTTAACAGAAAGAGAGAAGTTGATTGAATGAAGCCGGAATTATTAAAAAAATTTCCGAGATTCTTGCGCTATGATTCGGAAGACAAGATCGAGTTTGCTTGGGGAATAGATAATGACTTAAAAGTTGGGCAAGAAATGTTTGAACACTATCATATCCCAGGGAGTATAAAACGATTAGAGCTTCTCAAGGAAGATCTCGATCAGCTCTTTCTTGTCGAGAATCTTGCGAATTACGCAACAGCTCCCCAAGAAATCATCGATGCCATCGTGGAGAGAGTCAAGCAGGCAGTTCAGTTTGAACGGTTTGACCTTGTCAGAGTCAACCGGTCGTTGCGCCACTTCAATTTTGAATACTCCATCGGGGTTGATGTCGAAGGTGTAATCCGTACAGCATATAAAGGTATATCCGAATCATCATTAGGTTGGATATTCAATAATGAACAATCCTACCTTGTCGAGAACTTCACGCCGGAAACTCATCGATTCAGTGAAGACTCACAGCTCTATCAGACAGGTTTTCGTTCCGTGCTCCGGGTACCTATTATTTTTAACCATGGGGTTATCGGAGTAATTCTGCTTGCCAGTATGGAGCCTGAACATTATCAATTAGAAGATGCTTTCTTACTTCAGAAACTTTCTCAATCAGTGGCCCAAGCTTTTTTTCATGCCGGGGTACAGCAGGAACAAGAGTACAATACCTTAGCTTCCTCTACTTTGCTGCAGACGGTTGTCAGCATGAATCGAGTAGGAGATAGAACTGAATTTTTAAATGCCTATTGCCAGACGTTACAACAGTTGGCGAAAACGGATAGAGTCGGACTATTTCTTGTTGATGATGAGAAAGATGAATACTGCTATATTGCAGAGGCTGGGAAGAAGCTGGCGATTGCGGTGGGGGAATGGCTTCCGATTAGCAATCTACCTTTTAGAGAGATGCTTAAGTCCCAGAGCATCGTGGCTTTTAACCTTGCTGATCCCCGCTATGGGAATATGGATGAATTACTTGGCAGAGGGTTTACAGCAGCACTCTATGCACCTATCAAAAATTCCCAAGGACGTATTAAAGCTTGTCTGGGGACCGCCACAGCAGATGAAAGTGCCATGTCCAACGGAATGGCGGGGTTATTTAAAGTCGCATCTGAACAATTATCTTTTATCATGATGCAGAGTACCCCCGATATAGCCGATAATAAGAAAACCGAGCAGACCACCTTGGTAAAACCAGAAGGATTCGAAGAAATTATAGGATCTTCAAAAACCATGCAGGATACCATTCAGAAAGCGGCTACAGTTTCACACTATGAATTTCCGATTCTTCTTTTAGGGGAGACGGGAACGGGGAAAGAATTGTTTGCCAAAGCAATACATCGTTCCAGTGCCGTTTCCAAGGGTCCATTCATCGTGGTCAACTCTGCCGCAATTCCAGATAACCTGCTTGAATCTGAACTCTTCGGTTATAAAGAAGGAGCTTTTACAGGAGGATTAAAAGGCGGCAAAAAAGGGAAAATACTACTTGCACATGGGGGCACCCTTTTTCTCGATGAGATTGGAGAGCTGTCCTTAGAGTTACAGGCTAAACTCCTGCGCGTTATTCAAGAAAAGGAAGTTGAACCGTTGGGTTCGGAGAAACCTATCCCCATTGAGGTCAGAATTATCTCGGCAACTCACCGAAATCTTAAGGAAATGGTTAAGAATCACGAGTTTAGAGAGGACCTGTATTATCGACTTAACAGTATTGAAATAAAAATACCCCCGCTCAAGGAACGGGGCCAAGATATCATCGAGCTCGCAGATAACATGCTCCAAGACTTGTCAAGGCGCAATGGTAAACGTACGAAGCGATTATCCAGCGAAGCAATCCAAGCTCTCTTAGACTGCGATTGCCCAGGAAATGTCCGGCAGCTGCAAAACATTATTAACTGGGCTTTTGCATTTGCTGATAGTGACGTCATTAAGATCGAAGACCTGCCACCAGAGATGCAGATAAAAGTCAGGGAGAATGAAGAGGAGTCCGAGGTAGAAGAACTCGCCAGACTATTAGAAGAATTCAAGGGTAACAAGACAGCCTTAGCCAACTATTTAGGAATCACCAGGACGGGGTTATGGAAGAAGCTGAAGCGGTTGGGATTACAGTAAAGTTGAATAAGATTGCAGTCACAACAGCAGCCCCATCACTAAAGTGCTAACATTACTCAATAAGTAATTAGCGATATGGGTAGAAGGCCCCAGTACTAGATGTGCAAGGGAAATCAAGGCCCCGCAGGCAGAGTCGAATTAACTCACCTGCGGGGCTTTTTTTACTAAGAAATAACTTGAAGGACATGATCACTCTAAGAAATTTCCTCTTTCTTCTCATCCAGCTTATTATTGATTTCAACCAAGTTCTCGTAAATTTTGAAAATAACCATAAGTAATTCGCAATAAATCCTTGTACCTATAGGGCCTAGAATCATAGTTGCAAGACCCATCAAAACCGCAATCCCGCCCTCGGTTAAAATGGCAATGCCTATCAATACAGAAATAACGGTACCTATCCAGAATATAATTTTAATAAAAGGTGGAGTAATCATTTTGTCGAATTTAACAAATTGGCTGAAACTCATAGCAATCCCCTTCCATTTTTTAGAAATTACCCTATCACATTATAGGGAGTAATAGGTGTTAATTGGTACTATTTATATGTCAAGTGAGGAGTATAAAGACCCTGCTTCAGTTTAAATATCGGTAGGGTGGCAGGGAGGTGGCAAACGAAACGTCCCCCTGCCACCCTACCCCTGCCACCCTGCCACCATTTTTTTATCCCAAAATCATAAAAAGGTACCAAAATTTAACGAAGACTGCGAATCACTATGGTGTACAAGTTGTACAAGAATAAAACGCAAGGGAGTAGAAAAAAAGGATGAAAATTAAAAAGATACTAATACCATTTCTTTGTCTCCTGGTAATCTTTGCAGTTGGCCCCACTTATGCTTTTGCTGAGGAGACTCCGGTATCTGTCACAGAAACTGATACCGATACAGAAACTACAACGGATTCAAATGATAC